>Ga0070735_10002188_pt1 | contig 17933 bp, 8 predicted proteins | sample Coa_R1_FD_66443 | JGI IMG/M metagenome (GOLD analysis project Ga0070735, IMG submission 66443) | Surface soil microbial communities from Centralia Pennsylvania, which are recovering from an underground coalmine fire - Coalmine... | ecosystem: Environmental > Terrestrial > Soil > Unclassified ... | reverse complement strand
ACATCCTCGGTTCGCTTTCACTTGCTCCAGGGCCTTCCAGCCGTAGCACCACACCTGGCGCGCCAGCCGCGCCGGAGTGAGCTGGGGAGAGCGGCATAAACGAGGTTTAAGAGGTCGATGGCCCTTGGCGGCGTCCATAGCGGCTTCAGCATAGCAGAGGGAAAAGCGCGGATGGAGACAAATGAGACCTTTGAGACACTTTTCCCACGTATCCTTCCTTCACGCCCAGAGGGGAATTTCCCGCCTTGCAGGGGAAGGCAAAGATCAGACCGGGCAAGTTGCGCCTTGAGGCTAATAAATTCTCCTCCTCTCCGAGAAGGGGAATTTCCTTCCTTGATTAAGAAGGGGGGCAGGGAATGGTTATTGTAAAGAATTGGCTGGGATAGGACATGGGATGCTCTTCTGGTCTCCGCGCTTATCGGAGCGCCTGCAAAAGCTGATTTTCAACCTGCCGTTCCTGCTCCTTTTCCTCCCGCTCGCTGTTTAGCGCATTGAATCTCTGCCGGGCCTCGTCGGCTTCCTTTTTCTTTCCAAGTTTGTAGTCAACCTGCGCGATCAGGTAATACGGCTGCGCATAATGAGGGTCTGTAGCGATCGCCCGCTCGAGATCAGCGAGAGCCTTTTCCGGTTTGCTCTGAGCCGTCCAGATTCTCGCTCTTTCAAAGTAGGCCGGCGCAAAATGCGGATTCTTGCGCAGGGTTTCATCAAGCCAATGAAGGGCGTCCGAGTGGTCGCCCGCCGGACGAAGCCGCAGAAGCACGAGCGCGTTCAGGTAGTCAAGATAATAGTCCGCGTCCGGAGCGCCCGCCCGGGCTTCAAGAATCGCTCTCGCTTCCGACAAGCTGCCCTCGATATAAAGCAGAAAGCCCAGCGCTTCGCGTGCCGCATCGGCATCGGGCTTGGCCTGCAAAACTTTATGGAATGTCGCCATCGCATCGCGATACTTTCCCAACCGAAAATAGGTGAGCCCGAGGCCGGTTTGAATTGCCGCTGAATCCGGCAAATGCGCGGCGCAGGCCTGATAAACCGCCAGCGCTTTCCAGAAGTTCTCAAACTGGAAAAACAGAAGGCCGGCATCCGAGCACAGGCTTTCATTGCCGGGTTGCAACTGCAGAGCCTTCACCATTTCCGCTGCTGCGTCCTGGTTCTGGTGCAGGGCCAGATCGATTTTCCCGCGAAGATAGTAGTAATCCCATTGCCCCTGGGCTGCCTGAGGGTCAATTTTATCGAGGGTTGCCAAAGCCTCCTGCAAGTTCCCCTGGCGATAGTAGACAAACGCCAGATTGAACCGTGCGTCGTAAGCGTCCGGCCGTGCCTGAAGCGCCCGCTTGAAAGCCTGTTTTGCGGCGTCAAACTGGCCCGCATCTCCAAACCTCGCTCCAGCCTGAACCAGATCGTCCCAGGACGCCCGCTTGAAAAAATCTGCCATCAGATTTTGGGCGGACTGTTCTCGCCGGGCATTCCAATACGCGATGATCAATTCCGTTGTGATCGCCGGATTTCCCGGAGCCAGCGTGTGAGCCCTTTCAAGCTCACGGATCGCTTCAAGCGGCCTGCCGTTCGCAACCAGCAACTGGCCCAGTGAATAATGCGCGATGGGATTGGTTTCCGCCAATTCAGAAATCTGATTCGCAAGCCGCAGGGCTTCGCTCTGCTTTTTGAGCGCAAATTCAGTCTGGCAGAGAAGGAACAGAAGCTGAGGGTCTGTTTGGGCAGAAAGCGTCACCGCCTTTTCCAAGGCGATCTCTGCCTCTGAGAATTTCAATTCGCGCTGATAGACGACTCCCAGCAGTCTGTAAATCGCGGCGTCGTTGGGGCTTTCGGTTTCCGCCTGCTTCAGCCTCGTTTCGGCCGCTCTCAGGTCTCCTTGCTTGATGAGTGCCACAGCTTGTTGGAGATCCCTTGCGGCACTACTGGAAGAAAAGCTTCTTAACGGAAGAGATCCTGCGAAGCAGCAAAGAAGATAAACGATAAAAGGCGTGAGTGCGTTTTGACTGCCTTGGCTGTGCTTCTGAGTCGGAGATCTAACCACCGAATCTCACCCAACTCTCGCGAATCTTATTGTCGCGGACGGGCCTGGAATGGCGGTCTGAACCACTCAGTTGTTCTTGACGTCCACCCAGGCGGGGTTGGACCACGCTGAAGGTCCCTGCCCATTATAGGCTCGCAGCCGGTACGTCACGTGACCCTCTACGGCGTGGGTGTCTTGAAACGTCGTCTGCCCGCCGGCGATTTCTGCCACAGTCTTCCAAGGCCCGTAATTAACCGAGCGCTCAATCTCCAGTCGGTCTGCCGGACTATAGGTTTTCCAGCGAAGCCTGATTGCTTTGCCCGCGTGCAGCACCTGCAACTCACCGGGCGTTTCGGGCACCAACGGCCAGTTCAGATAAGAAGCGTCGGTGACCGCCATGACGCTGTCCTTCAACGGCACTCGGAGGTTTCCCTGCGCCTCCCATCGAAGCGGCTTCACAGCGCCTGTGCGAACATCGATCAGAACGGGCCTGTGAAGGTCAGGATCGGAGACTTTTAGATTCACGTCCACGGGGGTGAAGTGATCCGCAGGTTCCGCAATAACGGCCAGCCAGAAAGCATAAATGTGCTGGCCAGTGACCTTATCCCGAAAAGCGTAGCTTTGAAGCTGGCCATGGGTATAACGGGCGGGAACCCCTGTGATGCTGAATTCCGCCATCGGATCCATCACTGTCTCGCCGAATAGTGCGGAAGTCACCTCGAACGCGCGGTAGGCTGCGCGGGGTTTGAAAGCGTTCGGGCCAGGAATTTTCCCGTTGATGATCCCATAAAGATTATCCTCGTTCCCGTCCGTGCTTGGCACGAGTTCCCACATGAATCCTTTCACACGCTGGGCCAGATTGTACAAATAAAATCGCGGAACGTAGCGCGCCTGCACGGATTCGTTCGAATTTTTCCAGTGCGGCGAGACATTCCACTCATTATCCCAGAACTGAGTTTCGTTCCGCATTCCCGGTAGGTGCATGATGGCGGCGCGAAAAGCAGAGGCATGCTCCAGGGTATCTGCTTCCTCGGGCATATGGTTGGAGCCAAAGCCAGGATAGGTGTGATAGGCGACAATATCCACTTTTGGCGCAGACTGGGCAAGCGCCGCCCGTACGAAGACCAGATTCGGGCTGGACGTTCCGGCTGAAATCACTTTGGCCTGCGGGTCAGTCTTATGCACGACGTCGGCAAAGCGTGACAGAAGGCGGCCATATGCTTTGGCCTTGCTAACAAGTTGTTGTCTGGTTTTGGTTTGTGGTTGCCAATATCCGATATCAGGTTCGTTCCAAAGCTCCCAGTATTTCACCTCTCCTTTATACCGGCTGACCATGAAGTGCGCGTACCGGAGGAAGGCTTCGATCTGCTCGGCGCTGGTGGGCGGAGTGAAGATCGGATTGGGAGGGTGATCATCCGGCCCGATCCCCGGCGGCGGAAGGATCACGCGCGGCGGGCGGGCCGCAGGATTACCCTGGTAAAGCGGGTTGGAGTACTGGAGTTCCATCTCGATATGGACTCCGTTTTCAGCCAGCGACCGGATGGCTTCATCCAGATCCGGTGTGGCTGCATAATGACCCGGAGTCTGTTCGACCCAGTCCCAACTTGTTTGATCGGAAGAATTTTCGTACTGCCCGATTCGCACCCACTTGATGCCCGAATCGAAAATACGGGTCCACCAGCGCTCGGTCCAGGGCAGACCGGGCTCGCGGGGCAGATCAACGTTCATGCCAAAACCATCCACAAGCTGGTACGAGCGTCGAGGGAGCACCTGAGAAGGAATTCGCTGGCTAAAGCCTTCCGTTGAGGGGAGAATAAGGATAATCGCCAGCAGCCCTGATAGAAACCGATAACGGATCCCAGGGGGGTTCCTGTGGAAGTGACGGTGATAGCGGAAGGTCTTCCGGGCAGTCGGCGAGAAAAGGTTCCCAACGGTCACTTTGAGAAGGCTAAGACAGCGAGGAATGACAGGCTGCGAGCATTTTTTCAGCAACCTGTCATTCCTTCGAAATGTTACCAGTAAAACTTCAGCCCAAACTCCATATTGCGCGGATCAGTTTGGACGTTTGTGATTTTTCCGAACTGGCAACCGAACTGGTGAACGGCATCGATCTCCCCATTCGGTCCCGGCGGCAGGCACCAGTGATTATTGGGCAAGCCCAGGTTCTGGTGGTTCAGAGCGTTAAAGACCTGCCACTGGATCTCAAAGTATTTGCTTTCGGAAAAGTGCAGATCTTTGGTGAGTGCAGCGTCCATATTCCAAAAGCCCGGGGCGCGGCAGTGGGGGCAGTTCGTTCCTTCATTGCCATACTGCCACTAGGAACCCAGGCTATTGTAATTAAACGGTGTGCCGTCAGGATTGAGTCCCGTAGACACTTCCTGGATAACTGTCGGATTGTTGCCGAAGTTTGCCTCGAAGGCGTTCGGGTTCCACCACTGGTTTTCGCGTTGCGCCAGATTGCTGCTTCGGCCGGCCGCGGGATTGCCAATGATATTGGGTCGGCAGCTCCCAATGCCATTGCAGGGTCCGAAGATAATCATCGGGACGCCACTTTGAAAATTCCAATTTTGGGTAAGGCTCCATCCTCCCAGAAGCTTGCTCAATCGACCGTGGCTCAAGAAACGTTTGCCAGGACCTGCAGGCAGAGCATAGGTCATGGCAAAATTTAGAACCTGCGGCGTATCGTCCGGAGCAAGCCCAATGTAGCCATTGAGATTGTCTGGATTCTCCGCGGCCGAGCTTCCGGCGGTATTAGCTACGCCGCCCGAGATCGCGCCGGGGATTAGTGAGGACCGGCCCACGGTGCGTCCCAGAGTCGTGGGCGTGGCCGTATTTCCGATGATGCTCCCATAGTTAGCTGCTTCGATATTCTTTTGAATGGTGTAAGAAACAATGAAATTCAGGCCATTGTTGTACTGCTGCTCCCACCGAAGCTGGAATGAGTTGTAATCATTGAAACCATTCGGTGATACATTTGCAGTGATCCCGGTATATTGCGGGAGAGGCCTGAGCACCAAGTTCGCCGGGCAGGAAGTCCCGCAACCGTAAATCGCACCGATGGCGGGATTCGTCGGAACCGGGTTGTTAATATTACCGCGCAACTGCTGCCGAACAGCGGTGGGCACGTAATCATAGTTTCTGAACTCGTCGCCGTAGAGGTGCATGCCGTGCGTACCTACGTATCCCACGCTCAGGCTCATCGTGTTCGAAAGTTGCTGCTCGATAAAGAAACTCCCCTGCTCGACGTACGGGTCCTCCGGTGCCTTCATGAATGCACCAAGTGTGGTTCCCAGAAACTGGTCGTCTGATGATTTGGCAAAATCAAGAGCTGGCAAGTAGAGATCCGGCGCCCCTTGGCTAAGCTTAAAAGCCGGGCGCTGCCCTGTGAAATCGCCGCTGTAAGGAACGTAGTTGGCGAAGGCGGGCCCGCTGATGGCTCCATTCTGGTCGCCAAAGGCAGCACTGATGCCATTGCTGAAGATGATGCCATAGCCGCCGCGAATGACGGTCTTGCGGCTCTTGAACGGCGACCAGGCAAAGCTAAAACGAGGTCCGAAATCAGGCCCATTGGCGGGAAATACCGTTCGGGAGGGGTGCTGGGGAGTTCCGAAATAGACGATAGCTCCCTTGAAAGGCACGTCCGGGTTCCGAGCGTTGAAGTCAAAATTCGCAAGGTCGTTATGCCGCTCGTAGAACCAGCCGAAGTAATCATAGCGCAGGCCGAGATTTAACGTCAGGTTGGGCTTAATATGATAGTCATCCTGAATATAGGCGCCCCAATAATTGTTGGTCTGCCAGGGGGCGTGGTAAGTGCCGGTGCCTGATCCCTGGTCCACAGCTCCCATCAGAAACTGAGCAAGGCCAGCGCCTCCCTGGCCTGTCACCGGATCGGCTGTGAGCCCTCCGCCGAAATTGAGGCCATAGCCCCATCCGGCGATATTCCAATTGTTATCGCGCCGGAACATCATGCCCGTTTTGAGCGTGTGCTTGCCCAGGATCTTCGTCACATTATCCGTGAATGTGTAAGCCTGGACTCCCTGAATTCCGTTCTGCCACTGCTGCTGGCCAACCGGCTCAAGGCCCCCGATGCCGATGGTTGGCACCACTTGTGTGGGCGGAAACAGGATGAAGTTGAGATTTTTGACCTCATTCTCCACGGCCGCCGTGTCAGCAACGCTGTCTGGATTTGGAGAGGCGATCTGGTTCTGGCGGCTGAATTCCATCCGCGCTTCGTTCAGAAGCGTCGGCGTCAGGGCGGAAGTGAGTCCGACCGTGGCAATCTGGTTGATGGTGCGGTAAGGTTGCGCGCCTGCGATGCCGGTACTGGTGGGGGCGGTCGCGCCATTCCAGGGATAGCGATAGTTGGTGTAATAGCTGGGATTAAAGAGCCACTCCACGAAGAGCTTGTGCTTCGACGATACGTTCTGGTCAACCTTGATTGAGATATTATGGGTGGTCTGGCTGCTGCCCACCGGCCCGATGAAGTTATTGCATGTTACGCCGCACCCACCCGGCCCTTGTTGCAATGGGTCTACAAAGTTGGGACTGGGGTAACTCTTCACGTAAAACGCTGCCACCGGATCGATCATGGTCTGCGGGATGACCGGGGTGGGGAAGGGCGTTCGGTGAAAAAGACCGTTTGCGTCAGGCCCCACCGTGGAGTAGGGGTTATAAAGGCAATTGGTCGCGCCATTCACTCCGCAGACCGGGGCCAGGGCAGGATCCTGGGTGAAATCGCCGTTGACTTCGCCGGGCAAGGGAACGGTCAGCAGCATCGGCTTGTTCTCGTGGAGCATTGAAATGTCCCACGAGGCGAAGAAAAAGGTTTTATCTTTGCCGTTGTAGATATGCGGCAGAACAATGGGACCTCCGATGGTTCCGCCGAAGTCGTTGTAGTTCTCAGAAGGCTCCAGAAATTCAACCCCTTGTGAGTTCCGGCGATCGAAGGGGTTTGTAGCGTTGAAGAAGGAGTTGCGGTTGAATTCGTAAAGATCGCCGTGAACCTGGTTGGTGCCTGATTTCAGAACGACGTTCACCGCAGCTCCGCTGGTACGTCCATATTCTGCCGCCAGTCCATTATCGACCACGTTAAATTCGGCTACGGCGTCCGGTGAAGGATTGACCACCACGTTCTCAGCGCCCAGCGCAGCGTTGAGGCTGCCATCCAGATACCAGGCGTTGGCGCCGCCCTGGCTGCCATTGGCGCTGATGCCTGAACCTACCAGATGCTGCGGATCGGGAAATCCTCCAAACTGGCTGTCGAAACCAAAAACGGCGCCGGATGGTCCGGTGGATTGGGTTACGCCCGGGATCAATTGAACCAGCGTCTGAATATCACGGCCTGGAAGGGGAACGTTTTGAATGTATCTTCCTGCCAGATTGGTCGAGAAATTGGAAGGCGCGCTCTGCACCAACGATGGCGCCGCTTTGACCTCAACCACCTGAGTTGTGCCGCCGACTTTCAGTTGAGTATCTTCCTCCGTTGTGGTGTTGGCGCTGACCATCACGTTCGTGATGTCCACCGATGCGAAGCCGCGCGCCTCAATGTGAATGGAATATCTTCCTGGCACAAGCTCGGGAGCTAAATAGAGACCATCGGAATTCGTGGTCAAGACGACCGAGACTCCAGTATCGACGTTTTTGACAATCACCTTGGCCCCCGGGACGGTTGCCCCTTGCTGGTCTGTAATTCTCCCCTGAATGTTTCCGTGATTGAGCGATGCCTGCACCAGACCGACCCCGATGAGTGTGATCAGGACGAAAACCAAACTCAATTCCTTGATTTTCTGTGTCATACGCCCTCCTTGCCCCAGTCTTGTTTGTTTTTAGAGATTTCGCTTTTGGCGCCCCAGCGCCCCTCTAAAATTCTCAGCTACAGGATTGAGTGCACGTGGAGTTGATCATTGAATGCGACTTCATCTCATGGGACCGATCTGCCCATGTTGTCATGACCTGAGTCTTAGGGATTCTTGGTCTGGGGGTTCATCCATGCCGCACCACAGTCCGCAGCCTCGATTTAACTGATAATCGATTGCAATCCAATCTAGTCACATTCGCCGCTGCTGTCAACCTATATTTTTGAGATGGGTAGCGCCGTTCGACACAAGCCTGTTCTGTTTTGCTGCTTTGCGTGAGGCTCATGAAGGGGTATCCAGCCCACGCTGATGACCGCCCAGAGTGGCTATCTTTACGCCCAGGCTACGGGCCAGGGCTGGTGTCCATTCAAAGACAAACGTGGGATGATGATATGATGGTAGTTAAGGGATTCACTTCACCCAGGAGGACTTCATTCAACTTAATGACTGAAAGCGGGAAGGCGATCCACCCCATCGAGGAATTGCTCCGCCAGCGCATTGCCGTGATCGACGGTGCGATGGGGACCATGATCCAGGCGCGCAAGCTGACCGAAGCAGACTATCGCGGCAAGGAGTTTGCCCATCACACAAAGGAGCTGCGCCTGAACAACGACCTGCTGAACATCACCCAGCCGACAATCATCGAGGAGATTCACCGCCAATATCTCGAAGCCGGCGCCGACATCATCGAGACCAACACTTTCAATTCCAACGCCATCTCCATGGCCGAATATGGCCTCGAAAACCACATCTACGATCTCAACCTGGCGGGCGCGCGCAATGCAAGACGCGCGGTGGAGAAGTTCATGGCCTCGCATCCCGACCGGCGCTGCTTTGTGGCGGGTTCCATGGGGCCGACCAGCCGCACGGCTTCCGCTTCGCAGGATGTGAACAGCCCCGCCGCGCGCGCTGTCACTTTCGATCAACTGCGTGCAGCCTATTTCGAGCAGGCGCGCGGTCTGGTGGAGGGCGGCGTGGATATCCTGCTGGTAGAGACCATTTTCGACACGCTGAACGCCAAGGCGGCGCTCTTTGCCATCGACCAACTTTTTGAAGAAATGGGTCGGCGCCTGCCGGTGATGGTCTCGGTCACCATCATCGACAAAAGCGGTCGCACACTCTCCGGCCAGACCGTTGAAGCTTTCTGGATTTCCGTCTCGCACATGAAGCTGCTGAGCGTGGGCATCAACTGCGCGCTGGGCGCCAGGCAGATGCGGCCCTACATTGAGGAGCTTTCCCAGATCGCTCCGGTCTTTATCAGTTGCTATCCGAATGCTGGCCTGCCGAACGCCTTTGGCGGATTTGATGAAACGCCCGAGCGCATGGCAGAAGACCTGCGTGACTTCGCCCTGAACGGCTGGGTCAATATTGTGGGTGGCTGTTGCGGATCGACGCCCGCTCACATTCACGCAATTGCCGAAGCCGTGCGCGGGCTGAAACCTCATTTGCCTATTGAGCTGGACCATCTCACGCGCTTCAGCGGCTTGGAGCCGTTGGTGATGCGGCCCGACTCGAACTTCGTCAACATCGGCGAGCGCACCAATGTGACCGGTTCGCCCCGGTTCGCCCGGCTCATCAAGGCCGGGAATTATGAGGAAGCACTTTCCGTCGCGCGACAGCAGGTGGAAGGCGGAGCGCAAATCCTCGACGTCAACATGGATGAGGCCATGCTCGACGGCGAGCAGGCGATGACCACTTTTCTGAACTACATCGCTTCGGAGCCCGATATCGCCCGCATCCCCATCATGGTGGACAGCTCAAAGTGGTCGGTGATTGAGGCAGGCTTGAAGTGTCTTCAGGGGAAAGGCATTGTCAATTCCATCAGCCTCAAGGAAGGCGAGGAGCTTTTCAAGCAGCGTGCGAGAGCGATCCGGCGCTACGGCGCGGGTATGGTGGTGATGGCGTTTGATGAAGCCGGCCAGGCCGATACGACCGAACGTAAGGTTGAGATCTGCACCAGAGCTTACAGGATTCTTACCGAGGAGGTGGGCGTTCCGCCGGAGGATATCATCTTCGACCCCAATATCTTCACGGTGGCGACCGGAATTGAAGAGCACAACAACTATGCCGTGAATTTCATCGAGGCCACGCGCCGCATCAAGGCCACGCTGCCCCACGCCAAAGTGAGCGGCGGCGTCAGCAATATTTCCTTCTCCTTTCGCGGCAACAATGTGGTGCGCGAGGCAATGCACTCGGCATTTCTTTACCATGCCATTCAGGCGGGCATGGACATGGGCATCGTCAACGCCGGGCAACTCGCCGTTTACGAGGAAATTCCGAAGGACCTCCTGGAGTTGGTGGAAGATGTGCTGCTTAATCGTCGCCCTGATGCCACCGAGCGGCTGCTGGCTTTCGCCGATTCCGTCAAGCACCAGGGCAAGTCCGACCCGCAGGAAGAGGAATGGCGAAAGGCGTCAGTGGAAGAGCGGCTGAAGCATGCGTTGGTGAAAGGCATTGTGGATTATGTCGAGGCGGATACCGAAGAAGCGCGGCAGAAGTACGGCAAGCCGCTGCGCGTCATCGAAGGCCCCCTGATGGATGGCATGAACGTGGTGGGTGACCTCTTCGGTGCGGGCAAGATGTTCTTGCCCCAGGTGGTGAAAAGCGCGCGAGTGATGAAAAAAGCGGTGGCCTATCTGCTTCCTTTCATGGAAGCGGAAAAACAGGCCTTGGGGGGCCGACAGGCGGAGGCGCGCATCGTGATGGCTACGGTGAAAGGCGATGTGCATGACATCGGCAAGAACATTGTCGGTGTGGTCCTCGGCTGCAACAATTATGAAGTGATCGATCTGGGCGTGATGGTTCCCTGCGAGAAAATCTTGCAGACCGCTCGCGAAGTCAAAGCGGATTTGATTGGCCTGAGTGGGCTCATCACGCCGTCGCTCGATGAGATGACTCATGTAGCCAGGGAAATGGAACGACAGGGCTTCACCGTGCCCTTGCTGATCGGTGGCGCCACCACCAGCAAGCTCCACACGGCGGTGAAGATTGCGCCTCATTACGGCCAGCCGGTTGTCCATGTGCCCGATGCCTCGCGTGCCGTGGGCGTCGTGGGCAGTCTGAAGAGCCCCGAACTGCGCCCGAAGTTCATTGAAGAGAACCGGCGCGAGCAGGAAAAACTGCGGCAAATCCATCGCCCCCCGGACCAGAGGCTCTTGAGCCTGGAAGAAGCTCGGCAAAACAAGCCGCGCTTTGATTGGCAGAACATTCCCATTGCCAAGCCTTCTTTCCTGGGCACGCGTGTGTACGCGCCGGTGCCTCTCGAAGAGATTGTTCCTTATATTGACTGGACCCCCTTCTTCCACGCCTGGGAGTTGCGCGGGACTTATCCCCGAATCTTCGAATCCGACGGCGTGGGGGCAAGAGCCCGGGAGCTCTTTGACGATGCGCAGAACCTTCTCGCTCGAATCCTCAGGGAGAAGCTGCTTACCGCGCGCGCTGTCATCGGCTTTTTCCCAGCCAACAGCGTGGGTGACGATATTGAGGTCTACGCTGATGAATCGCGCGAAACGGTGCTGACCACGTTTCATACGCTTCGTCAGCAGACAGAAAAATCCGAGGGTTACTTCAATTGCGCTCTGGCGGATTTCATAGCGCCGCGCGAGACGGGGCTGCCGGACTATGTGGGCGGCTTTGCGGTGACGGCTGGCCTTCAGATCGAAGCCGCACTCGAAGAGTTTGAGAAGGACCACGACGACTACAACGCCATTATGCTGAAGGCATTGGCGGACCGGCTGGCGGAGGCCCTGGCGGAGCTGATGCACAAGCGTGCCCGCGACGCCTGGGGATATGGACTGGAGGAAAAACTGACTCTGGATGACCTCATCCACGAACGCTATCGCGGCATCCGTCCCGCGCCGGGGTATCCCGCCTGTCCGGACCACACGGAAAAGCGTGTGCTCTTTGATCTGCTTCAGGCAGAAGAGGCAACCGGCATCCGACTGACCGAAAGTTTTGCCATGTACCCGGCGGCGTCCGTCTGCGGGCTTTACTTCTCGCACCCGGAGTCTCGGTACTTCGCGGTGGGAAAAATCGGTCGGGATCAGGTGGTTGATTACCAGCGTCGCAAGGGCATGGACCTTCGGACGGTGGAACGCTGGCTCGCACCCATCTTGGCCTACGAGCCGCAGGAAGCACCGGTTGGCGTGGCGTAGTCTCTGGGTCATGCCGGTGTAAATGATCGTGCAGGAACCCGAGGTGCGGACGCAGTAAAAGGCCCTGTGATAACAGGTAGAGCGAAGAATCATCGTGACGTGCTTCAGTTCACGACAAATCCTTTCGTGACCGTGGGATTTCTTCTGAACATCCGCTAAAGGCAAGATTGCCCCAAAGTATTACTGAGGCTGCCGTTTGGCCTGGTATCGAAAAGGCGAAGCAGGTAGTCCGAGAAATGGCACCAGGCTGCTGAGCGGGGCCAACTGTGATTTGGCGCAAAAACTCAAGATAGCCCCGCCAATCCGCTCAAGCTTGACATACCTCCCGGGCCCTCGTACACTCAAATCAAATTCATCAGGGCTTCGCCTGCGCCTGATCCTGCCCTATTTGTCCCGCGCTTTTTCAGAGGAAGCCCCGGGAGGCGGCTATGACAAAAGTTTTTGGAGTCATGATGCTGGTGTTGACCTTTGCCCTCGCAGCGGCAAATCTCCCAGCTCGTAACATTCCGGTTCCTGCCGGAACCCTGCTGCAATGCACCATCGATGAACCAAACTTTTCGCCTGTCACTGCTCAGGTGGGTGATCCGGTTGTCTGTTATTTGCGACCTGTCGTGGAGTTTGGATGTTCCGCTTTTCCACCGGGCAGCCAGTTGAGCGGGCAATTCGAATCTTACCGAAAGCCAGGTCGCTTTATCGGCAAGGGATGGATGCAGATTGAGTTTACGAAGCTGATCCTTCCTGAGGGCGAGACTCAGGTAAGAGCGAAGATGATTGGTGTGAATGGATTTCGGGTTGACCGGCAGGGAAAGATTCTGGGGCGCGGTCATCCGAAGCGCGACGCCGCAGGTTGGATGATTCCCGTGATGTGGCCGGTCAAGATCGTGACGCTTCCCATGCGAGGACCTGAGCCGGCGCTGAAGGGAGAGCGCGTCCTCACTTTGCGCCTGATGGATGATGTCGTGATGCCTTGCGAAGGGCTGGAGAATCCCCTGATCGGCAGCGGCTGGCATCACTTCGGGTCCAGCAGCCTTATCCGACCCTATTCCGACGAGCCTCAGATTCAAAGCTTTGAATCGATTGAAGAGAAAGCGCGGGCCGTCTTTTCTTCCTGGAAAAGCCAACCAATCAGCGATGATGCCCGGGTGACGGCAACGACCCTGAAGAACGGGAATGGAACAGGTTCCAGCTTCTTTCGACCCCGGCCTGCTCCACAAATCTCTCCATGGACGTTCGCTGGCTCAAACGGGCAATGAAATGATTGGAAGCTGACACTGGGGACCGACTACTTTGGCAAGGATGTCGTCTCCAGGCCCGACGCCTCCTGGAATGTAGGCTTCGCCGCACGCTGTGCAGCAACATTATGGACAAGATAAAAAATTGTGAACCCCCCTCAGAGGAAGGAGGAAGTGGGTAACTAGGTTGCCCTAAGCGCTACCCACCTCCCCAGGTAGTCATAAGTGTTGGTTACTATTATAGACGCAAAGTGGTTCGAAAGGGTTGCAAAATTTTTTTCTGTCACAATGCGATAGATTTCTTCAGGCATCCCGCGCGTACATGCCTGTGCAGAGCTGCTACAGTCTGATGAGATCTTAACCCGCCTGCGCCTTGACCTGATGCAAGGCAGCATGTACCTTGGAGTCATATGTGTGGCATCGTTGCTTATGTGGGACGACAAACCGCGCGCAGCATTTTATTGGAAGGCCTGAAACGGCTTGAGTATCGCGGCTACGATTCGAGCGGAATCGCCATCCTGAATTCCGGCCCTCCTTATCTTGCGAAAGCGGTGGGAAAAGTTTCATACCTTGAGGCTCGGGTTCTAGAGGAAGCTCCTGAAGGACTCATTGGGATAGCCCATACGCGGTGGGCCACCCACGGAAGACCGACCGAGACGAACGCTCACCCACATACGGATTGCTCCGGTCGGATTTTTCTGGTTCACAATGGCATCATTGAGAATTATCAGCGTCTTAAGAAACACCTTTCCGCCTCAGGGCACCAGTTCCGCACCGAGACGGATACCGAAGTTTTAACCCACCTTATCGAAAGTTTCTATCAGGGTGATTTGGAGACGGCGGTGCAGAGGGCGTTGCAGGAAGTGCAAGGCACCTACGGCCTGGCGGTCATTCACGGCGATCATCCCCGGGAAATCATCGTTGCGCGCCGCGGCAGTCCCATTGTGCTGGGAATTGGAAAGGATGAGTCGCTGGCTGCTTCCGACGTTTCAGCTCTGGCGCAACACACGGATCAGGTGGTTTACCTCGAAGACAACGAAGTGGCTCGGCTCGAGCCGGGCGGTTTCCGGATCAAAACGCTGGATAACCGGACCGTGAGTCGAGAGGCTCAGATTCTTGAGGCAGGACCCGAAGCCATGGACCGCGGTCCCTATCCTCATTTTATGCTGAAGGAGATTTTTGAGCAGCCGGAAGCGGTGGAAAATGCGCTGCGGGGTCGCTTGAATCATTCGGAAGGGGTCGCGAAGCTCGGGGGACTCGAATCCGTGATGGATCGCCTCGAAAAAGCACGCCATTTGATTATCGTCAGTTGCGGAACGTCTTACTACGCCGGCCTTTATGCACGCTATGTTTTTGAGACGCTCACCGACCTGACGGTTGAAACGGAGCTTGCCTCCGAATTCCGCTATCGGAAACTCAATATCCGCCAGAACACTGTCGTACTCGCGATCAGCCAGTCCGGCGAGACGGCGGACACGCTGGCCGCCTTGCGCGAAGCGAAACGCAAAGGTGCGCTCGTGCTGGGGCTGGTGAATGTGGTGGGCTCGACCATTGCGCGCGAGACGCACGCCGGTGTTTATTCCCACGCGGGAATTGAAATCGGCGTGGCCTCGACGAAGTCCTTCATCTCACAATTGACGATTCTGGTCCTGATGGCCTTGCTGATTGGCCGTGGCCGCGACCTTTCCTACGAAGAAGGGGAAAAGCTGCTGCGGGGCCTGGAGGAGGCGCCAGACCAGATCCGCGAGGTGCTGGCGCAATCAGACCACATCCGTCACCTGGCGCAGATCTATTGCGGTGCGTCACATTTCCTTTACATAGGTCGCAAGTACCAGTACCCGGTCGCGCTCGAAGGCGCATTGAAACTCAAGGAAATCTCCTATATCCATGCCGAGGGCTATGCCGCTGGCGAGATGAAACACGGACCGATCGCGCTGATTGACCCTTCTTTTCCTACCATGGCGCTCGCGCCTGAAGACAGCTCCTACGACAAGATCATCTCCAACATCCAGGAGATCCGGGCCCGCGAGGGTCCGGTCATCGCCGTGACCACCCAAGGAAATACCCGGATCAGGTCAATAGTGGACCACGTTATCGAGACGCCACGAAACCACAGCATTCTGATGCCGCTGCTTACGGTCGTCCCTCTTCAGCTTTTTGCCTATCATTGCGCGGTGCTGCGCGGGTGCGACGTGGATAAGCCGCGCAACCTGGCTAAAAGCGTGACCGTGGAGTAAATTCCTGCCCGCATCCTGCCAACTGACCGCCTTGGAATCGCCTTCCTCGGTCGGCGGAAAGTTGTGGGTAGATGCTGTCGTTTACCGCCCAATGCCCTGCGCCAGGAAGCCGCCGTCCACGGCGATCACCGTGCCCGTGACGAAGCTTGCGGCATCTGAAGCCAGAAAGATGGCAGCGCCTTTGATCTCTTCCAGATTACCGAAACGCTGCATGGGGGTGTGGGAGAGGATGGAAGCTTTTCGTCCCGGTTCGTGGATAATGGCTTTATTCAGTGGAGTCTCGAAGACTCCGGGGGCGAGAGCATTTACCGTGATATTGTAGATAGTCCATTCCGCGCCGAGCGCGCGCGTGAGTGCGGCGACTGCTCCCTTGCTTGCGCAATAGGGAGCGGCCTCATGCAGGCTCAGAAAAGAGCCAATGGAGCCGATATTGATAATGCGTCCATAGCGTTGCTCCTTCATCACGCGGCCCACCATCTGGCATGTGAGCCACGTCCCTTTCAGGTTAACGTCCAGGATGCGGTTCCACGTCTCATCATCAAGGTCAAGAGAAGGCATCCGCTTGGTGGTGCCGGCGGAGTTTACCAGGATGTCGATGCGGTCCATCTCCTGAAGCATGCGGTCAATCACTCGCTGGATATCCTCCCGTCGCGTCACGTCAGCCGTCGCTTCAAGCGTCTTGCGCCCCAACGAACGGATCTCTTCGGCCGTTCTTGCGACCTCGTCCGAGCGCCGGCTGACGGGAACCACGTCGGCGCCGGCTTCGGCAAGACCGTGAGCGATGGACCGGCCAAGCCCGCTGGTGCCTCCAAAAACCAGGGCGCGCTTGCCGGTTAAATCAAACCCTTTATAAGCCACTTCGGAATCACCTCCGGAAAAAATCAAGCCTGCATCGTAGCATCCAGCAAAAATCGAAAGCAAGGGTGGCTGGAGAAAGCTGCATTTCAGGGCGACGGATGCGATAATACGAAGTGCGTAGCTGAATTCATGCATTCGGCAAGCTGAAAGCGCCCAGAACAAGTTTCACTCATCATTGAATGGCCAACACGCCCTCTCAAACCGATCACTTCTCAGGTGCGAACCCTGAGCCCCGAGGATGGCAGGAACACCTCTCCGCCGGCAAACGGGCCTATGAGGAGGCCCGTTTCCGCGAGGCCGAGCGAGAGTACAAGGCTGCGCTTCAAGCTGCGGAGGCTTTTGGGCCGAAAGATCCGCGCTTCGCGAGCACGCTTAACGACCTTGCGGAAGTTTATCGCGCGGACGGCCGTTATAACAAAGCCGAGCCGCTCTTTTTGCAGGCCCTTGCGCTGCGTGAAGAGACGCACGGCTCCGAGAGCATTCAGGTGGCGCATACCTTGAATAACCTCGCTGCGCTCTACGCTGCTCAGGGGAGGTTTGCCGAAGCTGAAAAGAATTACCAACGCGCCATCCAGATTCAAGAGAATGTTCTCGGTTCGGAAGATGATTCTCTGGGCGCGAGCCTCAACAATTTGGCCTTGCTCTACAAGCAGCAGAATAACTTCGCCGCAGCTCTTCCGCTCTTTCAGCGAGCGCTTAACATCTGGCTGAAATCACTGGGGGCCGAACACCCCCACGTAGCAACCATATTGAACAATCTGGGCGCTGTCTGCCATGCCCAGGGGGAATTCAAGGAGGCTGAATCCCTTTTCAAGCAGGGACTGGCCATCAAGGAGAAAGCTTTGGGTTCCCAGCATCCCGAGGTTGCAACCATCCTCAGCAATCTTGCGGAACTCTACAGCGACCAGAAGAGGTACGCGGAGGCAAGGCCGCTCTTTGAACGAATGCTGGCCATCGATGAAACAAGCTGGGGGCCGGAGCACCCTGAAATTGCAAGCGACCTGAATCAACTGGCTCGTGTGTGCGAAGCGCAAGGCGATTACACGCGGGCTGAGGAGTGCTACCAGCGGGCTCTTGAAATCCGCGAAAAAGCCTTCGGACCCGATCATGCGCAAGTCAGAAAAATCCGAGATAAGCTGGCCGCGCTTTATCGTCTTCAGAGCCAGAGCGCAGTAGCCAACTTTCCGCCTGAACCTGCTGCGAGCGTTCAGGAGCGGCGGGAACCTGAGCCGGAAGTTGCGCCCGCACCGGAAAAGATTGCTCCTCCGAAGGAATCCGTAATCATCAAGCCTTTGCTGGAGCAGGTGGAATTGTCAGACTTTCCGGTAGAAAGCCCGAGATTAGCGATTACGGAGATTCCCCTGGAGTCAGCACCTCGAGCGGTGGAGGAAGGAAAGCGCTCGGGGGACTCTTCCGAGCCTGCTGCCCTTCCAAGAGCTCCGCAGAGAGCGGAGGAGGCTCAAGCAAAACCTCTCGTTGAACCGCACCCTGTCACGAGGCAGGGTGAGAAGACAGGAGGCCACTCGCCTGCGCAGGTCGAGGCTGCGAAGAGCGCGCGGCGCATCATTCTGATTCCCGCTTCTCAA
>Ga0070735_10002181_pt1 | contig 17964 bp, 12 predicted proteins | sample Coa_R1_FD_66443 | JGI IMG/M metagenome (GOLD analysis project Ga0070735, IMG submission 66443) | Surface soil microbial communities from Centralia Pennsylvania, which are recovering from an underground coalmine fire - Coalmine... | ecosystem: Environmental > Terrestrial > Soil > Unclassified ... | reverse complement strand
CCACGGCGTCCGCGTCCAGCAGGAGCCGCCGGTCGCCTCGCCCGAGCGCCTTCGGCACGAGCCTCGCGGCCCCCAGGTCCTTGTCCGGCGCGTGCACCGCGGGCGCCGTGGCCCGCCGGTCGCCCGAGAGTCTGTGCACGGCGTAGCGAGTGCACGCCAGCATCGCTACCACGCAGATGCCGACGACCCAGGCCGGACGGCTCGCGTACACGGGGCGGCCCGTCATCCGAGCACCGCCCGCGTGTACGCGTAGACGAAAGCGATGATGGTGACGTCGATCAGAAAGACGAATACGAAATCTTTCAAGGTAAGACGGACCGCAAACGATGGATAGTGGGTACGTACCGAGGAATACAAAGCACCGGACAGGCCAAAGAAGATCCAAAGAACGTAGTGATAGGTGAACGAGAGGAAAAAGATGCCCACGGTCAACCCCGCGAAAGCGGCGAGCAGCGCCATCGCCCACGGCCGCGCGGCCTGCCCCCCCGCGAGCGGTCCGCCCACGGGTTGGGCGTGTCGTGCGAACTCTCGCTGCGCTCCAGCCTGCGGACCCTGCGCCGCGCCCCCCTCGACCTCACGCAGGACGGCGAGCGGCGTCTTGGCTGCGACGTAGAAGACCATGCTGAAGATCAGCATCCCGGGCAGCCCGAGCTCGGCGAGCGCGAGCAGATAGGAGTTGTGCGCGGTCATGTCGTTATACTCCGTGAACTGGCCGAGCCCGACGCCGAAGATCGGGTGCGACCCCCAGATCGACAGGGCCGAGGCCCAGCAGTCGAGGCGCTGCAGGGTCGAGCTCGACGCCTCGTCGCCCGTGCGACCTCCGAAATAGAGGAGCGGCGCCGCAAGCAGCACGCCGACCGCCAGGCCCTTGAGGCCCAGTCGTTTCAAACCGTATGCGCCGAGGACGGCGAGGAAGACGAGTTGCCCCCCGCGCGATCCGGTCATCACGGCGCAGAGCAGGACGAGCGCAAAGGTCACCGCCGAGAGCGCGCGCTTTCCGGCGGCCCGGCGCCTGCCGTCGCCGATCGCGAACGCGAGCGGCAGGCCGATCCCGCCGGCGAGCGACAGCTCGTTCGGGTCCTGGAGCACCCCGCGATAGCGGACGCGTCCGCCCCCGACCGAAGTCGTGCCCAGAAGGCCGAGGTGCTCGCACGCGTAGTCCGCCCCGGGCTCGACGTCGCCCGTGTAGCAGGCATGCACGGTGTCGCACGGCCGGCCGTCGGGCGTGCCCGTCGACGTCTCGCCGTACGTCGACGGGTCGAGCACCAGGCAACCGGTGGGCGAGAGACCCTGGTGCGCTCCGACGAAGCATACGAAGACCACCATCGCCAAGACCGAGCCGGCGACGACGCGGAGGCCGCGGAACGTCTGGACGCCGTGCGCGACGAGCAGGTAGAGCGCCACGCAGATGCAAAGCTCGACGAACGGACGCGACGCGTGGGGCGGGCGATGGACGATGAGCGAGAGCGAGCTCCACGCGAACAGGAGCGCGACCCAAGGCAAGAGCGGCGTCCCCCGGATTCGCAGGTTCTTGAGGCGCACGTCGAGAATCAACCCGAACACGGCCAGGGCGAAGAACACGTAGAGAAGCGGAATCATCTGTAGTCGCTCGAAAAACTCCTGCGGACGGGCGTAGATGAAAATCAATATGAATACTATTCCGGGTATGGCTAACATGACTCGTGCGGATTAGAATGAGAACCCATGAAGGGCACGTATCGTTGCATCCTTCCTGTGCTCGTCGCCGCCGCGCTCGGCTGCGGGGCCTCGCGCCGGGGTGACGCGGCCGTCTTCGCCGATGCGGCGCGCACCGATCCGCGCGGTCAGCCCTACGTCATCGGCGTCTCGGACGTCGTACGCGTGACGGTGTGGAAGGACGCGAGCCTCTCGGCGGACGTGGCGGTCCTTCCGGACGGCACCATCATCTTGCCGCTCGTCGGCGCCGTCCCCGCCGCGGGAACGACCGCGGCGGGCCTGCAGGCCAAGGTGGCCGAGAAGCTCGCGGCCTTCACGAAGGACCCGGTGGTGACCGTCTCGGTGGCGGAGGTCAACAGCTACCGGTTCACCGTCGCCGGCAACGTCGAGCACCCGGGCATGTTCGCGTCGAAGTACTTCGTGACCATCTCGCAGGCGATTGCCCTCGCCGGCGGCCCGAATCGCTACGCCGATACGGCGGACGTCGTCCTCGTGCGTGGTGACCGTCGCATCTCGATCGACTACGACGGCATCCTCTCGGGCAAGAGTCCCGAACAAGACATCGTCGTCCTTGCCGGGGACGCCCTGCGGGTGCCGTAGGCCGTGGCCCTCGTGCGGGAGGCGGTCCGCGGCGTCTTGTGGACGGTCTCGGCGGGCATGGGGTCGCGGGCCATTGGGCTCGTGGGAACGCTGATCGTCACGCGCTTCCTCAGCCCCGCCGAGTACGGGGAGGTCGCCGTCGCCGCGGTCGTGGTCATGACCGCCAACCAGATTTCGACGTTGGGCTTCGGTCAGTTTCTCATCGCGAAGCCCGAGGCGTCGCGCGCTGTCGCCTTCCACGCCACGGCCCTGCACGCCGCATTCGGCCTGGTCGCGGCGGCGCTGGTGCTCGCACTCGCGGGTCGCTTCGGCGCCGCGCTCGACGCGCCCGGCGCCGTGCGCTTCTTGCCGGGCCTGGTGCTCGGCGGGCTTCTCGACCGCGCCGGTTACGTGCCCGAGCGGATCCTCGTGCGAGACCTCCGCTTTCGATCGCTCAGCATCGTGCGCACGGCCGGGGACCTCACCCACACGGCCCTCTGCGTCGGGTTCGCGGTCGCGGGCTTCGGCGGCGGCGCGATCGTCCTCGGCAACGTCGGGCGCTCGCTCGTGAAGAGCGCCGGCTTCGTGCTGCTCGTCGAGCTTCGCGACTGGCTTCAGCCGAGCCGTCCGTCGAAGGACACGGCGCGCGAGCTCTTCGCGTTCGGGGTGCCGATGTCGCTCGCCGCGCTGTGCGCCTTCGCGTCGCGCCGCTGGGACAACCTGCTCGTGTCGTATTACTTCGGGCCGGCGCCGACCGGTATGTACAACCTCGCGTACAACCTGGCGGACGTCCCGGCCATCCAGGTCGGCGAACAGATCGGAGACGTCCTCCTCCCCTCGTTCGCCCGCATGGACGCCGCACGCCGCCCGGCGTCGCTGGTCCGCTCGATCGAGTTGCTGGCGCTCGTCGTCTTCCCCCTCGCGGTGGGCCTCGGCGCCATCGCGCCGACGCTGGTCGCCGCCGTGTTCGACCCGCGCTGGCGCGCCCTCGGCCCGATGCTCGTCCTCTTGTCGGCCCTCTCGGTGACGCGCCCCATCGGATGGACCGTCGAGTCGTACCTGCAGGCGCGGCAGCTCCCGCGTCTCATCCTCGCGCTCGAAGCATTCAAGGTGGCGGCGATCGTTCTCTTCATCGTCGCGATCGGTCGCTTCGGCACGGGGTGGACGTGTTTCGCCGTCGGGCTCGCGTTCGGCGCGCACGCGCTCGCGTCGCTGTGGGCCGTCCGGCGGGTGGACGGCATTGCGCTTCGCCGCTCGCTCGGCGCGCTGGCGCCCGCGCTCTCTGCGTGCGTCCCGATGGTCCTCGCCGTCCTCGCGGTTCGGCACGGCCTGGCTCGCTCCGGGCTCGGCGTCCTCGACCGTCCGGCGCCGCGATTGCTCGTCGAGCTCGTCGCCGGGGCGATCGGCTACACGGTCGGCGCCCTCGTTCTCGCCCGCGATCACGCGCAAGACCTCTGGACGCGCATGCTTGACGCCGTTCGGTCGCACGCTTAGCTCCAAGGGGTAGGGGCGCTGCACGGCCGGGCGACGGGCGCAACGGCCGTGCCACGAAGCGCGACCCTCGATAAGGAGGAGATCGCTCCGACGATGCGACGAGCGAACGCAGTCGCACGCGCCGCTCCGAGCGCACCCATCCTTTGCCGCGCGCGGCGTACATAGCGGCGAAGATGTCGACTGGGGCAGGACGCTACGCCTCTCCCGAAACGCCGCGTTCTTGGGGAGAGGCGGTCGCGCTTGCGCCGTGGCACACGCCGTGCTGGTCGACCATCCTCGTGAACGACCGCACGGCACCCTGGGGCTTCGGGCACGGCGCGACGCGTACCGAAGGACCTCTCCGTCTCACCTGGCGCCGAAGCGTGCGCGGGTTGGCTCAGGCCGTCCTGCCCGGGTCGGTCGTCGCCTGGCACGGACAGCGGACGCGTCCCCGCGGCTCGCGCCGGCCCATCGCCCTGACGTTCGACGACGGGCCGAACGAGCTCACGCACTCCTACCTCGACGCGCTTCGCCGTTTTCGCGCGCGCGCCACGTTCTTCTTGGTGGGGGAGCAGTGCGCGCACAGCCCAGGCCTCGTCTCCGCGATCGCCGCCGAAGGACACCAGCTCGCCGGTCACGGCTACACGCACCGTCGCTTCCCGAGCCTCTCTCCTGACGAGCTCCGAAGGGAGCTGGCGCAAACGGCCGCGCTCCTGCCGCGGCCCTCGGGGCGGCCGCTCGTACGGCCCCCCCACGGCGCCATGTCGCCGTCGTCGCTCCTCACGTGTGTGCGGGCGGGCTTCACGACGGTCCTCTGGTCGCACGACTCGGGCGACTGGTGCACGACGAGCGCGAACGACGTCTGCTCGGCCTTCGAGAACGATTCGGAGCTCGGCGCCGGCGCCGTCGTCCTGCTCCACGAGGGGCAACCGTGGACGCTGCAGGCGTTGCCCAGGGTGCTCGGAAAGCTCCACGCGGAGGGTCATGAGCTGGTCACGCTCGGTGAGCTGCTTGGTTAGCGCGTGCGCAGCGGTCGCCGGGTGCCAGCGGTCGCCCGGCTTTCAGCTGCTCTCCGAGTCGACGCGCCTGCCGAACGCGGCGTCGTCGTCCCCGGCCTCGGCCGTGTTCGACGGCGAGGTCGTCCACTTGCGGGGCGCGCGCGGGGAGACACTCGGCGTCGAGCTGCGCGTCTCGGACGGTCACCCCCGGGTGACGAGCCTGTCCTTGCCGTCCTCGGCGGCGAGCGTCACCCCCTTCGCGGTGGGGTCGCTGCGCGTTCGTGAGCCCTCGACGGACATGTACGGGCCGAGCATGGGCGCCGGCTCGTACCCCGACGTGCTCACGCCGGTGACGGGCCCTCTGCGTACGAGCGACCTCGCGTACTTCGACGTGGCCGTCGCGACCGACGCCATGCCCGGGCGATACGGCGGGACGCTCGCCGTCGACGCGCGCGCCATTCCCGTCGTGCTCGACGTGAGCTGCGCCCGCATCGATGTCGCGCGGCGGCCGCTCGTGTGGGTCTACTACGCGCCGAGCGACATCGCGCGCGTCCAGGGTCTGCCCGACGGCGACGGCCCCGAGCTCGTCGCCGAGGAGGCAAAATACGACGCCCTCTTCCGAGCCCACGGCGCGTACCTCGCGTCGGACCTGCCGCCCTCGAGGTTCGAAGCGCGGCGGCGCATGGTGCACGACGTCGCGTACTGGCCCGTCGCGATCGACACCGCGACCGACGCGACGATCGCCGCGAGCACGCGCCGATGGCTCGATCTCTTCGCGGAGACCGGCGTCACGCCGTTCGCCATCCCGGTCGACGAGCCGCGGACGCCGGCCGCCAAGGCGCGCGCCCGCCATGTCGCAGACGTGATCGGCCTGAGCGGTGGCGGACGGCCCCGCCTCCTTCGGGCCGTGACCGACGCCGTTTCGGCGGTGTATGGGGACGCCATCGACGTCTTCGTCTCGCCCAAGAACATCCCGGCTGCCGAGCCGCCGGGAGAGGCCCGGGGCGTGCGCTTCTGGACGTACAACGGCAGGCCGCCCGAAGCCGGCAGCATGGTGCTCGACGCCGAGGGCGGCGCGCTCCGCACGTGGGGTTGGATCGCCGAGCGCTACCACGTCGAGCTCTGGTACGCGTGGGAGGGGGTCTATTTCTCCGACCGGTACAACGGGGGGAGCTCGCAGTCCGTCCTCGACGACCCCGTCTCGTTCGACGAGCGCCGGCACGGGGGCAGCGACTTCGGAAACGAGGACGGCGTCCTGGTGTATCCGGGGCCGCTCCCGTCTTTGCGCCTCAAGGTGCTTCGCCGCGGTCTAGAGGACCGCTTGCTGCTCGAAGAGCTCGAGGCGCTCGGGGGTGCCGACGCGGCGCGCGCCATCGTAGAGCGCGTCATCCCGGCCGCGCTCGGGGAGGGCCGGGCCTCCAACGACCCCTGGCCGACGGCGGAGGTCGCCTGGGAGCGCGCGCGGGCCGAGGTGCTCGACGCGATCGAGGGGCGGTGCCCGTGACTTCCGCGACCTGGCTGGACGAGGAGCCCTCGATGGGCGCCGCCGCGCGCCAGGCCGGTCGGCTCCTCGTCGCGGGGCTCCGGCGCAAGGCACTCACCGTGAGCGTCGCGGTCCTCTTCGCGAGCGTCCTCGCGGGGGCGGTGATCTGGACCCCGTATTCGTACGCGCCCGAGTACGTCCTGCGCATCGTCGAGCCGGAGGCCGACCCGCAGGGCATGCCCCGCCCGAGGCGACAGCTCGCCGAGTACGTGCGCACCGCGGTGTTCACGAGCGAGCCCCTCCTCGCGATCATGACGCGTCACGGCCTGTACGCCGAGCTCGCGAAGGAGAGCCCGCGGGCTGCCCTCGCCGCGTTTCGCGCGCGAATCGACGTCGAGGTGCACCAGAACGACTTCGTCGAGGAGCGCGCGCCCGGCGCGCCACCCCGTTCGGCGCGGGTCGTCATCAGTTACCGGAACGCCGATCCCGGCGTGGCGCAGGAGGTGACGCGTGAGCTCGGCGAACTCGTCGTCGCGCACGAGCGCGCGGCGCGCACTCAGCAGGCGACGCGCTCGGTAGAGCAGGAGCGGATTCGGGTCGCGGAGGCGCGTGACGCGCTCGCCGCACGCCGCGCCGACGTGGCCGCCCTGGCTGCGGACCTGAAGCGCGGTGACGCGCCCCCGGGCCGTCGCATCGCGTACATCGGGAAGCTGGGTTCGCTGGCGGTCCTGGAGGCGAAGCAGGAGGAGCGCGAGCGGCGCGAGGCGTCGCTGTCGCTGGGGGCCGCGCTCGAGGCGCGGGGCGTCGGCATGCGCTTTGACGTGATCGACGACGCGTCGACCCCCACCGACACGGGCGCCCGGCGGGCGCGCGCCCTGCTCGCCGGCACGGCGTTCGCTTTGGGATTGCCGCTCCTGATCGTCGCCGTGGGCGCCTTCGCCCGGCCGAGGACGTCATGAACACCGATGCCGACTTGATCGACGAGGCCCGCGCCCAGATCTCGAGCGCGCGCGCATTCCTTCGCCGCATGCTGCGCGGCTGGCCGGCGGCGTCGTGCGCGCTGCTCCTGGGCGCTGCTGCGTGTGCGGCTTGGCTCATGCTGCGGCGGCCCGCGTACCGGTCCGAGACCGTCATCCTCTACTCCGAGCCCGTCCGTGTCGCGGAGGACAGCGAGCACGCCGAGAACACGCGGAGCGTGACCGCGCGTCTCAAGGAGATCCTCGTGTCGCGCTCGGCGCTCGACGGCATCGTGCGGCAGTTCGACCTCTACCCCTCCATCCGCCGCCAGCGGGGTCCGGTGGACGCGGCCGAGGAGTTGAAGCGGCACATCGAGTTTCGCGCCCCGGGCGGCGATACGTTCAGCATCGCCTTCACGGGGAGCTCGGCGGCCGAGGCGCAGGCCGTGACCGCGCGCCTCGCCGATCTTGTCATCGAGCAGGACTCGGCCATGCGCAAGAAGCAAGCGCTCTCCGTGCAAGATTTTTTGCAAGCCGAGAAGGGTTCGACCGAAGAAACGCTGAAGGAGGCCGAGCTCGCGCTCGCGTCGTTCATGGCGGCGCACCCGCGGTTCGCGCTCGACACGACGCCGCTCGCCACCGGTGCGGCGATCCGCGCGAGCCTTGCAACGCCGGCGGAGGGCCCCCCCGTCGCGAGCGCGCGGCCCCGTCCAGTCGCCCCGCTCGCGCGGCCCGTCGTCATCGACGCGAGCGGCGCGCCCCGCGCGGCGCCGACGGAGGTCCCGACCATTCGAGACGCGATCGCCGAAGAGATGCGGGCGAAGGCCGCGGTCGATGCAGCCAAGTCGAACCTGACCGATCTGGCCGCGCGGTTCACGCCGATGCACCCGGACGTGCGCGCGGCGCGGGCGGAGCTCGAGCGCGCGTCGACTCGTCTCGCCGCCGCGACCGCGTCCGTGGCCGACGCCGAACGGGCGGCGGCGGTGTCCGCGCCGTCACCACGCGCGCCGGTGGTCCGGCCGGCGCCCGGGCCGACGGAGGCCGCCTCCGCCGCGGTCAGATCCGATCCGCGCGCCGCGCCGGGCCTGGATCGGCCCTCGGTCTCGCCGCTCGTCGCGCCCGCGGACCGCGACGTCGTGACGCTCGAAACCGAATGGGTCAAGCTGACGCGCCGCGCCACCGAAGCGCGCCTGCACGAAGACCAGGTCGAGGCCGCGCTCTTCAAGGCGACCATGGCGGGCAACGCGGAGCAGGGGGACGGGGTGACCATCACGACGATCGACCCGGCCTTTCTGCCCGAGACGGCCCTCCCGCCGAGCCGTCTGGTCGTCATGGCGATCTTCGCGGCCGGCTCTTTGTTGCTGGCCCTCGTCGCTGCCGCGTTGAAGGCGCTGACGGACGACCGCATCTACCTCGAACGAGACGTCCGCGACGTCGCCCCGGTGCTCGCGCTGGTGCCGCACCGCGACCACGACTGAGCGCAGCGCGCCGCCGCACCGGGTCCACCTCTTGCAGCCCTACGATCCATGGAACACCTCGAGACACCTCCACCAGCTCGCGAGCTCCCGATGCATCACACCATCGTTCAGGAGGACGGGGCCGTGCTCCTTCAACTTCGCGGAGAGCTCGATGCGATCTCGTGTCCGGAGCTCCGCCCGGTGCTCGACGCGCTTGCGTTGCAGCAAGGGTCTGCGGTGACGGTCGATCTCTCGGAGCTGCGCCTCATCGACAGCTCGGGCGTCGCGGCGCTCGTCTCGCTCTACAAGAGGGTGCGCGCGCGCGGAAGCGCCGTGCGCTTCGTCGGCGTGAACGCGCAGCCGCTCGCCATATTCAAGCTCCTGCGGCTCGATCGCGCCTTCGAGATAGCGGGCGATCAGCTGTGATGGCCGCTAGGCAACGATCCAGCCGAGGCGTTGCGAGATGGCTTCGACCACGGAGCGGCGGTCCTCGGACAAGAGCTGGGTGTGATCGAGGCCCGGGAAATGGTCCAGGGTGACGAGGCCGCGGAAGGGGACGTCGGCGAACATGGCCGAGAGCTGGCGCGCGTGGTTGAACGTGTCGCGCGCGCCGCCCGTGTAGACGAAGTGAACGCGGGCGCCGCGGGCGAGGAGGGCGCAAAGGACGCGCCTCGACTCGTCTCGAGCCATGTACTCGTAGTCGACGAGCCGCCCTTGCGTCGCTCCGGGCGTCGGCGGTGCGGCGCGGTCGAGCGGCCGATAGACCCCGAGCGCCCGCAGGAGGCGGCGCCTGGCGCGGTAGGCCGCGTGCCGCCAGTACCAGCCCGGCGTCCGATAGGCGAACGGGTCGATCAAGACGACGCCCGCGACCCTGCGGTCGTTCTCCGCCGCGCGGAACGAGTCCTCGGCGCCCGAGCACAGCCCGCCGAGCACGACCGCGTCGAGATCGTGGCGTTCCAGCAGGTAGTCCAGCGCGGCTGACGCGTCGCGCTTCGTGCGCTCCTCGAGCGAATCGCCCGTGTCGTGCTCGAGGCTGTCGCCGATGCCACCGAGGTCGAAGCGCAAGGTGAGGAGGCCGTCGTCCGAGAGACGGCGGGCCAGGTCGGCGTAGAGGCCGAAGGGCCCGCACCTCGGCGCGAGTCCCGCGCTCAGGAGGACCAGGGCGGTGCGCCGGGGCGGCACCTCCGAGGGACTCGTGACGATCCCGACGAGTCGTCCGCCCTCTCCGAACTGGCAGCACGCCTCCTTCATGCGGCCTCCGTCGCCAGCTCGGCGAGCGCCTTTGCGACGCCTACGTCGGGCATAACGTCCTCCAGGCGGGAAGCGTCCATCCACGCGCAATCGACGTCCAAGGCGACGAGGCGACTCCGCGAAGCGCCGCACGCGGCCTCGAAGTATGCCCGCTGGCGAGCGACCTGCGACGTGGCGAGCCAGCCGACGGACGCAGCGGGAGCCGATCGCCCTCCGAGCGAGATCGTCTTCATCTGCGCGATCGCCGCCAAACCGTAGGTGAGGCCGAGCAGCTCTTCGCCGGCCCCGGGTCGCGCGCGCGGGGCCCGTACCCGAAGGTGGCGCTCGGACTGCAAGTATCGGCGGTGCGTGTCGACCATCTCGGCGTAGTGCGCCGCCCCGTCGCAAATCGGGTCCCAGAGGACCATCCGCGCCAAGTCGAGGTGCTCTGCCGCGTCCCAGAGGAGAGCCCCACCGAGGCGAGCGCCGACGGCCGCGACGCGCTCCGCGCCCGTCCGGCGCCTCAGCTCGTCGCACGCCTCCTCGATGTCGCTCCGCCAGCGCGCGCATGTGCGGTCCGCTCCCAGCGAGTCGCCGCAGCCGCAGTAGTCGAACCGCAGCACGCAGACGCCGCGCTCCACGAGCAGGCGCGCCAGGCGTTGCAGGACGAACTGCGCCCGCACGCGCTCGTGACCTGCGGGCGCGCAGAGGAGCGCCGCCTCGCCGCTCCATGCTCGCGCAGGTCGCTGCAGCACCCCGAAGAGCTCTCGCCGTCCACCGAAGTGGAGGGCCTCGACGCTGCCCGCGCAAACGGCTCTCCCGCCGCGCGCGCGCTTGGGCACCAGGCCGAGCCGGCGATCGCAAAGGCCCGCCTGCACTTCGAGCGACTCGCGCAGCACCTCCATGCCGTCGAGCATCACGTGAAGCTCGCGGTCGATCTCGAGGATGAGCCTGAGGGCGAGCATCGAATCGCCGCCCAGCTCGAAGAAACGGTCGTCGAGGCCGACGTCGCCCACGCGCAGCAGCCGCTTCCAGATCGAGGCAAGTCGCTCCTCGGTGGCCGTCTCCGGCGCGCGCGACCCCGGGGCGTCGCGATCCGCGTCCCCGACGCGCCACGCCGCGGGTGGCGGGGCCGGCAGCGCGCGCCGGTCGAGCTTCATGTTGTGATTGAGGGGCAGGGCCGCGAGCTCCACGTACGCGGCAGGGACCATGAAATCGGGCAGGCGTTCGGTCACGTACCGGCGGATCCCCGCCATCCGTGCCGCGGCGTCGGGCGAGCCGCCGTCCATCACGACGTAGGCCACGAGCGCCTGCTCGCCGTTCGCGGCGTCGCGCGCCACCGCCACCGCGTCGCGCACGCCGGGGGCTGCGCGAAGGTGGTGCTCGACCTCCCCGAGCTCGACCCGCATGCCGCGGACCTTGACCTGGAAGTCGCTGCGCCCCAAGAGCTCGAGGCCCTCCGGCCCGAGGCGCCCCACGTCCCCCGTCCGGTAGAAACGTAGCCCGTCCTGCTCCACGAAGCGCTCCGCGGTCAGATCCGCGCGGTTCAAGTATCCCTTGACGACCCCGGGGCCTGCGAAGAGCACTTCTCCCGCGGTGCCGTCCGGTACCTGGCGGAGCGCAGCGTCGGCGACGCGAAGGACCACTCCGTCGAACGGGCGCCCCACGCAGCCGCGCGCGATCTCGCCCGCGCGGGGCACCGGATAAGTGCACCCCATGCACCCGATCTCGCTGCAGCCGTAGATGACGAAGACCTCCGCGTTGCGGAAGACGTCGCGCAGGCCCTCGAGCACCTCGACGGGGACCATGTCGCCGCCCGACGACGCGTGCCGCACGCCGGAGAAGACGCTCGGGTCCGGGAAGTGACGGCGAAGATACGGCAATAGATTCTTGAGCAGGCTCGGGCCCGCGTGGAACGCCGTGACCTCGGTCATCGTCCGGGCCATTCGTGCGAGGTCGAGCACGTGCTCGCGCTCGAGGACGACGAGGGTGCCTCCGGAGACGAGCGGCGCGGCGAGCTCGAACATGCTTATGCTGAAACCGAATCGGGCAATGGCGGGAATGACGTCCCGGCCGTCGTATCCATATCGGGATTGCGCCAGCCCGATGTAGCTCGCGAGGTTCGCGTAGCTCGCCATGGCCCCCTTCGGCGCGCCGGTCGTGCCCGACGTGTAGTAGACATACGCCGTCCAGTCGGGCGGGATGCGCCTCGTCGGGTTGTACGTCGGCTGGCCCTCGAGCAAGGTCCCCTCCGCGTCGAGCACCAGGGTAGGCACGCGCCCGAACGCGAGGGTCGCCGACGTGCGCCGGCTGGCGAGGACAAGACGCGGGCGGACGTCCTCGAGGACAGTACCGATTCGCGCGGGCGGATGGCTCGGGTCGACCGGCACGTAGGCGGCCCCGGCCTTCAGGATGCCTAGGAGCGCCACGGCGACGTCGAGCGAAGGCTCGAGGCACACGGCGATTCGTGCCTCGTCGCCGATCGCCGCCTGGACCAGGCAGTGCGCGAGGCGGTTGGCGCGCCGGTTGAGCTCCGCGTAGCTCAAGCTCTCGTCGCGGAAGCGGACTGCCGTGGCCGTGGGCGACGCGGCGGCGTGCCGCTCGAACCGCCGGTGGACGAACTCGTACGTCGCGGCGCGTTGTGCGTCGTCGCCTCCGAGCGGGGACGCACGCTCGCCACACGATGCGGCGGAATTACCCACGACGGCCGGCTCGTATCCGCGGCTCAACCGCAAAGAACACGAACCGTGCTCGACGGCAGATGGGCGGATGAAAGGCCACCACCGGCTTCATGGCACGACAAACCGAAGCTCTAGCATTCGAAATTTGTTGGCAATCATGCTCGAGAATCGCCGAAGGTAGATCTCGTCCTGACGGCCCGATCGGGTCGGCTGGGGGCCCCGTGCGGTGGTGTCCGCTGCCGCACGGGGCTTCGTGTTCTCTGGATCTGTCGGAGGTTTGGAATGTCGAAGTTCGTCTCTCGCGTGCTCTTGCCGGTCCCGCTCGGTCTGATGGTGATGATGGGTACCGGAGGGTGCAATACGGAGGCCGGCCGCGCGGGCTCGGCCGTCTCCACGTGCCGCTCGCAGCAAGCGGACAGCAGCGTCGGCGTTCGCCTGTATCTGGACGACGCCGTGCTCGGGGCGTTGCAGAAGCGCGCGGCGGCGAACGATCCGGCGTGGGTCGCCCTCAAGGCCCATTGCGACGCACTGACCGGCGCGACGTTCAACCCTCCGAGCGGCAACGCGTATCCGAACCCCCCGAACGTGGGCCAAGGCTACCAGGGGGACGGCTACCTCCCCGAGGTGATGAGCCTCGGGCTCTGCTATCGCGTCATCCACGGCATCGACTCGAAAGCCGAGGCGAGCTACGGCGCCGCCGGCGCGCAGCTCCTCACCGTGATCGCGACGCCCGCGAGCTCGGGCGGGCAAGACCCGAGCACGGACGACGGCTACGGCATCCGCAACTACGGCGTCGCCATGGCGACCGGCTACGATTGGCTCGGGCCGGCGCTCTCATCCGCGCAAAAGCAGGCGATCGTCACGGCGCTCGACGCGTGGATCGACTGGTACGACGCGAAGGGCTTCTCCAACGCCGAGCCCATCGGAAACTACTTCGCCGGATACCTCCTCGCCAAGACGACCACGGCGATCGCGACCGACCCGGACAACGCGAGCGCAGCCGGGTACTGGAGCGACGTGCAGACACGGATGTGGCAGAAGCTCGCGCACCCGGCGTACGCGACGTCGATGCAAGGCGGCGGCTGGCCCGAGGGTTGGGAGTACGGGCCGCTCGCCGTCCGGGAGATGGCGCAGTTTCTCTGGGCCGTGAAGACGGGCAAGGGACTCGACTGGGGCGCGGGGCTGCCGTTCGCGCGCGACGAGGCGTCGTACGTGCGCTCGTTCGCCTGGCCGTCGCTCCACCACATGGACGATCAGGGCACGATTCACTCGCAGACGCGCCTTGCGCCGTCGGTCCCGGTCGCGCGGGCGCTCGCCGGCATCCTCGGATACATCGGGGATCCGGCGGCCGCGAGCGCGCGTAGCTACGTGGCCGATCTCGTCGCCACGGGGGGCGACTCGGGGGATCCGTGGGAGGAGTTTCTCTTCCAGGATCCGTCGCTCGCGACGCAGCCGTACACGTCCGATCCGCTCTCGTACCTCGCTTCCGGGCCCGGGCACGTCGCGGTCCGGTCCGCCTGGCAAAAGGACGCGGTGTGGGGGACGTTCGTGGCGGGCACGTACATCGACGCGCCGGACTCGGGCGAGCAGCTTTTCAACCAGGGGTCGGTCGCAGTGGTCGCCGGCGACCAGCCCATCCTCGTCAACGCGACCGGGTGGCTGCCCCAGGCCGGTGGGAACGCGGGCGAGACGTTCGTCTACGACGACAGCTGGGGGAACAAGACGCGCCTGCTCTACAACACCTTCTTCGCGGCGGGCGTGGCGCAGGTGCCCGTCGCTCCCGGGAGCGCGCAGACGCAGGTCGCCAAGTACGAGGAGCAAGGGGCCTTCGCCCACGCGCGCGGCGTGCACATCGCGGACATGTATGCGACCGGCGGCGTCGGAGTGTCGCAGTTCACGCGGGACTTCGCGTACGTGCGACCGGGTACCTTCGTCGTCTACGACCGTACCACCCTTGGCGGCTCCGCCGACCAGTGGCTCGCCTGGCATACCCCGACGCAGCCGACGGCGGTCGCGACCTCCGACGCGACGCAGGCGCGGTTCGACGTGGCGTCCCAAGGCGCCACAGTGGGGAGTATTCGCACGCTGCTACCCCGGACCGCGACGGCCATGAAGGTCAACCTGGTGAACGGGGCCGCCTGGCGGCTCGAGATGCACTCGCCCACGCAAGCAGCAGCGCAGGATTGGCTCACCGTCGTGACGGCGGGGGCCTCGGTCCCCGACGAGACGCGCCTCTCGTCGGCCGACGGGAACGTAACGGCCGGGGCCGTGGTCGGCGTGCACGTCCTTTCGAGCCCGCGCAACGCGGTGGTCCTGTTCGGCGACGACCACGCTGCGGCCGCGACGGTCTCGGCCGTCACGTACGCCGTGACGCAGACGGCGCCCGCCGACCACCTCATCTTTGACATGGCGCCTTCCTCGACCGGCTACGCGGTGACGGCGACGCCTGTGCACGGCGCGCTCGCCGTGACGGTCTCGGCGGGCGGGCCGCTCAACCTCACGGTGCAAGGGACGCTCGCGTTCACCGTGGGCACGGACGGCACCGTCAGGGGAATGGTTCCACCGCCGGCATCGCCGGATGCCGGCAGCTCGCAGGCATCGCCGAACGCGGGCAGCTCGCCGACTTCGCCGGACGCCGGCAGCTCGTCCGCGCCCGATGGCGCCGGTTCGGCGACGATGAGCGGTGCACCGGCGACCTCGTCCGGGTCGTCGTCGTCTTCGGGCGGAGGCTGTTGAGGCCCCGCCGTCAGGGAGACGTCCGGAGCACGCCGACCTCTGCGCGCGGCGACGCGAGCGTGCTCCCGACGACGTAGAATGCGCCATCGAGCGCGAGCGCGGCCGCCGCAGCCATTCGGTCGGCGCCGTCGCCGTCGAGTCCGCGGGAGATGACCGCGCCCGACGCGTCGTAGACGATCGACCCGAAGTCGGCGATGCCGTCGGGCCCGTAGGCGGTGCCCGTTACGTGCACGTCGCCGGCGCCGTCGATCGCGAGGGCGCGGGCCTCGTGCTGACCCGCGGCGTCCCAACCGTCGCGGTTCGTCCACAGGGTCCGACCGCTCGGATCGAACTGCGCGGTCAGGTACGCGTCGGGGGTCGGGTCGCCGGCGAACCCGGTCACCGTCGCGCGCCCTCGTGCGTCCACGGCGATCGCCGTCGCGACGTTGCGCGTCTCCACGGCCACCGTTGCTGTCCAGAGGACGCTCCCGGCCGGGTCCCACTTTGCGGCCGCGAGCTCGACGGTGGGCTCGTCGTCCTGCGTCGGGCGAAATGCGCGCGCGACCGCGACGTAAGGAGCGCCGCTCGAATCGAGCGCGAGCGCTTGCGCCGTCGATTGCGGGACCTGCGTGGGGTCCTCGTTCGTCCGGACCATCCAGCGGCGCGCGCCCGACGGGTCGTAGGCGAAGAGCGTCACCTGATCGTGCGATCCGTCGGTCGACTCGCCGGCCACGTACGCGTTCCGCGACGTGTCGAGCGCGACGTGTCGCCCCGCCGCGCCGAGGCCGAGCGGCCCGACCTCCGAGGCTTGCCATAGGATGTCGCCCGCCGCATCGAGCGCGACGGTGCGCGCGACCGCGTGCGTTCCGTCGGATCCGACGCCGGTCGCCGCGGCGCGACCGTCGTCCTCGACCCTGAGGTCCGACAGGGCGCCCGCGCCGGCGTGCACGGACCAGCGGAGCGCGCCGCTCGCGTCGAATGAGACGATGACGTAGCTCTGCACGGCCGGGCTGCCGCGGCTCGCGGTCCCCGCGGCGTACACGTTCCCGCTCGCGTCCGTCGCGATTCGGACCGGGACGTCCGCATCGTCGGCCGGGTCGTGGAATGAGCTTGCCCACGCGAGCGTGCCGTCGGGCTCGTAGGCCAGGACCCCGAACGCGCGCTGCGCCAAGTTCGCGAGGACCGTGGCTCGCCCCCGCGCGTCGACGGCGACGTCGACCGCCGAGTCGCGGGCGCTCGAGTCCGTGCCCGCATAAGTGCGCCACCAGCTTCCCGAAGCGGCGACCGGTTCGGCCCCCACGGCGTGGCCGGACGCCGCGGTCCCGGCGTCGATCGGCTCGCTGGCCGGGATGGACGAGACCGGCGTCGGCGCGTCGGCGGGCAAGCCGTTCGGCGGCGGCGGGGCGCCGTGCATCGGGTTCGCGCACCCGCACGCGGCCATCGCCACGACGGCCCATCGCACGCGGCCCACCTCGGCGGCGTTCAGCAACATGCTGGCCAGCGGTCCCGCGCGCCCTCGTAGAGGTCCTCGTACGCCCGCGCCATGCGGTCGAGCGAGTGCCGCTCGAGGACCAGGCGGCGCCCCGCGGCGCCGATCCGCCGCGCCAGGGCAGAGTTGTGCGCCAACGACGCCAGTCGAGCGGTGAGTGAGTCCGGGTCGTCCACTGGCACGAGGAGGCCGGTCACCCCGTCGTCCAGCACGTCCGGGACCCCGCCGACCGCCGTGCACACGACCGGCAGCTCCGTGGCCATCGCCTCGAGCAGCGCGAGCGGTAGTCCCTCGGTGATCGACGTCAGCGCGAAGGCGTCAAGCGCCGTGAGGACGCTCTCGACGTCCGAGCGCTGCCCGAGGAAATGCACGTAGCGGCCGCCGGGCATGCGGTCGATCCGCGCGCGAAGCCTCTCGCGCTCCGGCCCGTCGCCTACGATGACGAGGCGCCTTCTGGGACCCAGGAGCGGCGCCATCGCGCCGACCAGGAGCGCCTGGTTCTTCTCGGGAGCCAGACGGCCCACGGTCCCCACCACCCACGCGTCGGACGGGATCCCCAGCTCTTCACGGATCTCGCGGCGCCGGGCGAGGGTCGGCGCGAACCGCGCGACGTCGATTCCGTTGAAGACGACGTGCAGCCGCGACGGGTCGCAATCCAGGGTCTCGATCGCCTTGGCGGCGAGGGCGGGCGTGACCGCCACGAACGCGTCGACGAGCTGCGCCGCCGTCCGGCGAAGGCGGAGGCGCCGCGCCGTGGCCGGGTTCACCCCGTGCTTGGAGTGAACGACGATCGCGCCGGCAAGACGCGCGGCGGGCGCACCGTAGATGAGCGCGTGTGGGTTGTGCGTGTGGACGACCTCGACCCGATGACGACGCAGAACGGCAGCCAGGCGCACGGGCAGCGACGGGTCCACGCGCCACCGCTTCGCGACCGTGTGCGCTGCCACGCCGTTCTCGCGGAAAGCCTCCGAGACGGACCCTTCCGGGCCGGCAGCGAGCGAGACCGCGAGGACCCGGTGGCCGTCGATGTGCTGGAAGCGGGCTAGGTCGGCGGCGAGGCGCTCTTGGCCTCCCGGCTCGAACGACGAGAGGACGTGCGCGATCGTGATCGAATGAGTTCGGCAAGCGGTCGTCACGCGTTGGCCCAACGCAACGGGTGTGCCGGGCCGTAGCGCGGCCGCCGCGAGCCCTCTTGCAGAGGCGACCCT
>Ga0070735_10002180_pt1 | contig 17973 bp, 17 predicted proteins | sample Coa_R1_FD_66443 | JGI IMG/M metagenome (GOLD analysis project Ga0070735, IMG submission 66443) | Surface soil microbial communities from Centralia Pennsylvania, which are recovering from an underground coalmine fire - Coalmine... | ecosystem: Environmental > Terrestrial > Soil > Unclassified ... | reverse complement strand
CGATCACCATTCCCACGCCGTAGCCGTCGAGGCTCATCGTCGTCGCGTACCGCGTCGGCACCGACGGCGTCGTCTCGGGCGGCTGATTCACGTACGGCACGATGAATTCCTGCGGCCCGCGGCTGCACCCGGCCGCGCCCGCGAGCGCCGCGCTTGCCCCGAGGAGCTGCAAGAGCCCCCGCCGAGACACCTCGGGCGGCGCGTCGGCGCCCTCTGGAAACTCCGGCGTGGGCGCGCCTTCTCCCGCGCGTTCGTCGGCCGATCGCCACGGCGTCTCGTCCATGCACGTCACCGGTGACAGCCGCTGCATTGGACGGGCGGATCGACGTGGAGGCTCTGGCGGACCCCCGCCCCGATCGCGCGTCTCGACCCGGCCGGCGTCCACTCCATGTTGGTGATCTGGTCGAGCGGCCTGAGGTGCGGCTCGGGATCGCGATGGCAGTCGAGGCACCACTCCATCGTCAGCGGGGCGACCGGGTACACCGCGGGCATGAGGTCGACGCGTCCGTGGCACTCGGCGCACCCGACGCCGTGGGACACGTGCGCCGAGTGATCGAAATAGACGAACTGGGGGAGCTGGTGGACGCGACGCCAGCGGAGCGGGCCGCCGCCGAACCAGCTGTCCCGGATCGGCGCGAGCCGGCCCGACTCCTGCCAAACCTGACTATGGCAATTCATGCATACCGAAGTCGGCGGTACGCCCGCGAATTTGGAGCGCGTCGCTTCGTAGTGGCAATAGAGACAATCGATCCCGTCATCCCGTACGTGATGGCGATGGTCGAACTGCACGGGTTGCTCCACGGGGCTTTCCTCCTTCGTCACGTACGGTGTTCGGACCCAGAGAATGGTCATCGTGGGAATGACCACGATCGCCGCGACGGCGATCACCAAACAGAGGCGGAAGACGGTATCGGACCACGGCGGGAAGAGCGGACGCATGGGGCCATGCCTGCGCTCGCGGCAGGACGACGCGGGCACGGGCCTGGTGCAAGCCCCGCGCCGGTCGAGCTTCCGCGGCAGCGCAGGCGGTTGCGTGCTCCGATCGGCCCGAAGACTGGGTCGTTCCGCCACGCGGGTGGCGCAATGGCACCGCCCTCGCTCAGCTCGACTCGCGGGGCCGCCACCTCACGGCACGGTCCATCGGGAAAGGGGGCCCCACGCGACGAACGCGATGGCGCCCGCCGTGCAAAAGGCCGCGCACGTCAGGTCGTGCCAGAGGGCGCGCGTCGTCGCGGCCGGATTCCCGATGACGAGCAGGTCGACCGGACGCGCGTCGCGATACGGATCGCGCAGGACCACCTTGGACCATTTGCCCTCGCCGACGCCGAGATCGAACCGGCGCGCGACCTCGCACGTGCCGACGTTGGGTTCCATCGGGGTCGCGCACACAGCGCGGCCGCGGTACCAGGCCCCGGCGGAGCGGCACGCGGCCACCACGGCCACGACGACCCCGACGATGGCCACGAGGCGCAGGTCCTCGAGCGGATCCGAGGCCCGCCCGCAGGCCGGCATCGGCGCGTGCACCACGACGGCGAGCGTGCTGCTCAGCGTCAGGGCGAGGCCTCCGGCCGCCCACGTCACGAGGTAGTGGCTGCGCGCGGCCAGCGACTCGGGCCTTGCGCACCCGAACCGGCGCACGAACGCGAAGAGCGGCGCGCCCGCGATCGCCGCGAGGCTCCCGATGAAGAACCCGTCCCGCGCGCCCAGCACCGCCCCCCACTCGGCGCCGTACGGGAGGCCGGCCACGGCGCCGATCATCGCCCCGGACGCGAGGACCGAGCCCTCGGCCACCAGCGCCCAGAGCGCCCAGGGGAGCCGCGTCGCCAGCCCCACGATCCACGCGCCGACGAAGCTCATCGCCACCGGCACGAGGATGGTCACGAGCGGTCCTACGGGAGCGTCGTGAGACAGACAACCGACCTGAACGACGGCGGCGACGACGACGGCGCCGGCGGCCCCCAGGACCGCGAAGAGCGCCGCCACGGCGGCGCGCGTACCCATGCTCGATTCCATGGTGGCCTCGCCCGGTTGGACCGACGCCGGCGCGCAAAGTTCCGGGGCCGGCCGCGTGGAGGACGGCTTTTGCGAGCTGCCCGACGGGAGCGCTTACGTGGCCAGACGCGTCCCGATGCCCGGCTGCACCGGCGAGATGTACCGGTGGTGGTTCTGGTGGCACGCGGTCGAGCCCGAACGGTACACGCTCTGGTATCCGCACAACCACGTCTCCGTCCGACGTGGGACTCGACGCCGGTCGATTCGCCGAGGCGGGCGTCGTCGGTCACGCGTGCGCGAGGGTCAGCCTGCGACCCCTGGACGTCGAAGCGGTCACGATGGTCCACCTCGCGCGCCGGACCGACCGGGGCCTCGAGCAGCTCCTGCACGACCAGATCGAGTTCACGCACCTGGCGACGTTCCTGCCCGCGCTGCACGGGGAGTTCGGCGAAGGCTGAGCGGCGGGGGACGCGCATCCATACGGGGCGTCCACAATCCTTCATCCCGCTGGGCGCCCTACGCGACGCGTGCGCGGACGTTCGAGCGCGTCTGATAGAGCTCCCAGAACTTGTCCGCGATCGCCGCGGCCTCCAGGTTCGCCTGCCCGCGATCCCACGGGGTGCCCTTGACGGTGCCCGCGACCATCACCTCGCCGACGAACACCCCCTCGCCCTTGAGTCGCTCGGCGAGCAATCCGACGAACTTGTGCTTTGCGCCGTTCGACAGCGCGAGCGCCGCGGCCTTCACGAGGACCGCGAGCTGGTCCACCCTTGCGTCGATCTCGCCGAACGCGCCGTTCGTGACGAGGACCGCTCCATCGGTCGCGCTCTTCAGGTCCGGCAGGGCCTCCTGCACGGCGGTGAGGAGACCGACGACCGCGATGTCCAGCACGCCGCGCAGGCTCACCGGGTCGACCGTGAGCAGGTCCGGTACGTCGGGACCGCCGTACGCGTTCCAGTGGATGACGTGAACGGGTCCGAGCGACGCGCGCGCCTCGGCGATCGCGCCGCGGATCGCGCCCGGGTCGCCCGCATCGGCGACGAACCCGCCGCCGTCGATGCCCTGGGCGCGAAGGGACTTCACGCCCGCGGCGAGCCTCTCCTCGTTTCTTCCGACGAGGGCGACCGCGAACCCCGCCGAGCCGAAGCGGTGCGCGACGGCGCTGGAAATCCCGGGCCCGAATCCGACGACGGCGATGGTCTTCTTCATGACGCCTCCGATGACAGAGAGAGTGGGATCGTTTTACAGCGGGGGGCCGATCCGCGTAGCCTCGGCAAGATGGGCAGCGACAAGCTTTCGGCAGGAGCGTGCTGCGCGATGGTATGGGCGTCCGCGTGCGGAGGGGGCGGCTCCGGGGGGCCGCCGCCGCCTCCTATCGACCGCAATACGCCCGTCGCCATGGCGTCGATGACGCAGTACGCCGAGCTCTGCGACTGGACCGCGGCCGAGCTGGGCGGGTACGGGCGGAGCATGGACTGCGGCGGCGGCGTGAGCGTGAGCACTTACCCCAACCAGCAGGCGTGCCTGTCGCAGCCGATCGCAAGCACATGCACCGCCACGGTAGGTCAATACGAAGACTGCGTCGCGGGCCTGGCCGGGGCCGGCTCGCTGTGCTCCCTCGCCTCGAGCCCGCCGGCCGCGTGCAACCCGCTCTTTGCGATGTGCGCGACCGCCTTCGGCGGGTGACGGTCGCGACGCGTACCCTTACGGCATGACCTGCGCCGTCTACTTGGCGTGCGAGGTCAAGTAGCTCTGCACGGTCATCCCCCACGCGCTCGGCTGGAGCTTGGTCGCGTCGGTCGTGATGTTGAGCAGGTCCGGCGAGCAGTCGCTGTACGGGTCGAAATCCCAGGCGAGGTTGGGAATCCCCTTCGACTCGAGGTCCGCGTAGAAGGCCGACTCGCTGCCCTGCATCAGCGACCCGTACTCGCCGAGGATCACCGGGATGTTCGGGTAGGTGTACGAGCTCGTCGCCGGCGGATAGCCGTGCACCTCGTAGACCACGTTGTCGTAGGGGACGGGCGTCTTCGCGTAGTAGCTGATGTCGCTCGTCCATCCGTTCCCCTGGACCGACACGAGGTGGTGCGGGACGCCGAGCTTGTCCTCCTCGGCGCGGATGGTGCTCACTGCGTGGGTCATCGCCGCGGCGATCTTCGAGATGGCCAGCGTGTTGCCGCCCGGCTCGTTGCTGACGCCGAAGAGCACGAACGCGTCGTGCGCGAACGTGTCGACGAGCGCCGTGTACACGGCGTCGGTCCCCGTCGGGTACTTGGTCTTGTCGGGTGTCGTCGTCGAGTCGGACGGGACGAACGTCGCCTCGCTCTTGTTGTCCTCGTCGATCATGGTGACGTCGCTCCGCAGCGTCACGAGGACGTATACGTTGGCGTTGGCGCCGAGCGCCTCGATGACGCCTGTCATCGGCGTCTTGTATTGAGCCGGGTTGGTCAGCCAGCTCGTGACTGTCGGGTAGCTGTTCATCCCGAGCGAGATGCGGACGAACGTCGGCTTCCACGCGCTCATCAAGCCCTTGATCTCCGTCTCGAGAGTCTGGTCCGGGTTGGTCATCCAAAGCGTGTTGTCGTACCCGCAGAAGAAGATGTCGTCGATGTTCACCCCGCGGCCCATCCAAGGCTGCGCGGTGCCCCCCCCCTGGGAGACGAAGATCTTGCCCCCGGACGTGTAGAGCCATCCGGCGGGGAATCCGCCGTCGCTCGCGACCACGCCGGCGTCGCTCGGCCCGCTGCCGGAGGAGGCTCCCGTGCTCGCGCCGGTACCCGCGCCCGCGCCCGCACCCGCACCCGCACCCGCACCCGCACCCGCACCCGCGCCCGCGCCCGCGCCCGCGCCCGCGCCCGCACTCGCGCCCGCGCCCGCGCCCGCGCCCGCGCCCGCGCCCGCGCCCGCACCCGCACCCGCGCCCGCGCCCGCGCCCGCGCCCGACGCCGCGCTCCCCGTCGACGCCCCGCTGCCGCCCTGACCGCCGTCGGGGCCTGCCCCACCGCCGCTCCCGCACGCGATCGCGACCGCCCCGATGCAGACCCCGACGAGCGTCCTCGGGGTTCGTCTTTCGCTCTTCAACACCCCACTAGGGTGCCACAGCGAGCGACCGCATGCTCCACTCAATCGCCGGAACTGAACACGATCGGGTACGCGACGGTGACCATGCCCCCCTCGGGCGGGGGGAACGACAGGTTCCCGAAGCTTCGCACGACGCACTGCACGACGTCCCGATCCGGCAGATCGCTCCCGCCGTCCGCGGTGAGCTCGACGGCGCCGCTCCGGTCGATCACGAACTTGACGGTCACGCGCCCCTGCAGGTTCGGGTTGGAGCGCATGCCGTGCTCGTAGCAGAGGCGGAAGCGACCGAAGTTCTGTCGGACGATGCGCTGGATGACCTCCGGAGGCAGGCGTCCGCTGACGGTCGTCGACTCTTCGTGGATGTGCGGCGCTCGGACTTGATGCCCCCCGTTCAGGACCCCGCGGCCGGAGCCGAATCCGTTGCCCTTGCCGACACCGGCCCCATTGCCCAACCCGCCGAAGGCGCCGACGCCGATCCCCTCGCCGCGGCCGCCGCCGCCCTCACCGAGCCCGGTCAAGCCGATGCCCCCGGCGCCGAGCGCATCGCCGATCGTGTCTCCGAACATGTTGCCTCGAGCGCTCTCGTCGTCCTGGCCGGACGACTCCTCGCGGCCCCAGGGCGCCGTCGGCGCGTTCGGATCCCCGCCGCTCATCGCGGCGATGAGCCCGATCACGCCGAACTGCGCGGCCTGTCGGAGCGCGGCCTCTCTCGCCAGGTGAGGGTCGGGGTTGTCCTTCGGACCCTGGACGCCGTACTTGTGCCCGGTCTCTCTCGTGGTGGGACTTCCCATCGATCCTTCCTCGCCGTCGGCCCTCGTTCCGGTGCCCCCCTCTTTTCGATCGAACACGCTCGGGAGCGATTCCGGATCGGGCCTCTCCTCTCGTTCGCGCTCCGCCTGGGCGTTGAGGAGCCTCTGCATCGCGAGGATCTGGTCCCGGTCGAGAGCGTCGGCGTCGTCGCCCTTCATGGCCGGCATGACGAAGGCGAACACCGCGACGAGCCCCATGTGGACCAAGAACGACAGCCCAGTGAAGACGAACGCGACGGGCTCGATCGTGGCGAGCAGGCCGGCCGGCGATCTCCTTCCTGCGTCGACCGCCGCCACCTGGAACGCGAGCGCGCTGTTCTCGAGCTCCATGCGCGCCTTCGCGCCGGGGGGGAGGTCGCATTCGAAGGCGCCGCTCACCTCCGCGGACGGGCGCGCGCGGCCCGACGCGACGAGCTCCGCCAACGCGATCCTGCCCCTGCCGGGGAAGTCCACGTAGCCGCGAGTGCGCGGCAGGATCACGAGCGACGCGCCCACCCCGCCGGACACGGCCACGGGGGCGCGCGTCGTCCCGAGCGTCTCGCTCGGGATGAGGAAATCGCACGCCCGCCCGCGCCCCGGCTCGCGCAGCCCGCTGATCTCTTCGCCCACGTAGAACGAGCGCAGGGGCGTCAGGTGCGACACGTGAAGGACGTTGGAATCCCACAACACCGTGACCTCGAGCGCGGCGACGTGAGGGTTCTCCACCTCGCCCGCGCTCACGTCCGGGCCGTTCTTCACCATCGAGTACGCGAACCCGCTGCTCGGGCCGTCCGCCGCGACCGCGTAGGCCACACCCATGCCCGTCTCCTGCCCATCCATCGACGACCTCACCGGCAAAACGCAGACTGCCGAGTGAGACAGCGCCCGGTCGCCGAAGGTTCCTGCCCCGGCTCTACTCGTAGGTGGCGATGGCGACGAAGTGCAGGACGCGCGAGCACTGCCCCACCCCCACGGAGCCGGTGCAGATGTCCTGGCCCTCGAAGCGAGTCTCACCGGCGCGAAGGGCCCGCATGACCGTGTGCGTGACGTCGTGACCCCCGTCCTTGCAGCGCGTATCGCCGCACGGCACGACGAAGAGGGCGGGCGCGTGCTGAACGACGACGCGCCGGACGTGAGTAGGCTCGGCTACGGGGTTTCCCTCGATCCGTTCCTCGATCTCGAGGGCCAGGCTCTGCAGGTGGGGGACCTCGGCGGCGAGGCGCGGTGACTCGTCCTCACGCTTGCGGCGCTCGGCGAACCGCTGTGCGCCCTCGCTCTGTCTCCGGCTATAGCGCACGTGTGCTCGCTGGTTTTGTCGTTTGCGTTCTTTATCGTTGCGCCGTCCCCCGAGGTGGTGGCTGGCTCCCGACGAGATGCACCCTATCACAGGCTGCCGCCCCGGGCCCAGGTGCCGATGACCGCCATGACCCGCACTTGCGCCGTTTGGACGATCGCGCTGACGGCGCTAGCCGCCGACGTGCGCGCGGGCCCGGAGACCGCGCTGCGAGAATTTGCAGGCGGCCAGGTGAAGAAGGGGGTGCGCACCATCGGCATGGGCGGGGACGGCGCGACGACAGGCAACTACGCCCTCGTCTACCAGGACCACGGCGGGGCGCTCTTCGACGAGGGGATCGTCCGGTTCCGCGACACCGGGGACTTCTTCACGTTCAGCGGAGTGGGCTTCACGACGCCGGCGTTCTGGGACGACGCGGCCTTCTACGTCATCGCGCTCGGGCAGAGCGGAGTAGGCGTCCGCGTCTGGGACGACACCTCGCCGAGCCCGGCTCGCCCGCCGTCGATCGGGGACCTCGCCGATACGTCCGTCTTCGTGAAGTTCGCCAAGCCGCTTTGCCGGACGTGGTCGGTCGGCGTCATGGGCGCGTACGAGCTGTCCCAGGCCACCCTGCGCCCCGACGACGGCTCGCCCGTCATCGACTACCGGACGTCGTATCTCCCCTCCGGCGGAGCGGGAATTCACTGGCATCCCGACGAACACTGGCAGGCCGGCGCGCGCGTCATCCTGAACCACGACACCGAGACCCGCACCCGGGCCGGCGCCTCCCGATCGGGGCTCCTGCGCTCGTACGAGTACCGCCTCGGAATGGCGTACTCGCCGTGGAAGGGGTTGGTCCTCGATCTCGGAGGCGACGCGCTCGATCGCTCGGACGCGGTGGGGGGGACCTCGACCTTCAAGGTGTACCCGACGGTGGGCGTCGAACAGGCGCTCGTGGCCAAGCACGTCTGGGCGCGCGCCGGACTCGACGAGACGACGTGGACGACGGGGATGAGCCTCGCAGTCGCGCCGCTCAAGATCGACCTCGCGTACCTCTATGACATCGCCGCCGCGCGCACGGCGGACGTGTTCGGCAAACGAAACACGAGCCTCATCGCCACGATCAACTTCAACTACGAGGCCGTCTTGACGGGGCGATTCGAGGGCCGCGACCGGCGCGTCGGCGCTGGCACACCGTGACACAGCGGAGCCGTCGATCTCGCGCTCGACGCGCGTGGTACGGGCCCTGCTTGGCCGTACCGTCAGTCCCTGACCCGCAGGCTCGAGCGAAGCGAGAGATCGGACCAGGAACACCCCCTGACCCGCAGGCTCGAGCGAAGCGAGAGATCGGACCAGGAACACCCCTAGGACGGGAGGAAGGCGCGATGCGTGAATACAAGCTCCGGCAGCTCCTGACGCGCGTGGCCCTGGGCGCGATCCCCTGGTCGGTCGCGACGGTCGGGATGGGGTGCGGCGACAGCACGGCCACGGACAACGCGGACGCCGCGAGCAGCGGCGCGTCGTCGCCGGAGGGGGCGACCGCGGATCAGTCCACGGGGCCGGACCAGTCGGCGCCGAACGACTCCGCGTCCGCGGGGGACGCGACGAGCGCGGACGCGCCGAGCGACGAAGGACGGCCCACCGACGGCACGACGGCCGATACGACCGCGGGAGACGCGAGCGGAGGCGATGCCGCGGATGGGCAGGCGACCGACGTGGCGTTGACCGATTCGCCGACCGCCAGCGACCCCTGTTCGCCGCCCTCCCCGCAACCTGGCTGTGGAGGGGCCGTCAACTACTGCGTCGTTCCCGACGCGAGCACCCAGGCGCTCGCGGACGGAGGTTCGTTCGGCGCCGCGTGCGCCCCGTTCTGTTCCCGCGGCGGGACCGGGTGCTCCCTCGTCGAAGTCGACGCCCAGCAGCTCGTGCGGTGCACCGCCCTGTGCACCGGGCGGCGCCCGGCGGGCCTCGGCGAGGGAGGCCGGCAGCCGCAGCGGACCGAGGTCGCGGCGTACCTCGAGGAGATGGCGTACCTCGAGGCCGCGTCCGTCCCGGCGTTCGCGTCGCTGCGCGACGAGCTGCGCCACCACGGCGCCCCGCGGTCCCTCGTTCGAGCGGCGGCGCGCGCCGCGCGCGACGAGGTACGCCACGCGCGTGTCATGCGCGGCCTGGCGCGCCGGCAGGACGCGGTATGCCGAGAGCCCCGCGTCGCCAAGCGGCCGATCCGTTCGCTCGCGGACATCGCCATCGACAACGCCACCGAGGGGTGCGTGCGCGAGACGTACGGAGCGCTCGTCGCGATCCATCAGTCGCGCGCCGCAGGAGACGCCGGGATGCGCGGGGCGATGACGCGCATCGCGGACGACGAGACGAAGCACGCCGCGCTCGCTTGGAAGGTCGCCGCCTGGATCGAGGGCCGGCTGTCGGCGAAAGACCGGCGCCGCGTGGCCGACGCGCGACGCAGCGCGGTCGAAGAGATCGCGAACGCGGCGGGTCACGAGCCGCCCGCGTCGGTGCGGCGCTTTGCCGGCCTCCCGAACGCCCGGCACGCGACGCAGATGGTGACCCGGATGCGCGAGCAGCTCTGGCGCTGCTGACGCGCTCGCCCTCGGACAGTCCATGAAGGAGTGGGTCGGCCCGTCGCAAGCGATCCAGGCCTCGGCGTCGGTGCACGGCGAGAGGCCGCGCGCGAGGTCCTCCGGAGACGCGCAATCGTCGCGGGCGTCAATGAAGCCGAACGCCGCGCCAGCGACGAGGGCCGCGCCCCTCGCCCGGCATCCGCGTTCGCGCCGCCGTCTCGCCGGTCGACGCGACTTCCACGGCCCGACCGTCCTGCCCCACCACCGGGAGGCGCTGTCGAATGAGGCGCTCGATGTCCCGCAGGAGGTTGCGCTCGTCCGTGGGGTCGCACAGCGAAACGGCGCTCCCTGCGGCGCCGGCGCGCCCGGTGCGACCGATGCGGTGCACGTAGCTCTCCGCGTCGTTGGGCATGTCGAAGTTGAAGACGTGCGAGACGCCGTCGACGTCGATGCCGCGGGCGGCCACGTCCGTGGCGACCAGCACGCGCGTGAGCCCACGCCGAAAGTCGTCGAGCGCGCGCTCCCGCGCGCCCTGACTCTTGTTGCCGTGGATGGCAGCGGACTCGATCCCGGACCGCTCGAGCTGCTCGGCGAGCCGGTTGGCCCCGTGCTTGGTGCGGGTGAAGACGAGCGCTCGATCGACCCCGGCCCCTCGGAGCATCCGCTCGAGCACCGCGCGCTTCTCGCCGCGCGCGACGAACACCACCGATTGGGTCACCTTCTCGGCGGTCGTCACTTCGGGCGTGACGGTGACCCGAACCGGATTCACCAACATCCCACCGGCGAGCGCCTGGATGTCCGCCGGAAGGGTCGCGGAGAAGAGGAGCGTCTGGCGCCTCTTCGGGATGGCCGCGCAGACGCGGCGCACGTCGTGGATGAAGCCCATGTCGAGCATGCGATCGGCCTCGTCGAGGACGAGGTGGGCGACGCCGTCGAGGCGCACGAAGCCCTGCTCCATCAAGTCGAGGAGTCGGCCGGGCGTCGCGATGAGGACGTCGGGGGACCGGGCGAGGGCCATCTCCTGACCCCGCTGGCCGACGCCGCCGTAGACCACCGTGTACCGCACGCCCTGGTGGCGCCCGTAGACGGAGACGCGCTCGGCGATCTGCGCGGCGAGCTCCCGCGTCGGGGTCACCACGAGCGCGCGGATGCGTCCGTGACGCTCCGACACGGCGAGCGCCTCGAGCGTCGGCAGGACGAAGGCGGCCGTCTTCCCCGTGCCGGTGGGCGCGCACGCCAGGACGTCCCGACCGGCGAGGGCGTGCGGGATCACCTCGGCCTGGACGGGCGTCGGCGTCCGGTAGCCCTCACCGAGGAGGGCCCGGACGATCGGGCCGGAGAGGCCCAATGCCTGGAAGGGCGAGGCGTCGATCATGAAACAGACTTTCTCGGGGCAGCGCCGGCGCTCGAGCGCGCAGCAAACGGCCGGGCGCCGTCCTTACCCCCGCGTACAGCCCCGCGCAAGTTCTACGAAACGAGCGGCGCGTCGTCGAACGCGGGCTTGGCGATGCCGAGGCGCTCCAGAATCCCGCTGGCGAGCATCTCGAACACCCAGCCGATGGTCGGCGCGTCGTCGCGGTCTCCCCGGCAGACCGGGACCCCCCGGGCGACCGCCTCCATGAAAGCAGAAGACCGCGCGATCGGGACGTCGAAAACCCAGGGCGCCGACGGCCCGCTGCAGAGGTCGCGCAGGACGTCCACCGACGCGCGCGTGCGAAAATCGAGCATGTTGAGCACGATTCCGGCGACCTTGGGCGGCGGATTGCCGAGGGCCTCCAGCCGCTGCAGGTGCGCCGGAAGGGCGCGCAGACCCGCCGGCTCCGCCGCGACGACGACCAGCGTGTGCGTCGCCGCCTCGCAAGCCGTCGCGCCCGGACCGTGCAGGCCGGCGGGCGTGTCGACGAGGACGACGTCGGCGTCGGCCTTGGCCTCAAGGAAGAGCTGGGCCCAGCCCGCGCGCGACGTCGCGGGCAGCGCGGACGGGTCGCCGGACGGCACGATGCGCAGGCCCGGGATCCGGGTCTTCAGCGTGGCGTCCGAGAGTCGCGCCCGACCGGCCACGACGTCGTACGCTCCACGCGCCGGGACCTTGGCCCCGAGCGCGAGCAGGACCCCGTTGAAGTCGGAGTCGACGAGCATGACGCGCCGGCGCTGACGCGCGAGCGCGATCCCCAGATTGAGCGCCACGGTGGTCTTGCCGGCTCCGCCCTTCGGGCTGGTGACGCAGATGACCGGGATGCCGCCCGCCGGCAGCGGCAACGTCGTGAGGCCGAACGGGCTCGTGTACGTGTCGACGAAGCGCGACGACTCGCGATCCTCGGGAATGCTCTTGGCCTTCGTCGCGCCCGGCACGCCCTGCGGCGCGACCGCGGGGGCCGGCGCGGCGGCGGCGCTCGGCTGCGCGACCTCTCCACGCTGGGCCGTGGTGTTGGCCTCCTCGGCGTCCCAGGGCGCGCCGGAATCCGGCAGGTTCATGAGGATCTGCGCGAGCGAGCCGAGATAGCGCTCCCCCACGTCGCTCTGCGAGCGATGGACGACGAAGCGCGTGTCTTTCGGGCTCGCGATCAAGCGGGCGATGGCATCGACACCGGAGAGGTTGCCCGCGCTCGCCGATACGACCATCCCCGACTTGAGCTCGATCCGGCCGAGCAGCTTGTCGGCCGCGTTGAAGAGCTCCACGCCCGTGAACTGGCGACCGATGCTGATGACCTGGAGGATCGACATGAGGTCGAACTCGGTCAGGCTCCCCTCCATCACCGAGACGCGCTCCGGGGCGCGGGCCTCGCTGGCCATCAGCTTGAAGAGCACCTCGCCGACCGAGCCCACCGGGCTCCGGTTGTCGGCAAAGGACTCCGTCCGGTAGACCGTGAACCGCTTGTGGCTGTCGCTGCGGAGCAGCGTCGTCACCGCGTCGAGCCCGGAGAGCGAGCCGGACCTCGCGGCGAGGATCTTGCCGCTCTTGAGGAACATCGTCCCGACGACCCGTCCGTCGTCGTCGAGGAGCTCCACACCCGTGTACTGGCGCCCGAGGCTGACTACCTGGATGACGCTCGACAGGTCGAAGTCCGCAAGCGTGCCCTCCATGACCGCGGTGCGCATCACCGGGCCTCCCTGCGGGCGGCCTCGCTCACGCCGTTGCCGTCGGGTGCGGCGATGACCCGGCCGAGCGCGTCGTCCGCGCGCGTCGCGCCGGGCACCGAAAGCCGGCCCATCTTCATCGTCAGCGATACGAGCTGGTAGACGTGCGTCCACGCCCCGCGCGTGCGCGCGTCGAATTTCTTGCCGAGGCCATAGTCGAGCGTCCACAGCAGCGCCTCGCCGACGACCTCGTATCCGGCGTCGGGCACCCGGTAGAGATCGGTGTGCCGTCGACCGAGCGCGAGGAGGATGAGACAGAGGTCGTCCTCTTCGGCGACAGTCTCCCGCCACGCCGACTCGGGCCAGTCGAGCGACTTGACGATGAAGGCGAGCATGGCGAGAAGCTTGCGCTTCTGCACCTTCATGTCGTCGGAGAAGAGGCGGCGATACTCGGGGCGGAGCTCGAACAACCTCTTGTAAAAGAGATCGGCGGCGGTATCCGCGATCGGAACCACCAGGCGCCAGCTATCCTTAATGGCCGCTTTTTCGTCGTCGGTGATCATGGACGAAGGCTCCTCCCCCACGGCGTTCCGCTCCGAGGGGCGGTGGCCGCTGACGTCGCCAAGCTCGCGACCAAGGGAGCTTACACACGCTCGCGTCCGGCGGAAACACGCCGGACGAGATCGAGCGAGTTTATCGTTCCGATCGCCGCAGCCTTCGGGTCCAGCCTGTATACACGCCTCGTCACGTGGATTCTTCGAAACAGCCAGGTGTTCGTCCCTTCGGCCCTCGCGTGGCCCTCGCCGTTTGGACCGCCGGCATCGTCGTGGTCGCCTCCCACCGCGAGGGACCGACGCGCCCGGCTCGCCGCGCGATCGTCGCCGTGGTCGACGCCGCGATGCTCGGACCCGACGCGAGCCCGACGCGTGGAGGGCTCTGCAGCGGGGCCTTCGTCGCGCGAGGATGGGTGCTGACGGCGTGGCATTGCCTTCAGATGCGCGAGCCCGCCGTCGTCGTGGACCCTCCCGACCTAGGCGCTCGCCGTCGCGTGATGCCCGTCGTACGCGTCGCCGCGCATCCCGACGCGGACCTCGCCCTCTTGGAGGTCGCCGGATCGGCGCCCGAGGTCGCGTCGGTCGACCCCGTCGGTGGGCCCGGGATCGTGCCCATCCCCGCCGCGTCGTCCGGCGGATTGCCGCCCATCGGAGGCGTCGTCGAGTTTGCCGGCCGCGGTCTCTCCTCGGAGGGTACGGTGGGGACGCTGCACGCGGCGGCAGGGCGAATCGCCGCCGTCGACGCTTCGAGCGTCACCGTGAGCGGGTTCGGGAAAGATGGGCCGTGCGTCGGTGACTCGGGAGGGCCGCTGCTCGTCCGCTCGCCCGATGGAGAGTCACGCATCGCCGGGGTGCTGAGCTTCGGATCGCCCACGTGCGACGGCCCCGACACGTACACCCGGGTCGATCGCCTCGGCGCGTGGCTGCGAGCAGCCGTGTCCCCCGACGGATCGGGGGACGCGGCGTGCGGCGCGCTCGCCTCAAGCGGCCGCTGCCTCTACGGGCGCGCCATGTGGTGCTCCGCGCGAACGCCACCGCGCCACGCAGCGGCCGCCGCCGCGTGCTGGATGCCGAGCCTCGAGAGCACCTCGGTGCCGCTGGACCTCGCGCCCTTGAGCCCGTCCACCTCTTCGCTCCCGGCGTGGGCGACGCCGCCCCCGCTCCTCGGCCGCGAGGGCCTCGACCCCACGACGGCGACGCGCGTCGGTCAGGGCCCGTACGCCTCTGCGAAGTAGTTGATGACGCCGTAGCTATAGATGCTGATGTTGAATTGGGGGACGTCGTTGGTCGACGTACAGATATCGAAGAAGCAGCTCACGGTGCCCGCCTTCTCGACCCACAGGTAGTTGTCCTCGTTGACCTCCCACGTCTGATTCCACCCGGTCGCGTTGATGGTGAAATCGGCGGGCAGCGAGGCCGGGCAGACGGTCGCGAAGTTCTCCCACATGTTGGTGGCCGTCGACGCCAGGCCGCCGAAGTTCAACCGATCTCTCAGGAGCAGACCTTGCACCGTCCTCCCCGAACAGCTGCAGCCCCCGTAGGGATACGCCGTCGACCCGACCGGCGCGGCGTACTCGATGGGAAAGGGGTTGCCATTCGTGTTGCAGCCGAGCGGAACCTCGTTCGGCTGGGTCGCGGTCGCGCACCCCATGATCTTCGAAGGATTGAAGTCGATCGGCCACCGCGCGTCGCAATACCCGGTCTTGAGCACCTTCGGAATCGGGGCCTGTTCCGAAGGCACGGGGCTCTCCAGACGCGCCACGGAGGGGGCCGCGTCCGCGGGCGAAGACGTGAGCTGGGCGCTGCCGACCCCGGAGGCCTGACGGCTCAGCGCGTCGCTCAACGCCTGAGGCATGCTCTGGCCGGGCGCGACCGAGCTCCAGAAGTCCGTGGGGTTCGCGACCTTGCTGGGCACGATCTGCGCCTGGCCCTTCGGCCTTCCCGACGCGACGACGATGACGTTGCCGGGCTGCGGCTCGTAGAACGACACCACCTCGGTGTCCTCGTTCGCGAACGCTCGGGCCAGGAGGTGCAGCTTGTCATCGGCCCCGGCGTTCTGCGCCACGAACAACCGCGCCGGCGCGAGCCCGCCGTCGGAAGCCGACGTGACGCCCGATGGGGCTGCGGCGGTCAAGTGCAGCTCGCCCGCACCCACGCCGTCGGCTGGACTCGCCTTCGGATCGGCGGCCGGGCTCGACCCCGTGCCGCACGCACCGAGAAGGATCGCAGCCAGGGCGGCGAGCGCCGGTTGGGCCGCGTCGGCGAGAAATCGATTCGCGACTCCGCCGAACAGGTGCCGCGCGAGGCGCGAGCGTTCTCGTTGCACGTTCATCGGATGCCTCCATGGCGCCCGCGTTGGCCGGCGCGCGACCACGGAAGTCGACGTGCGCAACCAGACCCCGCGGGCGCCGTCGAGATAGCTCGCGCGCCCGCGGTACAGCCATAGTCATTTTGTCCCATCGATGACGGCGACTCGCGCGTTCGCGCTCACTGCCGCATCGGACCTCCGCAGGCGCCGCTCACGCTGGAGCTCGCGTTGACGGTGACGTTCAGGCTCGCCGCCGCCGTCGCGTCGGACGACACCGCGGCCGCGGAGCACGAGATGGCCTTGCCACCGAGCGTCGTGACGTGATCGGCGACCACTTTGCCCGTCGCTTCCGCCTCGTTGGCCGCGTCGAGCGCGAGGGTGCCCTTGTCCTGCACGAACGCCACGAGCGCCGGAACGTTCTTCCCTACGGTCTGCACGACGGCGTTGACTTGCGACGACACGTTGCCGCCGCAGTCCAGGCTCACGGTGGCCGGGGTACACGTCGACGTGGACTCGACCAGGCTCTTGCAGCTCGACTGGCAGCTCTGACTGACGTTGCACGTCGGCGGCGTCACGGTCGTCTCGCACTTGGGGGCTCGGTACGCGACGCTGCAGCCGCCGCGGCAGTCGACGTTCGCCCCGCACGCGACCTGGGCGTCGGAGTCGACCGTACAGTCCCCGTCGCAGGTGCCCGTGCAGCGCCCCCCGCAGTGCGTCCCGTTGCACGGCGTCGAGTCGCACGTCCCGGTGCAGCGGGTCCGGCACGATCCGTCGCAGTGCGCTTGCGTCTGGACCGTACCTTCGCAGACCGCGTTGGCCATGCAGCTGCCGTCGCACTCGCCGGTGAGCTGCGCCGGAGAGCACAGCGTCGTGATGTCGCCCGGCTGGCACGTCTGCTGAGAAGTGCACGACGACTCGCACTTGACCTGGGCGGTCTCGTCGACGGTGCAGTGAGCGGGCGAGACGTCCAGGGAGCACTGCGCTTGCGCGGCGGAGAGCACGGACGAGATCTTGGCCGCCGCCTGGTTGCAGGCCTCGGTCACCTCGGCGTCGGGCGCGGCGCCCTTCGACGGGGCCTTCGCCGACCAGGTGTCCGGGACGCCGAGGTCCCCGTCGATGCCGACGCAAGCCTGCAAGACGGCCTTCTCGCCGTCGTCGATGATGGCCACGAGGTTGGCGCTCGCCTGCACGAAGGCCTTGGTGTCCCCGTCGATACTCAAGCTGTCGACGGCCGACGGACCGCTCTTGAACTCGTCGCAGCCCGAGGTGAGCCCCTCCACGTTGCCGATGGCCTTGTCCGCGGCGCTGCAGCCCGCGGCTGCCGCCACGGCGCCGTATGCGCACAACGCGATAAGACAATTCGAACTCCACGCTTGACGAGTCCTCATGGCGAGTCTCCTTTTTTCGTGGTTCAAGCTGCGACCCACCGTCGCCGAATAGGCATGCGCCGTACCGTGAATCGACGGCGCCCGAAACATTTTGGGTTTTCGACGCCCGACGATCGGCCGAGTTCGCGTGCAAGGTCGCCCCAGGTGGTGCAGGACGACGCACTACGCAGGGGTGCGCCGGGCCTCAAAACGCGCCCGCGGCGACGACGCCGTAAGCGCCCGACGCGAGGCGCGCGGGAGCAAGCCGCAGCTTCGGCGCGTCGAGCGCGCGGGCGGTCCGCACCGTCGTCGTTTCGTGCGCGGTCGTGAGCAAGCCACCGACGATCGTCAGCGCGCCGACGCCCTGCAGCACGCCGTCGACGGCGAGAAGGACCCTATCGGTGTTCTCCCCGTTGCACTGGGCCGCCGGGGAGCAACCCGGCCGCTGCGCGAAGTCGATCCAGGGCCCGGCGATCGGGACGAAGAGCGTGTGGTCGGCTTCGAGGCCGCTCGTGGCCCCGACGACGACGACGGGCAAGTACGACACGCCGAAGATCACGACGCCGCTGCCCACCATCGCCATGCTGGGCCCCGTCGCTTCGGAGGTCGTCTTCTCGGTGACCACCGGCGCCACCGGCGGGGCGAGCTGCCCTTGCGCGGTTGCGCAGAGCGTCGTCACGGCCATCGCGGCAAGGATGGGCAGAGTCACTGTGCGAAGGGTCATGGGGACCTCCCGCATGTCGACGGCTGCACGACACGGGCCAGTCGACCCGGCTCGGCCTTTCATGGAGACGCGTGGAGTCGCGTATCGTATATTGAGAAGCTGGCCCTCGAGTCGAGGGGGCGCTGCCATGGCATCGCAGCTCGAAGCGACCGCACCCACCTTGCCCTCGATGATCGGGGGGCGCTTCCGCGTGGAGGCTCTTCTCGGCCGCGGCGGAATGGCCTCCGTCTAC
>Ga0070735_10002179_pt1 | contig 17978 bp, 22 predicted proteins | sample Coa_R1_FD_66443 | JGI IMG/M metagenome (GOLD analysis project Ga0070735, IMG submission 66443) | Surface soil microbial communities from Centralia Pennsylvania, which are recovering from an underground coalmine fire - Coalmine... | ecosystem: Environmental > Terrestrial > Soil > Unclassified ... | reverse complement strand
GACGTCCTCGGGCCGGTCGGCGTCGTGCTGCAGCACCGGCACGGTGCGGATGAAGTCGAGGCAGGTCGAGAACACCACCAGGCCCGGGCCGGCCTCGTCGCCGCCGATCCGCGCGCGCATCTGGTCCCAGCCGCCCATGGCCCCGCCGCGGGCGACGCGGGCGTTGTCGGCGCGCCGCCAGGCGAGGCCCTCGCGATACATCCGCTCGGCGAGCGAGGGGCCGCCGTCCGAGGCGAAGATCGATGGGTCGGCCACGCCGTAGGCGATGCGCTCGCCCGCGTCCCGCGCCAGCACGCCGCGGGCCACCGCCTCGGCCGTCATCTTCAGCCCTTCGTTCGGCTTGGGGCCGCGGCCGTACCACTCGCGGTAACGGACGAGCGCGCCGCGCGCCAGTCTGACCCCGCCCACCTGCGTGGCGTCGCCCACCACCGCCCACCAGCCGACGCTGAACGGCCGCGCCGAGCCCCAGTCGAGCGAGCGAAAGCGCGTCCAGTCGGGCGGGATCTCGAACGGGCGGACGACGTTGCGCGCCGCCGACCAGTTGTCGAAGAAGGCGCCCTCGACGATTCCCCAGTCGCCTTCGAGCCAGGCGCGCACCAGCTGCGCCGAACCGGACTGCTGCAGCTTGGCGACGTACAGCGGATCGTTCTGAAGCAGGCGCGGATTGTCGGTGAGCCGCGCCGGGATGAAGAGGCGGCTCAAGGTGATCTGCTGGCTGTCGAAGGGGCTCTCGAACACCTCCTCGATCACCGTCCACGGCCCCGGATCGATGTAGCGCGCCTTCACCCAGGTGTGGCCCGGCCCGCCCGGATTGCAGGTGGCGCGGAACCCGCAGGGCGCGCCAGCCGCCGAGCGCAGAGTCGCCTTGAGCTTGTCGACGGGCGAGGGGTTGGGAAACTGGGTCAGCTCCTCGACATAGACGCGCGTGTAGTCGTGGCCTTGGTAGGCGTCGGCATCGGCGTCCTGGTCCAGGTAGCGGAAGTAGAGCACCGCGCCGCTCGGCCAGCGGAACTGCGACTGCTGCGCCCGCCACGCCACGCCCGCCGGCAAATAGAGTTGCCGCGCCCGCGCGATGGTTGGCTCCAGCGCCACGCGCGTTCGGCGCACGAAGAGGCCCTTGGCGTCCGCGCCATGGCGCTGCGCGTGCAGCGCGAAGTCGCCGAGGCTGGCGTCGGTCTTGCCGCCGCCGCGCGCGCCGCCATAGACGACCTCGAAGACCTCCGAGTTAACGAACGCCTGCTGCGGCCCCGGCTGCGGCGTCCAGGCTATGCTTTGGTTCGCGCGCGCTCGGACCATTCGGCTTCGGTCAGCAGTGGGGTGTCGCCGAACACGGCCCACGCCGTGGCGGCCTCGGCCGTTGGCGCGATCCGCTTGGCGTAAAGGGCGTAGAACTGCGCCGGGTTGTTGCGCGCCCACCTCATGAGACCTTCAGCCCCCCCGAGGTCTTCGAAGGCGGCGTGGAAGATGTCGTGCGCGTCCGCGTCATGGCCGGCGGCCGTCGGGCGGGGCGGCCGGCTCAACTCGCCCTCCGCAGGTCGTCGCCAACCTGACGCAGCGCGTCGCGGCATTCGGCGATGCCTTCCTCGGTCAGGCAGTAGCCGGCCTCGGGATGGTAGTCGATCGCCTCGACCGCCAGAGCCTGCCTCAGCCGGTGCATGTGGTGGTTGACCACCGCCTTGCGCGTGGAGAGCGCCGCGCTGGCCAGCGCCTGGGCGCTGAGCGGCGCGCCGCGCGCGCGATAGAGGGCGCAGAGAACCTCGCACGAGCTGCGCTCGATCCCGAACCAGCAGGTCAGCGCCGCGCGGATGGCGGCGTCTTCGGCCGCGGCGCTCACGAGCGTGTCCGCCGGGCGGCGAGCTGCGCCTCGATCAGCGCGCGCACGAAGGCGGCGTCGCGCTGGGCCGGCGCGCCGGGCAGCACCGGCCAGGCCTCGGCGTGGGGCCAGTCGGCGGCTTTGGGGTGGGGAGAAGGGTTGGGAGGGGAGGACTCGATCATCGTTCCCTAAATGTTCCACAGAGTCACATTTGACGTCAACAAAAATGTGTCTATAAGGAACGTCGAGAGAGCGACCCATGGCAGCCTATCCATGAGACAGGTGGCGTCCCGGCACTTCATCCGCGCCTGGCGAAAGCACCGCGGACTGACGCAGGCCCAGCTCGCCGAGCGCATCGGCATCGATCGCTCGTATCTCTCCAACATCGAGACGGGCCGGAGGCGTTACGATCAGCCATTTCTCGAGGCCGCGGCTGAGGTGCTGCGCTGTGAGCCTGCCGACCTCATCGTGCGCGATCCGACCCAACCCGAGGGGCTCTGGTCGATCTGGGACCAGCTCGGCCCGGTCGAGCGTCGCCAGCTGGTGGAGATGGCCAAGGTGCTCCGCCGCACCGGAACCGACGGCTAGCCGCAACCGTTAAGCGATCGCCTGAGACAACCTGGACTGTGTCATATGTGTCTATATGAAACGAGAACGAAATCTCGCCCGCATGCGGGCCTGGGTCGAGGGCATGCGCGAGCGGGCGCGGGCCGAGCCGGACCCCGACGCCTTCCTGCTCGGCTGGCACGACTGGCTCGGCCGGCGCATGTCGGACCTCGGCGCCGACGAATGCCCGCGGCATCTCGCCGGCCTCACGGCCTTCGACCTCGGCGAGGCGCAGATCGCGCTCCGTCGGCCGCTCGCCGCCGCGGCGTCCGCCTGAGGTGCGCGCGCCCGATCCCGGCGTCCCGCTCTATTGGTGCTGCGGCGGCGACGTCGTGCGGCGCCACGCCGAGCACGGAGCCGAACCGGTCGACCCCGAGGCCGCGGACGCGTTGCTCGGCTTCCACCACGCCGAGTCGGCGCGCGTCCGCGGCGTCGCGCTCGCCTTTCATCAGGCGCGGGCCCGCGAACTCGCCGCAGCGCTGAGCGCCCGCGACCGCTGGCGGCGCGCCGCCAGGGTGGCGTAGCGCCGGCGTCCGGCGCAGAACGAAGGCGACGCAGCAACGCCCGAGGCATCCGTTGGCGACCATCCTGGCGGTTCACGCCCACCCCGATGACATCGAGACGCTCGGCGCCGGCGCGCTCGCGATCCTCGCCGGCCGCGGCCACACGATCCGGCTGGCCACCGCGACCGCCGGCGAAGGCGGCTCGACCGAGCATGCGGCGGCCGAGATCGCCGCCATCCGCAAGGGCGAGGCTGCGAGCGCCGCGGCGATGATCGGCGCGACCTACGAGTGCCTGGGCCTGCCGGACCTCGGCGTCTTCAACGACGATGCCCAGCGCCGCGCCATGACCGGTCTGGTCCGGCGCAGCCAGGCGGAGATCGTCATCACCGCCTCGCCCGCCGACTACCACCCCGATCATGAGGCGGTGAGCCAGCTCGCGCGAGACGCCTGCTTTGCGTCCACCGTCCCCAACTACACGACGCCGGACGCGGCGCCGCTGGCCGCCATCCCGCACCTCTATTTCATGGACTCCATCGGCGGGCGCGATCGCCAGGGGGCGCGGCTGCGCCCAGACTTCGGCGTCGACATCGGCCCCGTCATGGAGACCAAGCGGCGCATGCTGCTGGCGCACGAGAGCCAGCAGGCCTGGGTCGCCAGGCAGCACGGCGTCAGCGACTACCTGCGCTCGATGGAGGCCTGGGGCGAGCGGCGTGGACGGGACTTCGGCGTCGACTTCGCCGAGGGCTTCCGCCAATACCGCCACCAGCCTTACCCGCGAACACCGGCGCTACAGGATCTGCTCGGCGACGCGTTGGTCGCGCTCAAGGACTGGCCGGCCTAGCGAAACGCCCCGCGAGGCTGTGTGGCCGCGGCGGTGACGTCCGCCGCGATCGCCGAACGCTGCAGCGGGCTCGCCTGGTCGGACCGGTAGAGGCCGGCCAGAAAGCCCCTGTCCCAGTCGGTCAGCCCGACCGGCCGGGATGTCGCGGAGAAGAGCCGAAGGATGGTCGGGACGCCATCGAGGTCGGCGTCGGGCTTGATCTCGGCGAGCCCGGCGACGGCGACGTAGTCGGCGATCTGCTCGACCGTCACGTCGCGCGCCTGGCCGGTGTCGACCACCAGAATCACCGAGTCGATCCCGCGGACGGTCACCCGCTTCAGCCGCGAGATCGTGGCGACGTGGACGCTGGGGATCCCTTGGAAAGTCCCGGCGTCTGTCGTGACGGCCTGGCCGCCCGCTGGGGCTCGATGCACATTGTACCAGACCCGCACCGGTCGCGCCTTCGACACGAAGCCGTCGGCGTCCGACGTCGAGGCGCCATCGAACATCAGCGGATCGCGTCTCCGCCATGCGGCAAGCAACGGGCCTGGCTCGCGGCTGGCGATGACGATGAAGTTGGCGGCGCAGCCATCGCCGCCGACGTCGGCCCCGGCGGCCAGCGCGATCTGGTCGATGCGCGTGGCGACAGCCACGTCCTGCTCGTCGGTCAGTCCTTCGACGAGCGGGCAGATGGGTTCATTCCAGCGGGCCAGGGACTCGCCATCGGGCTGGACGGTGATGCTCTGCACGAAGGCGTAGGCGGCGTGATTGACAGACGCCGGCGGCGGCTTCGCCGTCACGGTCACGGCCGGCGCTTGGGCCGCTGCGGCCGTCGCGACGACGGCGAAAGCCGCGCCGACGGCGATCAACTGCAGGTGAGCACGCATCGCGCCGTCTCCAGTTTCGGTCGACCGAGGCTCTCACGGCGCCGCGACGGCGATCAAGGGGCGTGTCTCGCCGTTGTGGGCGCGCTCCGGCCGGACTAGCTTTCGGGGGGTAAATCCAGGGAGCTTGCGGACGATGAGCGAGAACGGCGTCGAAATCGATGTGGTCTACGGCGATGCGGGCGATCGGCCGCTGCATCTGGACATCTACCGCCCAACCGGCCCCAACCTCAGAACGGCGGTGGTCATGCTGCATGGCGGCGGCTGGTCGCGCGGCTCGAAGGCGATGCTGGTCGAACACGCCAAGGCGCTGGCGGCGGAAGGCTTCGTCGCCATCCCCATCGAGTACCGGCTCACCGGCGAGGCGCTGTTCCCGGCGCAGATCCACGACGCCAAGCGGGCCATCCGTTGGGTGCGCTCCCACGCCGACGCGCTGGACTTCGATCCCGACAAGCTCTGCCTCGAGGGCCATTCCGCCGGCGCGCACCTTGTGTTGCTCGCCGCGGGGACGCCCGACGACGCCAGGCTCGACCCGCCGGAGGGCTCGGGCGGCGTCTCGGCCGCCTGCCGCGCCGTGGCGGCGGTCTATCCGCCGGTGCTCTTTCACCTGGGCGGCGAGCGGCCTTCGGGCGGCCTCGCCGCGCGCTCGCTGCCGGGCGCCGATGACTCGGTCGAGATGGCGGCGCTGGCCAGCCCGATCGAACACGTCACCGCCGCCTTCCCGCCGGCGATGCTGCTGCACGGCGACGCCGACAAGGTCGTGCCGGTCTCGGCCTCGCGCCGGTTCGAGGAGCGCATGCGCGCGGCCGGCGCCCCGGTCGACCTGCACATCTTCGGCGGCCTGCCGCACGGCTTCGGCAACAACCCGGCGATGCGCCCGGTGATGATGGCGATGATCGGCGCCTTCTTCCGCCGCACCGTCGCCCAGCCCGAGGCCTTCGTCGTCGCCCAGCCGCAGGCCCAGCCGGCGCCGGCGAGCTAGCGGCCGGGCAGCGGCTTCAGCGGCGGCTCGACGCCGTCGGGCAGCGGGACCTCGGCCACGTTCAGGGTCATCGAGACCGTGTCGTAGTACCCGCTGACGCCGATCAGCTCGATCACACCCTGCTCGCCCAGGAGGTCGATCGCCCTGGCCAGCGTCGCGTCGCTGACGTTCCGCATCGCGCGGAGCTCGGTGCAGAAGTCGTAGACCACCGCCTCGTCGGCCTGCATCGGCTCCGGGCGTCGGCCCCCGGCGATGGCCTCGGCGATCTTCGGATCGAGGCCCGCCTCGCGCGCCAGCCGCTCGTGCGCCCACCACTCGAACTGAGCATCCCACGCCCGCGCCGTGATCAGGATGGCAAGTTCGTTCAGGCGCGCCGGCACGCTGGTCTCAAAGCGCAGGTAGGCGCCGACGCGCTGCATCAGATCGGCGAACCTCGGGCTGCGCAGCCAGGCCTGGAACGGCCCCCGAAGCCCCCCGCGCGGCCCCGATCGTATGCCGTCGGCGGCCGTCCGCTGTTCGGGCGTCATGTCCTCGATCTCGAGCGGTGGAAACCGCGCCGGCCGTTCGCTCATCGAAACCTCCCTCTTGTTCTGAACTGCGCGGGCTAGAACGCCCAGCCCTGCCGCGCGACCTCGATCCCCGCCAGCTTGGCCTCGAAGGCGCTCCAGTCGTCCCGTTCAGCGATCGCCGCCCACAGCGCCTCGATCTGGTCGTAGAGCAGCTCTTCCGGCTCGGCGCCGGCGAAATAGGGATGCGACAGTCGCTCCGGCCGGTCCGCCTCGAAGCCGGCCAGCGCCTGGCGAAAGGCGCTCGCGTGATCGCCGGCGTAGAGCCCGCCCCGCGGGCCGCCGACGGCGCGGGCCGCGTCGCCACAGAACCAATCGAAGAAGAACGGCTCCCACCGCGCGCCCTCGCCGGCCTTGGCCAGCGCGCGGAAGGCGAGGTTGACCAACGTGACATCAGCCTCGGCGCCGCGGCTCTTCATGCCAAGCCGCATGAGCATGCTTTGCCTCAGCGCGTCGCGGTAGGCGCCGGAGAAGCTGTTGAGCGCGTCGACCAGGGGCTCCGTCTCGCTGATCGGCGTCAGCGCGCCGGCCAGCTGTTGCAGGTTCCAGAACACCGCCTCCGGCTGGCGCCCGAAGCTGTAGAGGCCGGTCTCGTCGAAATAGGCGGCGACGAAGTTCGGGTCGTTGCGCGGCAGGAAACGATAGGGGCCGTAGTCGAAGCTTTCGCCGGTGATGTTCATGTTGTCGGTGTTGAGGACGCCGTGCACGAACCCGGCGGCCATCCAGCGCGCCGTCATCGTCGCCGCCCGGCCGGCCACCGCTGTCAGCAGGGCGCCGGGGCGCTCGTGGGGGTTGCCGAGCTCCGGGTAGTGGTTGGCGATGACGTAGTCGATCAGACGGTTCAGGTTGTCCGGGCGCTCCGCGTAGGCCTGCCGCTGAAAGCTGCCGAAGCGGATGTGGCTGTGGGAGAGCCGGGTCAGCACCGCCGAGCGCGTCGGGCTCGGCTCGTCGTGGCGCAACAAGTCCTCGCCGGTCTCGATCAGCGAAAACGAGCGCGAGGTCGGAACGCCAAGCGCCTCCAGCATCGCCGTCGCCAGCACTTCGCGGACGCCGCCCTTCAGCGTGAGCCGGCCGTCCGCCGTGCGTGACCATGGCGTCTGCCCGGAGCCCTTGGTGGCGAGGTCGAGCAGACGGCCGGAGCCGGCCTCGCGGAGCTGGGCGAACAGGAAGCCGCGGCCATCGCCAAGGTCGGGGTTGTAAACGCGGAACTGGTGTCCGTGATAGCGCATGGCCAGCGGCGCCGGGATGTTGTCCGGCAGGGGCTCGAAGCGGCCGAAATGGGCGATCCACTCCGCGTCCGTCAGGGTGTCCAGACCGACGCTCGCCGCGGCCCGGTCGTTGCGGAAGCGAAGGATGGTCTTGGGGAAGTCGGCGGCGGCGACCACGTCGGCGAAGTCGGCGCCCAACGCGGGCAGTTCGGGCGCTGCGGCGTAGGCGGGCGAAACCGGCATCGGCGTCACATGGCCCGCCGGGCTTGGACCGGCAAGCGTTTGTCGCGCGGGCGCGCCATGCTAACGGGCCTTCCCATCAACCTTAGCGGAGGCGCACTTTTGGCGCTTCGCCCGACACTCGACTTCCTCAAGACCGAATCCGCCGGCGGCGCAGCGCTGGCCGGCTCGGCGGCGCTCGCGCTCATCGCCGCCAACTCGCCGTTCGCCACCGACTACTTCCAGTTCATCAGCGCCCCCTTCACCGTCTCCGTCGGCGACTACGTCGAGACGCTCTCGGTCCGCGACTGGGTCGGCCAGGGGCTGATGTCGATCTTCTTTTTCGTCGTCGGCCTTGAGATCAAGCAAGAGCTGCTCAAAGGCGAATTCTCCAGCCCCCGCAAGCTCGCCCTGCCGCTTGCTGCGGCGGTGGGCGGGATGGCGATGCCGGCGCTGGTCTATCTGGCGATCAACGTCGGCCTCAAGGGCGGCGCGCCGGCCGCGTGGCCGATCCCGACGGCGACCGACATCGCCTTCGCGCTCGCCGCCCTCGCGCTGGTTGGGCGCGGCTTGCCGGAGTCGTTGAGGCTCTTTCTGCTTACGCTCGCCATCGCCGACGACCTCGGCGCGATCGGCCTCATCGCGCTGCTCTACACGGGCCACATCCATGCCTGGGCGATCGCTGGCGCGACCGCGACGTTGATCGCGCTGATCGGCCTATCGGAGTGGAAGGACGCGCCCTTCCTCTTCCGCGCGGTTGGTTTCGTGGTGCTGGCCGCGTTCACGATGAAGTCGGGCGTCTCGACCTCGCTCGCCGGCGTCGCGGCAGCGTTCACGGTGCCGATCGATCCCCGGAGGCCGGGGCAGGAAGGCGTGCTCAAGCACTTCATGCAGAGCCTGCATCCCTATGTGGCCTTCGCCATCCTGCCGCTGTTCGCCTTCACCGCAGCCGGCGTGTCGCTCGCCGGGGTGCGGCTCTCCGATGCGCTCGCGCCGGCGCCGCTCGGCATCGCGGCCGGCCTCTTCCTCGGCAAGCAGGTCGGCGTGCTCGCCGTCGTGTTCGCTCTGGTGCGCTTCGGCCTGGCCCGCCGCCCGACCGGCGCGAGCTGGCTGGAGCTCTACGGGGTCGCGCTGCTGTGCGGCGTCGGCTTCACCCTCAGCCTGTTCATCGGCGTGCTGGCCTTCAACGGCCAAGGCGAACTGGCGCGCAGCCAGATGACGCTCGGCGTGGTCGTCGGGTCGGTCGCTTCAGCCCTCTGCGGGGCCGGCGTTCTGGCGCTCGCCGCCCGCCGCCGCGCCCGTCTCGCCGCCTAGCGAGGCAGCGGCCCGCCCCTCCCCGAAGCCGGGGAAGGGCGGCGCTCTCGTCTCGTCTTACTCGGCCGCCACTTTCGGCGTGAAGCCGAGAACGGCCTTGGTCTCCAGGTATTCGTGGAAGCCGTAGTCGCCCCACTCGCGCCCGTTGCCGCTCATCTTGTAGCCGCCGAACGGCGCGTTCATGTCGCCGTTGCCGTTGATCGACACCTGACCGGCGCGCAGCTTGGAGGCGACATCGCGGACCTTGTTCATGTCCGTGCCCGAGATGTAGGCGGCCAGGCCATACTCGGTGTCGTTGCCGATGTTCACCGCCTGGTCGACGCTGTCGTAGCCCAGGATCGACACGACCGGCCCGAAGATCTCTTCCTTGGCGATGGTCATGTCGTTGGTCACGTTGGCGAACACGGTGGGCTTCACATAGAAGCCCTTGTCGAGGCCTTCCGGACGGTCGGGACCGCCGGTGACCAGGGTCGCGCCCTCGGCGATGCCGGCCTTGATCAGCCGCTGGATCTTTTCCCACTGGGTCTTGTTGACCACCGGGCCGATCATGCTGTTGCCGTTCGGATCCCCGACGGTCGTGGACTCGGCGGCTTCCTTGGCGATCGAGATGGCCTCGTCCATCTTCTTGGCCGGCACCAGCATCCGCGTCGGCGCATTGCACGACTGGCCGGAGTTCTGCATCACCGAGCGCACGCCGCCGGCGACCGCGGTTTTGAAGTCGGCGTCCTCGAGGATGATGTTCGGGCTCTTGCCGCCCAGCTCCTGCGCGACGCGCTTGACGGTCGGCGCGGCCGCCTTCGCCACCTCGACGCCGGCGCGTGTCGAGCCGGTGAAGGAGACCATGTCGATGCCGGGATGGCTCGAGATGGCCGCGCCCACTTCCGGTCCGGTGCCGTTGATCATGTTGAAGACCCCGGCCGGCACGCCGGCGGCGTGCATGACTTCGGTCCACAGGTAGGCCGAGAACGGCGCTTCCTCGGACGGCTTCAGCACCATCGTGCAGCCGGTGGCGAGGGCGGGCACGACCTTGCAGGCGATCTGGTTGATCGGCCAGTTCCACGGCGTGATCATGCCGCAGACGCCGATCGGCTCCTTCACGATGCGGGTTTGCCCGCGGTCTTCGTCGAACTTGAAGTCCTTCAGGACTGCGATACCCGTCGACAGGTGGCCGAGCCCGACGGCGGCCTGCGCGCGCTGCGCGAGGCTGGCGGGCGCGCCCATTTCCTCGGTGATGGCGTTGGCGATGTCGCCAAAGCGCTTCTGATATTCGGCCAGAATGCGCTGCAGCAGGTCGATCCGCTCCTCGCGCGTCGTGCGCGAATAGGTTTCGAAAGCTTTCCGCGCCGCCTTCACGGCCTTGTCCACGTCCGCCGCCGAACCGGCCGAGATGTGGCCGGCGACCTGTTCGTTCGCCGGGTTGATCACGTCCATCGACTTGGGCGTCACAGGGTCCACCCACTGACCGTCAATGTAGAATTTCATGTACTCGCGCATGCCGTCCTCCTTGGGCGTCCCACCGCTTCAGCCGTCTGGGATCCACGCCCCCCGGCTCATCGGGCCGGCATATTAGTGATCGCGGTTCATTCTGGAAGGGGGCCCAGGCCGATTCGCGCCTTTTCCGCCTTACCAATGCGCATGCGGGAGCCGGCCGAAAACCGCCTCTGCGACGCGGGCGCGCGTGCCGGTGGTCGCGGCGTCCGGCAGCGCGTCCGGCGCGAACCATCCGATCTCTGCGATTTCGCCGGTCTGGGTCGGCGGTCCGATCTCCCAAGCCGGGACCCGGAAGAGAACGATGTGGTCGCCGCGAAAGTGCGCCTCGGCGCTGTGGATCGAGACCATCTGCAGGGGTGCGGTCGCCGTGACGCCCGCCTCTTCCAGGAGCTCGCGCGTCATCGCGTCGGCGGCGGTCTCCCCGCGCTCAACCCCGCCGCCCGGCATGTGCCAGCCGCGCGAGTAGGTGTGACGAACCAGAAGCACGCGCCTCTCGCCATCTTGCACCAGCCCGCGCACGCCCAGCGTCATCCCGCGGCTACGGCGGGAATAGGCCTGGTAGACCGGCCGGATGAGCCGCTCGAATCTGAGGCGAAACGACATCCGCCGAGGCTAGACCGCGCCGCCAGTCCGCGGGAAGCCGGGGTGCGCTTGCCGTGTACGTTTGCGGCCGCTAAAGCCGGACGGTCGCCCAAGGACCGCTCGCCATGCTCGCCATCGCCTTCATCGCCATCTTCCTGATCGCTGTCGGCGTCATGAACCGCCTCGACTTCGGCCGGTTCGACTAGGCCCGATGGCCGACCGCGGCGGCGCGCTGATCACCGGCGCGGCCAGGCGCATCGGCCGCGCCCTGGCGCTGACGGCAGCCGAGGCCGGCTACGCGGTCGCCATCCACCACCGCCACTCCGACGCCGAGGCGCACAACCTCGCCGAGGACATCGAGGCCAGCGGCCGCCGCGCGGCAATTCTGTCCGCGGACCTCGCCGATCCGGCCGCCTGCGCGCGGTTGGTCGCCGAGGCGGCGGAGGCCACCGGCGGCTTGAGCCTGCTCGTCAACAACGCCTCGATCTTCGACGACGACCGCATCGGCACGCTGACGCCAGCGACCTGGGATGCGCACATGGCCGCCAACCTGCGCGCGCCGGTGCTGCTGGCTCAGGCCTTCGCCGCCCAGGCGAGCGACGGTGGCCTCATCGTCAACATCCTCGACCAGCGCGTCTGGCGCCCGACGCCGCAGTTCTTCAGCTACGCTGTCTCCAAGGCGGCACTCTGGCAGGCCACCCGCATGCTGGCGCAGGCGCTCGCGCCGAAGATCCGGGTCAACGGCATCGGCCCAGGCCCGACGCTCCCATCCGCCCATCAGTCGATCGCCGACTTCGACGCCGAAGCGCGCAACGTTCCGCTCGGCCATCATACGACGCCCGAGGAGATCGCCGCCGCTCTCGCCTATCTCATCGACGCGCGGTCGGTGACCGGTCAGATGATCGCCGTCGACGCCGGCCAACACCTCGCCTGGCGCACGCCGGATGTGATCGCCCCATGAACCATCAGAGCCTGACAGTCTTCGTGCGCGGGCTGGTCTTGTCGGCCGAGGTCGGCGTCTACGCCCACGAGCATGGCCGACGCCAGCCGCTGATCGCCGACATCGAACTGCAGCTCGCGCCGCAAGCGTGTGAACACATCGCCGACACCGTGAACTATGCCGACCTGACCGAGCAGGCCAAGGCGCTGGCGGCCAGCGGCCACTTCAAGTTGATCGAAACGTTCGCCCAGCGCCTCGCCGAACTTTGCTTGGCCGATCCGAAAGTGCTCCGCGCCCGGGTGCGCATCGAGAAGCCCCGGGCGTTGGCGCCGGATGCGGCCGCCGCCGGCGTCGAGGTCGTTTTGGGTCGCGACTAGCTAGCGGCCGAGCAGTCGCTCGGTCGCTAGCACCGCCGCCGCCCAGGCGTCGGAACCCGGCGCAATGAGTTCAACGTGGCCGCTGCGGCTCACCACCTCGGTCAGAATCGGCTGGCGCGCGCGGCCGTGCATGCGCTCGGCGAAGCGCGTTGCGCTGTCGGGCGTTGCGATCGGGTCCTGGTCGCCGCTGATCTGCACCGCCGGCGACGTCAGCCTGAGCGCGGCCGGCGAAGTGTCTGCATAGACGTCCGCGTGCGCCGGGCCGGGCGGGCCGACCAGCCTCTCGACCGTATCTGCGCCACAGGCCTCGTCGCCGCGCGCATGGGCGTCCTCGAGATCGGGCAGGCCGCCCAACGAGACGACGCCCGCGATCGGGAGCGGATGGGTCCGCCAGAGCGGCGACGTCCGCGGCAGGCTCGGGCGCGCCGCCAGCCAGAACACCAGATGCCCGCCGGCGGAGTGGCCGAGCGCGACAACCCGTTCGATCTGCAAGTGATGCTTCGCTGCGATCGCCGGCAGCGCGTCGGCCGCCGCCTCGACGTCCGCGAACGTGCCGGGATAGCCGCCGCCCGCCACGTCGACGCCGCGATACTCGATGTTCCAGACCGCGATGCCGCGCCGCGCCAGATCGGCGGCGGCGTAGTTCATGATCGTCAGCTTCGCGACGCGCGAGCGCCAGCAACCGCCGTGCACCATCAGCACCACCGGAAACGGGCCTTTGCCTGCCGGCAGCCAAAGGTCGCCGAACTGCATCGGCCCCGGCCCGTAGGCGATGGTCTCGGTCGGGCGCGGCATCGGCCGGCCGAGGAGGTCCGGCCAGTTCATCAGCGGCGCCGCGGCTGCGGTCACCGCCAACCCGAGCGCGAGGGCCGCTCCGACCAGTCCGGCATGCGATCGCCTCCTCTCCACGTTCTCTGCTCCTGCGCCGGCCTCTCTTAGCGTCTACGTCCGCGTCTGTCCGCCGGATCGGGCCGGCGTGGCGCGGCGGGCGGCGGCGGCCTAGAGTGCGCTTGCCGGCTGGAGGGGATCGGTTTGACCGTTTCTGCCTGGACGTTGACGCCGATGGCGCGAGGCGTGGCGATCCTCGCCCTGGCGATCGCTGTCGCCGCGCCCGCCTTCGCGGCGCCTGGCGGCCTCGCCAGTTCGCCCAATGGGCCGATCCGCCCACGTCCGCCGGACAGCGGCCAGCGGCCGGTGCTGATGCCGTACGTGACCGGCATGCCGGTGCTGTTGGCCGAAGTGCTGTTGTTGCGTCAGGGAATCCGGGCCGACGTCCAGAACGCCCCTTCCAACCAACCCAAGGGATGGATCACCGCTCAGGCGCCCCCTGCCGGCCAGCCCGTGTCGTCTGATCGGCCGGCGCGCCTCTGGGTCTCGAGCGGGCCTCAGCCCGCGCCGCAGCCACAACCGCAGCCGAAGCCAACGCCGACTCCCACGCCTATTCCGACGCCCTCGGCTGCGCCACCGCGTCCAAGACCGCCGCCGGTCTTCTCCGCCCAACCGCCGCGCCTGCCGCCGATCATCGTACGCCCGCGCCCCTCGCCGCGGCCACTGCGGACGCCGAGCGCGCCAGCGCCGGTGACCAGCGAAGCCGCACCGCCGCCACCCGTGACGAGCGGGCCGCCGCCGTCATCGGCAACGCCGCCGTCCAGCGAAGCCTCCGCTCCGGCGCCCACGCCGCCAAGCCCCGGCGCCGGCTCTGGCCCTGGCGTCAGCGTCGCCGGCTGGCTCGCTCTCGCCGCCGCGCTGGCCGCGGCCGCCGCGATCACCGCCGCCGTGTTGCTTCGACGACCGCCGGTCACCTTGGCCCCGCCGTTCAGCGTGCGCGTCTCAATGGCGCCCGCCGCGGTCCGCTCGGCGGCCAGCGAGCCGGCGCCGACGACGGCGCCGAGCATGAGCCTTTCCTGGCGCGTCGCGACGCTCGCCCCCCGCATCGAAGGCCTCGCCGAGGAGCCGCCCGCATGAGCGACCAGACCAGCCTCACCATGGCCGACCTCCTGCCAGATCCGATCGAGGGGCTGGCCGCCCAGCTCAAGGCCAACGCCGCCGAGCACGGCGCCGCGGCCGTGCCCTGGGGCGTGGTCGAAGGCGAGGCGATCAACGGGCTGAAGACAGAGCTCACCAAGCTCAGCGTCTTCGAACAGATGGCGCAGGCCTGGGTGACGCTCGGCGCCGTGCGCGCCCACCGCGATCCCAAGGTCCACCCGCCAGGCGAGACGGGTATCGTGCCCCTCGGTCAACATTCCATCGCGCTGACCGCTGAACCGGAACTCAATCTGGTGGTCGCCGGCTGGACGGCCCCGCCGCTCAAGCTGGGCGTTGTCGCCACCGCATTGTTTGAGTCGGTGCATCTGTCGATCAAGGACGGCCATTTGATCGCCGCCGCGCCGGGCAAGTGCGTGCTCAGCGCCGGGCTGAACTGCGGCTCGATCCCGCTCCACCCGCCGCGCGAACTCGGCCATGTGAAGCTGCCCGGGCAGATCAAGTTCGCCGAGCCGGGCTGGAAGATTCCCTGACCGGTTTAGTGGCTGGAGACGATCGAAAGGATGTTGCCGTCGGGGTCCTTGAACCAGGCGACCTTCATGTCTCCGGCGCCGACGTGGATGTCGCCCTTCATCGCCATGCCGGGCAAGTTGTCATAGCGCTCGAAGGCGACGCCGCGCTTCTTCAGGTCAGCCACCACGGCGTCCACATCCGGAACCGCCCAGGTGGCCGACGTCGCCTTGTTCGTCCCCGCCGCCTCGCTCTCATAGACGAAGATGGCGGTGCCGCCGCTGGAGTAGGTGGTCACCCCGTCACGGATTTCCATCGGCTGCAGGCCAAGCTTCTCCTGATAGAACTCCCTGGCCCGCGCCGCGTCGCTGACCGGGATCGTGGCGACCGCCCGATTGTCACCCAACATGGCATGCTCCTTCGGTATTTCGCGCGAATAGCGTGGCGGACCGGCCGGTCCGTCGCTCCGCTTGCGCCTTCAACGCTTGCACGGGCCTGCGAGTTGCCTCGCGCCGCTAGCCTATGGGATAGGACGCGCCATGACCGCGATCGCTCCTTCGCGCCCCTCCGCCGTCAAACGCCTCGGCAGCGCGCTCTCGCGTATCGGCCGCCGGCTGGAGGCGGGAATCGAAGGATGGATGGCGCGCAAGTCGTTGGTTGAGACCAGCGAGATCCTTTCGCCCGCGTCTTTCCCCTGGGTGGCCGATCTCGAGGCGAACTGGACCACGATCCGCCGCGAACTCGAGGGCGTCATCGGCGAGCGGGCGTCCATGCCCAACATGCAGGACCTCTCGCCGCTGCAGTACAGCATCGTCAAAGAGAAGGTCTGGAAGGTCTTCTCCTTCCGCGCCTATGGCGTGCGATCGGAGGGCAACTGCCGCGCATGCCCCGAGACAGCCAGGCTGATCGACGCGATCCCTGGCCTGGAGGTCGCCTTCTTCTCCGTGCTCGAACCGGGCGCCCACCTGGCCGCCCACCGCGGCGCGTACAAGGGCCTGGTGCGCACCCATCTCGGCCTCATGGTGCCCGAGCCGCGCGAGAAGGTGCGCATGCAGGTCGGCAAGGAGACGGTGATCTGGGAAGAGGGCCGCTGCGTCGTCTTCGACGACACCTACCGGCATGAAGTCTGGAACGACACCGATGGCGTCCGGGTCGTGCTGCTTATCGACACGCCGCGGCCATTCCCGCCGGCCGTCGCCTGGATGAACCGCCTGGTGCTGAAGCTCGCCCGCCTGACGCCCGAGATCGGCGGAGCAGTGCGTGAAATGAAGGCCTGGGAAAAGGCCCGCTACCCGGAGGTGGCGAAGAGCGCGTGACCGCCGGTTCAGCCGAAGACATCACAGAGGTCTCCATCCCGGTGACCAGCCGCGGACAGCCGCTGACCATCGCTGGCTGGTCGACGGAGCCGACCGGGCGCGCGCCGGACGTGATCTGGCTGCACGCCAACGGCTTCAACGCCCGCACTTATCGCCACGCGCTCGCCCCGCTCGCGGGACGGCTCGCGGTGCTCGCCATCGACCAGCGCGGCCACGGCGCAACCCCTCAGGCCAGCGCCATCGAAGACAAGCGCGACGCGCTCGACATGCGAGACGATCTTCTCGGACTTCTGAACGTGGTCTCGGTCGGCCGGCCCGTCATTTTGGCGGGACATTCGATGGGCGGATGCGTGAGCCTGTTGGCCGCCGCCGAGGCGCCGCAACGGGTGCGCGGCATCGGCCTCTTCGATCCGGTGATCCTCTCGCCCGACGTGGCCGAGCGGGCCATGGCGGCCAACGGCGCCGCCGCGTCGGAGTCAGGCCTCGTCGGCAAGGCGCGCAGTCGGCGCCGCCACTTCGGATCCTATGACGAGGTGCTGGAGACCTATCGCCGGCGCTCGATCTTCGCGACCTGGCCAGAGCCGGCGCTCCGCGACTACATCGCCGCCGGTTTCGCACCGGCGCCTGGCGGCGGGGTCGAACTTACCTGCGCGCCCGAATGGGAAGCAGCGAACTTCGCCGCCCACGGCCATGACATCTGGGCGGCGATGGCCCGCGTCGAGGCGCCGGTCCGCATCCTCCGCGCCGAGCACGGCTCGACCTGCGCCATCGCCGAAGCGGCGGCCTTCCCACGGCCCGCCGGACAGGTAGAGGTCGCGACTATCATGGGCGCGACGCACTTCCTCCCGATCGAACGGCCGGAGCTCGTGCGGGAGACGCTGTTGGCCCTCGCAGCCGCTACGCAAGCCTGACGTATTCGTAGGACGCCGGTTGGTTGTTGATCCCGCGATCCGGTGGGGCGATCCAAGACGCCATCAGGCCGGGCTCGGTCACGGGGCGCATCAGGCTGTGGACGAACGCGCGATCGGCCTCGCTCGGCAGCCAACTGGCGCGCCGCGCCTCAAAAACGTCTGGCGCGATCGGCCGCCCGTCGAGGTCGGTCGGCGCGCCCGCCCAAAATCCAATGCTGCGGCGAAAGCGTGAGCTCGGCAGCCGATATCGGAAGTCGAAGCCCGACTGCTCGATCATGTCGTTCCAGCGGTCCATGAAGATCTGGCATTCCTGCACGTAGGCCAGGCGCGTGGCCTCGTTCATCGCGTTGCGCAGGGGCGTCTCCCGCTGCTCGACGCCGCCGACGCCGTCCGGTGCGTCGAGCATGCAGGCTTGGCCGAGCGCCAGGTGATCGTCGAATCCGGCCTCGTTCGGCCGCCCCTTCAGTCCCGACGCAAAATAGAGCGCGGCGTTCGCCGACGACTCCGAGCCGAACAGGTCGAGCGCCGAGGAGAACCAGAAATTGATGTACCGCTGGATCGTCGGCAGATCGATCGCGCCGGCCCGGCGGACCGCTTCCGGATCATCGCTCTTCAGCTCGGCCATCACCTCAAGCGTTCGCCGGGTGACGCGGGCCAGGCCGGTGTGCCCGATGAACATGTGATGCGCTTCTTCGGTCAGCATGAACTGACAGGTGCGCGCCAGCGGATCGAAGGCGGACTCGGCCAACGACATCAGCTGGTACTTGCCGTCGCGGTCGGTGAAGAAGGTGAACATGAAGAAGCTCAACCAGTCCGAGATCGGCTCGTTGAACGTGCCCAGGATCCGCGGCCGCTCGGCGTCGCCGGAATGCCGCTCCAGCAGCGCCTCCGCCTCCTCCCTGCCGTCGCGGCCGAAGTGAGCGTGCAACAGATAGACCATCGCCCAGAGGTGA
>Ga0070735_10002177_pt1 | contig 17987 bp, 26 predicted proteins | sample Coa_R1_FD_66443 | JGI IMG/M metagenome (GOLD analysis project Ga0070735, IMG submission 66443) | Surface soil microbial communities from Centralia Pennsylvania, which are recovering from an underground coalmine fire - Coalmine... | ecosystem: Environmental > Terrestrial > Soil > Unclassified ... | reverse complement strand
CCCAGGAGATAGCGGGCCGGTATTACCACCGACTCGTCGCCATACATGTCTTCCCCAACGGCAACGGCCGTCATGCACGATTGATGGCGGACTTGCTCTTGAGCGATCTGTTGGGCCAGCGTTTTGAATGGGGACGTGAATCATTAGTCGCCGCCAGCGACGTCCGCGCACGCTACATAGAAGCTCTGAGGGCGGCAGACGCAGGCGACTGTCGGCCACTTCTAGCTTTTCTCGGTCACGCAGGCTAGCCCCTCCATGCGTGGAACGGCTGATAAGAAGCTCCGCCTCACTACATGAGATTTGCCGGCCAATCCATTCACCGCAATGAAACACGCGCTGCCGAGTCCGCAATGTTTGGAGACGGGCCTTGCGGCTCCTCACTCCCCCGAGAGGCCATTTTCCGAAGTTAGCGGTGAGGAAATGGTGGGCCGTGTAGGAGCCGCCAGATCCATGTAAGCATCGGGATGTAAAGAGTTTTCTCGATGTCTTCACCCTGACGATACCTCGACTTGTACCCCACTTGGGGTCGTGCTGGTCCGGAGCGCCGCCCGCCGTGCGTGCAACTACAGCGGACGGCTACCACGACCACGTACAACTGAGGTACGCAATCATGGGTTCTTCCAGCGATTCAGAGTCTACCGGCGTCGATGGGGCGCCGTCGGCTTCCAACACGCCCAACGACCGCATCGACCTTCACGAGATACTGGACCGATTCGGCCTCGCCCTGGCGATCATTGAGACGGTTTGCAACGCGCTACAGGCGGCTGAGAGCAATTCGGAGTGCCCGACAGTCGGCGCTGAGATCACTACTTTGCAGCAAGGAGTTGCTGCCCTGCGCGCCGTGCATGAGGAGCTAGACCTGGCGATTCCGGGGGTGACGTCATGACCGAAGTCGCCAGGGCGTTTGGTGTAGCCGTGCGAACTGTCCGCATCGCCGCTGGCGTATCCCAAGAGTTGTTGGCAGAACGCGCCGACTGTGACCGCACATATCCCTCGCTGTTAGAGCGTGGCCTTCGGCAGCCTACCCTCGGCAAAATGATCGACATAGCCAGGGCTCTTAGGGTCGAACCTGTCGTACTCCTAAGCATCACCCTAGCGAAGTTGCATAAGGGCGACACTGCAAGCGGGAGTTGAGCCTCCTGCACACACTTGGGGCGCCGCCCATCTCTGAGAGCAGCGGCGCCTCCATTCTCGGTGTCACGAAGCTGGCCGACTCTCAGCGATGCGGTCAGTTATCCATCTTTGGATTTCATCTTCGATCCAACCAACCGCACGCGGGCCAATTTTAATCCGCTGCGGAAATCGTTTCTGCGCCTGGAGCAGATAGATGGATGATCGACCAAGACCAGTGAGTGAACGGACCTGTGTGAGCCTCAGAATGCGCGCGGGCTTGGTTGGTGCGATGGGCTTCACATCCTCAAATGACAGTTCACCTTGATGAATTGCCTTGATATTCATGTGCGATGTCCTTACGCGATAAGTGTGCCCCGCAGGACTCACTATGCATCAAATGCGTCTGCTAAAACACCGTGGAATTGACGCCAATACTTATACAATTACCGCCTCCGCGCGCGATCCTGCCGCCTCTGGGATCGCACAAAACACTCAGAGATCTACCGACCCACGACCCGGTGGCATCTCGCATCCCAAAGTTGCAGATTCAAGAATCGCGTCTTTGGAATTACCTGCATCTGCTGCAGCCTACTGAGCGCTCAGGATCGCTGCACCCGGCGGCAGCTTTCGACCCCTGGCCGACGCTCAGGGGTGACCGGTTCCGGGAAGGCCAGCGGCAGGCGAAACCTCGTGAACCTTCTGCCAGAACGAAATTTGGTACTCGGTCAGCCTCTCTTTCTCGACAGGCACGTGAAATTCGACGATGCAGGGACGATGGGGAAACTGCCACTGCAGCTTCACCTCGTAAATCTCTTTGAGCACTTTGCCGAGCAACGCGAGCTTGTCCTTCGATATGTCCGGGCAGCCAATGTGTTGGATGCCATCGAGATGAAAATGATTCATAAGCCATTCAACAGCCTTGCGGTTCGTGCCCTCTTGCAGCTCGAAGCCCCTGAGCGAAGATTCAGAGAATCCCTTCCGCAGGATGTATCCCTCAAACTCGACAAACTCTGGCCAAAAAATTGCTGCGTACCCCACAGCTAGTGAGAAGCGACCTTCGCAACCGACCCACGACTCTAGATCGATTCCCGCGCCATTGTTCCACGCAGCAAGCTCGGGCTTCATGCTATCGGGAGTTTCCATCATCCTCTCACCATGGACCAAATCGCACCTCTTCTGCGGCTCTCAACGGATTAGGCTACTGGGATTGGCGAACGACTGCACTAGGGACATAATTTAGCTCGACGATTGTCTCAAGATGGCTGATTTCGGTGTATGCAAATAGATAACACTGCCAGGTCTCTAGTCTGGGCTGTGATCAATGTTCTTGGATGTCTTCGTCCGTGTGAACTACCGTGACCACGCCGACTGCCGAGGCTGCGAATCCTACTTTCATGCCCCGCTCGTGAGTGATCCACAGCTCATTGGGACCCTTCCACAACTGATGCATTCGATAAGAATGGCGCCCCTCGACACCCTCTCGTGTGGCGTCCTGTCTGAATGCGTTGCCCGGCTCATTCGAAAGAGATGCTGTGGTACGCAGCACGCTGACCTGAAGTTCGGTTGTACCGTCTCCACACTGGCGAAGGAATGCCACTGACTTCCATCGCCCATCATTCGACGGATACTCAGCCGTTGGTTCGTTTTTGCAATCGTCCGGCGCAACTGTTGACTTGTAGCACGCTGTCAGCCCCACAGCGGGAATGAGCATCCATATCATTCGACCACGCATATCGGTTCAATCCGTTTCGCTGCTCCTCGACCCAGGCGGGCGGCGAGCTCGCTTCGGCGACGCCGCACCTCGATCATAGGCTACTTGATCGACTTAGCCGGATGGGGCGTCTGGTTTCGCGACTTCCATCTCACGCCGCGGCTGTCGGCTTCTGGCCGGCGGTGAGCGGTCCTGCTGCGATGCGCCGATTGGTGTCTCAGACCGACCCGAAGCCGCCTTTGGCCGACGTCCGCTATCGCGCAAGCTAGATGGCTTGGCGTCATCGAGTTCTCAGGTGATCCAGGTGGCCAAGCACGTGGCCAGTATAGTTTTTGCAGGCGCCCTCTATTCGTATCGTCTTGTCCTCCTGAACGTGAAATCCTACGACATAGGAGCGATCTGCCTCGAGGGAAAACGTCTCCGGCAAATAGACTGCACAAGTAGGCAGCTTGTGGTACGACCTGAACACTCTACCGAGACGGAAATACGCGTATTCAGCGTCGCTACCCTCGTAAACGACATCGCCCTCAAATCCCTTTAGCAGGGCCATCCATACGCGCTCCGAGTCAGTGTCCGACGACCTTTGAATATTGCTCGCTCGACTTCCACCTTCACATGCGGCGGCGAAAGCCAGGGACATCGTCAGAACAAGCATTCTCGTTTCAAAGTTCCGACTCATCGTCTTGCAAACTCTCGACCCATGTCTGTCGCTCACGAGCGACCGCTAGCGCCAGTACCATGAGGTTGGATAATGCCTCCTCTTTTGGTGATTGCTTCGAGCTCTTCGGCGACCTCATTTACGCGGTCGGGGTTGGCGGCGTTGCAAGACCTGATCTCGTAAGGGGGGCCCGATCTGGAAAAGAAGATGATCTGTGTGCCGACCTGGGTATTCGGATACGAGTCTTCAATGCGCGGACCTTGGGTAAAACCGCGAACCACTGCTCCCGAACGGAGCGGTCCTTTCCACGATTTTATGACGCGGAGGGTAAGCAGCCTGCCCGGCACGGTCGTTCCTTTCTCGAGACCATAAGGAAGCGGAACGAAGCCGTCCTGTACGTCGACAACTGAGACAAGCAGCACATCCGCTGCTGCCGAAAAGCGCGCGCCGGTAGACATATAGGCGCACTTGGCTATTGCAGCCTCCGAGAACAGGCTGATCGCGGCAAAAAAAGAAACAGCGATGAGACCTCTCACGACCACCTCCGCTTTACCCACGCTCCACCCGAGAGCCCGGCAAACGTCCGCATTAGGGTAGCCGGAAAAGCTCGACGAATGTCTCAAAGTGGCCGATCGCGCCCAGTTGTTAAGGAGTGCTCACGACCGAGGTTGTGTGAAAACAAGGGCTCGACCTGATTGGCACAAATGAGATGAGACACGCGGCCAGTGCGGGATCTGTCACGCGTCATTCCCATCGGCCATCGGAAAAAGCGCAAACACGTATGCGGCTTCTTTCCATTGCGGGTCTTCCTGCATCCGGAACTCCCATGATCGTTGCCACTGCTTTGACCCGAGAAGCTCTTGTAGAGCAGCATTGGCGATTTCGGGATCGTGAACCTGAAACAGTAGTTCCCGCAGTTCGTTCCAGGTGCTGCGGGCCAAAAACAGGGAGTTCTTCGCCCCTTGCTGCGTGCGGCCGTTCAGGACGGCCGTCTCAATAGCATCACCGATTTCGAAGAGGATCTGGCTTTCAGCCGGGCTTGGCATCCCGTTCTCGATTATCTCAATGGCCTCGATCCGGACGCGCAAGTGCCAGGGGAATAGCTCGTGGTGTGGGAAGGCCAGTAAGGCGTCGTTTACCACAATCACTTCCGGCATCCCGTCACGCTGTACGTCAAAGAGGGTGAAGTGCGGTTCGGGCACGTGGATCCTGACTGTTTCCGTATCCACGGCTTAACTCGACGTGCCCGTCATACAGCAGTTGCACGGCTCACTCTTCATTTCACAGCCGATCATTGGATGGTGTCCTTCATCGTTGAGACAGCGTCGGCTGTAGCATTGAAGTCTTGAGACGAGCTGAAAGCACAGTGTAGAGTGAAGCGCACACGTTCGCTATGCCGGATTGTCGGGAGCCGCCGATGAAGCGATTTGTCCAAGGCGAGGATCGATCTCAGAGCACGCTGTTTCCCGAAAGTCTGGAAGCGGGTTCGCTTGGAGGTTCGCTTCCGACCGAGGTCGAGACCTTACCTTCGAGCGGACGAATATCGGTTCGCCTGCGCGACGATGATTTATACGTGCTACGTGAACGAGCAAAGGCACGATCCCTGCCCGTGAGCACGTATGTATCCTTTCTGGTCAGAGCACATTTGCGAGGACAGGCCCCGCTACCGACAGAGGAGCTCGAAGCACTGAGGCGGTCGGTTGCGGAGGTTGCTGCAATAGGCCGCAACATCAACCAGATCGCTCGAGCTATGAATCAGCATCAATGGCCGGGAGGTCCAAGCATAGAAGATCTGCGTCAGATAATCCGGGTGCTGACAGTGACGAAAGACCATTTTAAGGCGCTAATTAACGCCAATCTGGCAAGCTGGGACAGCGGAAATGCCAAGGCGAGTAGTTGATTTACGTTTTAGCGGTCGCGCCTTATTGGATATCGCCAGCTATGGGCGATCAGCCGGAAGGCCGCTGACACCGACTCAGCGTCGTCAGATCACGCTCACTGTCGGACGTGCGCCAGAGGTCATAGTGAAAGTAAGTGGCGGCGCAAGAAGTCTCCGAGGGGTCGAGGCGCATCTGGCCTATATCGGACGCGAGGGAGAATTGGGCATCGAGACCGACAATGCGTTTCGGCTTGCGGGGAAGACCTTTCAAAAGCAGATCGTCGCCGATTGGGACCTGGATCTCTGGGCTCATCGAATTCAGAACGCCCGATCCATTCGAGGCCAACGCAGGCCCGCCAAGCTGGTTCACAATCTTATCTTTTCCATGCCACCTCGGACTTCCCCGGATAAGGTACTCAAAGCCGTGCGGAGGCTGGCGGAGAACGAATTCGCTTTGAAGCATCGCTACGTCATGGTCCTCCATACCGATGAACCGCATCCCCATGTCCACGTAGTTGTGAAGTCGGTGAGTGAGCAGGGGGAGCGCCTGAATATCAGGAAGGCAACGCTCCGCCATTGGCGGGAACAGTTCGCGACATATCTGCGCGAGCAGGGTGTGGCAGCGAATGCAACCGAACGCGCGGTTCGAGGCCAATATACGGCGAGGAAGAAAGATGCGATTTACCGCGCCATCCGACGAGCGGAATCAACGCACGAGCAGAAAGAGATGGCCGACCTGGCGAACAAATCACCAACGGTCATTCAACGTTACAGCCTCGGCAAGGAGAAACTCGTGCGCACTCGGTCCCAAGTTGTCGCTGGATGGCAGGCCATTGAATACCGGCTTCAGGAGGAAGGTGATTTTGGATTGGCCGACAAGGTGAGTCTGTTCGTCGCACGAATGCCTCCGCCGGTTACGGAACAGGAGCAGCTCGCGAGAAAGATGCTTAGGGAGAACCCCGTTCGCGAACGGACTCCGCTGGAAAGAACTCGTTGACGGGCCAGTAATAGAGTCCCTACGATTGCTCGAAATAGGGAGACACCGGAGCGCGGTGCACGGATTTCGGCTCACTCGAATAGGGAGAATGCACGACACATGGGTCTCGACACCGTTGAACTCATCTTTCGTGTGGAGAATGAATTTGAAATTGACATTCCCAACACGGACGCAGCCAAACTTGGGACAGTCGGAGAGCTGCACGAATACGTGGTAGAGACGCTGCGGCGACAGGGGCGAATCGAAAGGGCCGATAGCGTCTACGAGCGGCTGCGGGACATAATTTGCTACCAGCTCGGCGTCAAGCCCGAGGATGTAGTTCCTTCCGCATCATTTGTGGACGATTTCGGAGCCGACTAGCCTTCAGCCGTTGTTATTCAACGACGTGCATACTTCTTGCGGATATATTTCCGAATGCCGTCCTTCACGCCTACTGGCCACTGCTCATGTTCGTCCCCTTCTGGGACTGAGCCAGGCCCTACTCCCAACCGCAACGTTCCCGCAATATCCATCGCGGATTTGCTTTTCACCGTAAGCGTCATCCGGAGACCGTCTTGCGTTTCTCCGCGCGGCGCTGCCTGCGTGCGCGTGCGAACGATAGTATCCCGAGAGGCATGATGAACCACCAGATCGGTCCGATGCCGGCTTCGGCGGCGGGGATTGGAAGTTTGGCCAGTATGTAGGCAAGCGATATCGGGAAGTCGATGACCCACAGCGGCCAGTAGTCTAGCTGCCATTGGGCGTCGTGACTTTGTGTTGCATGTAAGATCACGAACAACATGAAGCGCACGATAGCGCATGACGCAGAAAGGATCAGGGTTTTTTGGTCGGTTATGGAGCTCATGACTATATCGATGTGAGCCTCAGGATTTTATAGCAGCAAGGCGTTCGTTCACGTCTGTAATATCGAACGCGACTGGATCGAAGGATCCGCCGATCCACTGCAACATGCTGCTGTGCTCTTCGTGTGTGGGATCTTTGATCGCCGCGAGGAACTCGAAGTAGGAGTCGGGCCCGCCGACGTCCTCCGGTGGGCACGCGTGTTCGCCCGCGAGGCATCGGATCTTCATGCCCTCCGCTGAGGGCGTCACGAGATCCTCGACTTTGACGGTGTGCTCCCAACCATCGCCAAAGTCGTAGAGATAAGTGAAGCGGCGCGCACCGGACTCGACTAGCGTATTCAAGCGCACGCGACGTTCATCGATCATCGGTTCAGCGCTCGGCCAGTCATCATCTGGGATTCCGTAATGCAGGCGACCGGCGATGTACTCGTGTAGATGGCCGCCAAGCCAGCCCATCGCTTGCTGCAGGATGACGTTGAGCTTGATCAGCGTGACGTCCTCAGGAACCAACAGCCGACGCCACACCTGCGGTTGGACTTCATTCAGTTCGATGCGCAGTTGGTACTGCAGCCGGGTGGGCTGCTTTACGCGGCGCGCGACAGCGCGAGGGGTAAGAGAGGGCCGACTCGCCATGGCAGTAGTTCGTCGATGCGGTTAATTGGATGCGTCGCGATGCACTCAAGAACATGACGAAGGTACAGGTGCGGGTCGATGTTGTTCAAGCGGCAGGTGCCGATCAGGCTGTACAGGCAGGCGGCCGTGTCCCCGCCAGCGTCCGAGCCGGCAAAGAGATAATTGCGTCTTCCGAGCACGAGCGCCCGGATCGCGCGCTCGGCGACATTATTGTCCACCTCGATGCGGCCGTCTTCCACATAGCGGGTGAGCGCGGACCAGCGCGTGAGCGTGTACTGGATCGCCGCCGCCAGCGGGGATTTTGCGGACAAGGTCCGCTGCGTCGAGCTCAGCCAGACGCGCAAGTCACTCAGCACCGGGGCCGACCGTGCCCGTCGAACCGCGGCCCGTACCTCGGGCAACTGGCCGCGGATCTCCCGCTCGATCGCGTAGAGCTCACCGATGCGCTCCAGTGCCTGCGCGGCGGTGGGCGAACGGTCCATCACATATACATCGTAGTATTTGCGACGCGCGTGAGCCCAACACGCGGCCTCGGTGATTCGCCCTTGGGCGTACAACGGCGAGAACCCACTGTAGGCATCCGCCTGCAAGATCCCGCTGAAGGACTTCAGGTGCTCGCGAGGTCGCTCGGCTTTGCGATCCGGTGAGTAGCGATACACGACCGCCGGTGGATCGGTGCTGCCGTTCGGTCGGTCATCGCGCACATAGGCCCATAACCGTCCGGTTCGAGTACGTCCTTTCCCGGGCGAGAGCACCGGAACCGGCGTGTCATCGGCGTGCAGTTTCACCGCCCGCATCACATACCGCTGCAGCGAGTTCACCAGCGGCTCGACCAGATCGGCGACCTCAGCCACCCAGGACGCTAACATCGCACGCGGCAACTCAACGCCGCTGCGGTGATAAATGCCTTCCTGACGGTACAGCGGGCAGTGGTCTGCGTATTTCGCCGCTACCACCTGCGCCAGCAGCGCCGCACTCGGCAAGCCGCGCTCGATCGGCCGGCTCGGCGCAGGCGCTTGAACAATCCGCGCGCAAGCCCCGCAGCTGAGCTTCGGGCGCACGTGCCGGATCACCTGGAAGTAACCCGGAACGTAGTCCAGCTGCTCCGAGGCATCTTCGCCGAGTCGAGCCAGTTGTCGCCCACAGTCCGGGCAAGTACACCGACTCGGTGCATGGACGCGGATTACTCGTGGGAGCTCGGGCGGCAGCAGTCGCGCAGGACGACGTTGTCCATGCTTGGCACCGCGTGTCTCCACGGCCATTAACTTCGGTGGCCGGTTCGTATCCGGCACGGCCGGCGGCGGACTGGCCGAGATCTCTCCGCCCGACAGAGGTAACTCGGGGGCGATACTCAGATCCATGACTTCCGCGGAGCGACCGAAGCGCCACCGCCGCAGTCGGATGACCTCAGCCCGCAGCGCCTCGATCATGTTTGAGTGCTTCAGCAGCAGCTGCTTGAGCTCCTCGCGATCGTCGGGTAACTGGGCATACTCGAGCGCCATGAGCCCAAGTGTACGACAGAACCGGTTACAGTAAGATGTTAGATTACTACACAACATGCAGCGGCTCAGCAGTCCGCTGCGGTCGTCGCCAGTCAATGCCCTCGAGCAACATCGACAGTTGTGCCGGCGTCAGGTGCACCGTTCCGGAGTTCGCCTGCGGCCACACGAACCGACCTCGCTCCAGCCGCTTCGCAAACAGGCACATCCCGTCCCGGTCCGCCCAGAGCACCTTGATCAGGTCCCCTTTGCGGCCTCGGAAGACGAACACGTGACCGCAGTAGACGTTCTCCAGCAGCACCGTCTCCACCAGCGCGGCCAGGCCATACATCCCGCGGCGCATGTCCGTCGCCCCGGCCGCCAACCAGATCTGCGTCCCACTCGGCAGTGCGATCACACCCGTTGCGCCAGGCAATCGAGCACTGTTCCGAGCGCACGAGCGTTCACCATGCCCCGCAACCGGATCGTGGCCGCCCGGAAGCTGATTTCAATGATCCCCTCGGTGGACGCCCCGGCCGGCGTGCGCGGGTCAGCCATCTTCACCGGCAGCAGGGTGGCGCGCTTCTCGGGTCGGGGTTCTGTGTCTACGGCCGGCTCGCCATACCGGTCAATCCAGCGACGCAGCAGGTTCGCGTTGATCCCGTGCGCTAGGGCGAGCCCTGCGACCGAGACACCCGGCGCCTTGCACAGCTCCACCAGTGCCCGCTTGGCCTTGCGGCTATACGTGCGCCGACCGTGTGCGCCGGGCTTTACGATCAGTCCCTCAACAAGCTCAACGGGTTTTTCTGTCATCGGTATCCACCTAATCTGGTGGACACCATCCTCACCACTCTAGCGCGACACGCCAGACGGCCTCGGCATCACGCTTACTTTTCACCCGCATCAGAACCGTGCCATCCGGAAGCAAAGTGAACATGATGCGGTCACCCTCTTTCATCTGCAGGCTATCCCGAATTTCCTTCGGAACCGTGGTTTGACCGTTACTTGTCAGGGTTGCGTCCCGACTCGTCGAACTACAGCCCTTCCTTCCTTTTTCTAGCTTGGTCATGGCTGAAGCTTGCGTCCAGCGGGCTAGGCATCAGTCCCCTGCTGCCCCGCGCCGCCGGGCCGTGCGTTTGATGTTGTGGATGTCCAAATCCCCGAGGTCGCTTCGCTCACCCTCGATGAGCGCTTGGCGGAGCGTTCCGATTCGGCGCTCTCGTTCTTCCAAGAGACACAAGCCTGCACCGATGACCTCACTGACGGAGCGGTAGTGTCCGCTAGCGATCAGGCCGTTAATGAACTGCTCGAAATGATCTCCGAGCACAAGACTGGTGTGCTTGGCCATGACGGTACGACCTCGGGACTGGGCCCTATTGACCCATCGCGATGACTCTCGAAGCGACGGTGTCGTCAACAAACAAACCCGAACTCTTCACCCGATCAATCGCGATCTGTAGCGAGTCCAACAATCCGGCTCGCTTTGCCGCCAGCAGTAGGCCCAAAGTTCCTACAACAGGAACGTTGAGCGCTTTCGCAGATCTGCGAGCCGCCTTGTCATCCAGCACTGCGACTGTCCCAGGATTTTTGCGGGCGTACTCGAGCACTTCGCTTTCGCCTTGCCCCAAACGCCACATTGCCAGCGGTGACAGGGCGGGATTTAGATCGACCACTCTGAGCCAGCTCGGCGAGGAAAGGAATCTGCACGCCGGGTCATTTGCTTCACCGGCTTGAATCTCGGTTGCAACCGCTCTTGGAATGACAGGCGACGAAATTAGTTTCGGCACTAGGTCGAGGTAGCCCGCTCGCGCCAACACGATCACGGGCGATGCATTGAGCACCGCCGTCTTCACGGTTGGCGCAGCAATTCCGCGCCGGCTAGCGCTTCTTCAGCGCTCTCTTGCATCGGCGAAACCTTGAGATCCGAAAGGATGGTGATGAACTCGGCCCTACTGACGCCAGCTATCTGTGCTGCGACTTCCTGGCTCACGCGCCCGACCTCGTACCACTTTACGGCTGCAGCCGCGCGCAGTTCAGCCGCGAGCTGCGCGGAATCACGGTCAAGCCCCGCAAATGTTTCGTCCGGTAAATGGATTTCCACGCGCTTCATCGGATCAGCGTAGCCAAGGCCCGTTGGCAGGGCAAGTTACCCTTTCTCAATGGCCCAACGGAGGCCGCCGCCAGCGATCCGCTCCCTATGTCTGATGGATATATACCGCAATTCTGGCACATCGCAGGATGTGACACCACCGTTTAGTCGAGACACCGCGCCGCGTACTTGCCCCTAACAAACCCTTTCGGGAAGTCGGCGCGCGAGTACTCGGGACGAAGCTCGTCCGCGTAGCGCAAAGCCTGCAAGACGTCCTCGCGCTCGAGGCAGGGATAGTCGGCCAGGAGATCTTCAACCGTGTGACCTGAGCGAATCTGCCCAACAATCATGCGAACCGTGACGCGCATACCGCGGATGCATGCCTTCCCACCCATAACGAGCGGGTTGTGTGCAATCCGGTCGAAGTCAGCCACGATCCAATTCCTGTTTCCCTGGCGCGCCTGCGCCGGCTTCAGCGGCCGAGGCCGACGAATCTGTCCTGAGCCGGTCGACGTAGTCCGCCCACTTCTGCATCATCTCTCGTCGTTCAGCCAATCTCTGCGCACGGTTGTAAGCCGCTCGCACAGTGTTCCGCTCAGCATGCGCAAGCTGCAACTCGATGAGATCCGGGTGCACGCCCTGTTCGTTGAGCAGAGTGCTAGCCATGCTCCGGAACCCGTGCGCGGTCATCTCCGTCCCCGAGTACCCCAGGCGACGGATTGCGCCGTTCAACGTGTTCTCGCTGAGCGGTCGCCCTCCCCCACCAATCGCGGGAAAGACATACCGCTGGCGCCCCGTAATAGGCTGTAACCGTCTAAGAATGTCAACGGACTGTTGTGCGAGCGGAACGATATGCGCCTCGCGCATCTTCATCCGTTCAGCCGGAATCCTCCACACAGGCTCATCGCCGTCCAAAACGAACTCGCTCCACTCGGCGGAGCGCAGCTCGCCAGGTCTCACAAACACATAGGGGGCGAGCTTTAGCGCCGCGCCGGTAGTCGGCTGACCGTCGTAGCCGTCAATGGCCCTCAGCAGCGCACCCACCTTCACCGGATCGGTGATCGCCGCATGGTGCTGCGTCGTTCGCGGCGCCAATGCTCCGACAAGATCCGCGGCGATATCGTGCTTGGCACGACCCGTCGCAATCGCGTAGCGAAAAATACGTCCGCAGACCTCCCTGGTTCGATGAGCGGTATCGATGACGCCTTTGGCTTCGATGCGTTTGAGGACTTCCAGCAAGTCCGGCGCCTCAAGCGATGCAATGGGCTTGTTGCCGAGATACGGAATCACCCACTTATGCACCTGCTGACGATCCCGCTCCCACGTCGACTCCGTGAGCGACGCCTTCTTCGTCAACAGCCATTCATCGGCGACGGCGGCAAAGGTGTTGGTCGCAGCGTCCTGCTCAGCATGCCGTTTCGCGTTGGGGTCAATACCGTCCGCTAGCAGCCGGCGAGCGTCATCCCGCTTCTCGCGCGCCCGCTTGAGCGACACATCGGGGTATGCACCCAGGGTGAGCAGCTTCTCTACCCCACCGTAGCGGTACCGAAAGCGCCAGAGCCGTCCGCCAGCAGTGGTCACCAACATGAAAAGCCCGCGCTCATCAAAGAGCTTGTAGGGCTTCTCAGCCGCTTTTGCGGCCCGAACCCTCGTTTCCGTGAGTGTTGGCATGACCTGGGGTACCGATTTGCAAAATCGCGTGATACCCCGCCGATATACCCCAGCCCGTGCTACGCTGTCCACGGACAGCATCAGACCCTATTGGGGCCTAACTCGCGGAATTTTCAGGGTTTTATGGAACCCCTCGAACGTCGACGGAAGTCTGCGGAGGGGTAAATGGTGGGCCGTGTAGGAGTCGAACCTACGACCAAGAGATTAAGAGTCTCCTGCTCTACCAACTGAGCTAACGGCCCGGAATCTGCGCTGCCGGGTGGGTGGGGTGGACGATGGGACTCGAACCCACGACGGCCGGGATCACAACCCGGGGCTCTACCAACTGAGCTACGTCCACCATCGTCTTAAGTCCGCGCCGAATCAGCGATTTTTCGGTTACCGAAGTCCCCACTCGGCAGACCGCGCATCTTACTGAAACGAGCCCGCTTGCGCCAACCGGCCGACCCGCGCCGACGGGCGCCCCCCGCAGGGCGCGGCAGTATATACGAACTGCAAAAAGATGCGCGCCCGGAATATCGAGCGCACGCGCGCTGGCTCAACCTCGAGCGGAGGCAGACTTACTTCAGTGGCTGGCGGCAGCGGCGACCGGCTCTCTCGGTGAGGTTGGGACTCGGGCCAGCCGTTTGCGCCGGGCTCGAATAGCCACCAGCGCGAGCAGCGAAAGAGCGATCGCGCGACTCGCCACGGACACATCTATATCTGGTGTCACGAGGTCTGCAGCCCATTCGGCGGTCGAACTCGACGGCTGCCCATCTGCTGATGGCACAGATGTCTTTGCTCGAGCGGATACCTGGGTGTAGGTCTCCAGTTCACCGCGTTGGTAGTCCAGCGCGCCGACTCCTTGGCTGGATGCAGGCCGCGCCGTCGCATCGATCGGGCCGGCCAGCACACCCAAAGTCACTAGTACCAGGATGTTCCCTTTCATCGGCTGTCCCCTATTCTGTTTTCGTCGTCACCCGATCACTCGGGTTGCGGAAATCTTGGCGCGCCAGGCGCAATGCACACAACCGGGAAGCAGACATAATCACGGCCGCCAGCTTGCCCGATCTGCCTTCCGGGCAGCGCGTCACACAAAGCCGAAGTGCATATTGATTCGTCGCCAAAACACTCCCCGGGTCCTTGAGCAAGGCACGACCGGTTCAGAAAAGATCTTTAGATCAATAGCTTGCTGATGCTATTGCGGCTGCGGGGGACTGTGGGTCCGGCGCTAAAGCGCAGCAGCTGCGGCGACAACCGATATACTATTTATGTCCGGGCCCCAGTGGCTCGCTGGGGCGCCCGTAGCTCAGCTGGATAGAGCACCGGCCTTCTAAGCCGGTGGTCGGGGGTTCGAGTCCCTCCGGGCGCGCCAAAGATTAGCGCACCCCAAAATCAGCCTCAGTCGCTCAGGCCGTACCCGTATGCGTACAGCGCTGTTTTCGAGGCCTCATCACTGCTGCTACGAGGCCAGGCAAAGGGAAGCTTCCCGCGGAACTTGAAATTCACCCGGCCATTGGGCTCGCGAAAAAGAACATCCGCGACCCCCTCACCTTCGCTTCCCGGCAGCCACGCCACGACGAAGGCATTCGATGCTTCGATCCCGGCATTGATCCCTCTCGGCCGGCCCGTGAGGAAAACGCTGACCACAGCAATGCCGTCCCGCCGCAGGCGCTGAATCAATGCAATATTGGGGTCCACGCCACCAGCCACACCTCCTCCGAAATCAAGCGAGCGGATGTCGCCATGCCCCTCGGCATAGGGGCTCTCACCGAATACAACGATCGCAACATCAGGGCGGGAGTGATAGCCGCCATCGGCACTCAATGTTGCCGTACCTCCGGCAGCAGTGACCGCTGAGCGAATACCTTCATATATGGAAGTAGCGCCGGGGAAGTCCGCGTTCGCATTTCCCGTACCTTGCCAGGTCAGCGTCCAGCCACCTGACTGTTTGCCGATGTCGTTCGCCCCATCCCCAGTGACCAGCACATGCATCTTGGGTGACAAGGGCAACAGTCCTTTCTCGTTCTTGAGAAGCACGAGAGTTTTGCGAACGGCTTCGCGAGCCAGGGCGCGGTCCTCGCTGGAGCCCACCTGATCGGTCTTACCCGCCAGCGGGCGAGAGGATGGAGGTCCCTTCTCAAATAGCCCCGCGCGCAACTTGACGCGCAGTATTCGCGACACCGCATCGTCGATGCGACCCGCCGGTATGTCGCCCGCCCTTACCTGTGCCGTTGTGTTCTCAATGAACTCTTTCCAGTGCTCAGGAACCATGAACAGATCTATTCCGGCGTTGACGGCCTCCGCGCAACGGTCAGGGCTGCACCCCTGAACTTCACCGATGCCATCCCAATCACTGACAACGATGCCATCGAAACCCATCCGATTCTTCAACACATCTGTCAGCAGGTAGTGCTGCCCATGCATCTTGACACCGAGCCAACTGCTGTAGGAAACCATGACAGTCTGGACACCCGCTCCCAGCGCGGCGATGTACCCCTGCGCATGGATATCCAGCAGCTGCTTCTCGGTTGACAGGTTGTTGCCGCGATCAACGCCTCGATCCGTACCGCCATCACCCACAAAGTGCTTGGCAGTGGCGAGAATATGCCGGCTGTCGAGGAATGACGGCGTATCGGCTTTTCCCTGCAGTCCTTGTACCATTCGACCGGCGTACTGGCGCACAATGTCAGGACGTTCTGAATAGCTCTCATACGATCGCCCCCAGCGTACGTCGCGGACTACTGCGACAGTCGGTGCGAAGGTCCAGTCGATGCCGGTCGCGGCCACTTCGCGTGCAGTCGCCTCGCCAATACGCTGGACGAGGTCAGGATCGCGCGCCGCACCCAGCCCAATGTTGTGAGGGAACAGGGTTGCGCCCACTACATTGTTGTGACCGTGGATGGCATCCGTGCCCCACATGATTGGAATCGCAGGCGCGCCGCCGGACGTGTCCATCGAAGCGTCATAGTAGCGATCGGCGAGCGCCAACCAATCCCCGATGGCGGCGTGCTTGTTGTTGTCCGGATAACGACCGCCGCCGTTCAATATGGAGCCGAGCCGATACTGACGAACCTCTTCCGGCGTTGCATGCCGGATATCCGCCTGAACCATCTGAGCTATTTTTTGCTCGACGGAGAGCTTGCCCAGCAGCTGCCGGATACGCGCTTCGATAGCAGGGTCCCGCGGTACGGGGCTCGTCACCACAGGCCAATTGACTGGTGTCGCAGCCTCCGTGCCACTAACGGCAGGCAGACAATAGCAAGCCGCCAACGCAGCACCGATCAAGGTTGACCGTAACAGATGTCTCATCTAGCCCATGATGGGCTATGAGGCCATCTGCGCCAAGTGCTCGCTCGCCTGCGGCTCCTGCAGCCGCCGGCGCGCCGTCAGATCCACGACCATCTCACCACTTCTCAAAATGCACGAGTTGCCTGTTTGAGCCTTAGCAAGCGCCTTCGTGCGACTGAGGCTGTCGGCGATCGAGTCGGGTGACCCCGTTGAGCCGGCAGGGACTTCCACCGCAGCTATGGACACACTGAGGAGGGGGAAGGCTCGCATTTCACCTTCGCGACCGATCGCACTGTATTGCCGTGCCTCGCGGTGCTCGTTGGAGTGAAATGTCGGCAGGGACGCAGACAGCTCCTGCAACACTTGCGCAAGCCGCAAGGACCAGTCCCGGCTCCGCAGGAAAAAGACGAAATCGTCTCCTCCCACATGCCCGACGAAGTCAACACGCCGGCGCACACTGCCGCAGACCGCCTGTGCCACATGCAGCAGGACTTGATCGCCGCGGCCGTAGCCGTAGGTGTCGTTGAATTCCTTGAAATGATCGAGATCCAGGTGGCAGGCCACAAATGCACGGCGGCGCGCAGTGAGCTGCGACAGATGTGCCTGAATCTCGCGATTGCCCGGCAGCCCGGTCAGCGGATTGGACTGGCGCGCCGCTTGCAGCTGCTGCGTAGTGATCTGGCGAAGCAGGTCCAAGGACCGGCCAAGTCCCAAATAGGTGCCATTGCGCACAATGATGAAGTCTTCGCGCCGCCTGCATTCAATCTGCCCGGTCACGAGTCGGCTGACCTGTTCCAATCGCGCGCGAGCGTCGATCTGCACGGCCTGCCGGTCCATGACACTCGTCACCGGCTTGCGGCCATATAGCTCTGGATGCAGGGGCTTACTGTAGAGGATCAGCAGATCGTCACGGCGAATCAGGCCCACCGGCCGATTCCCTTCCACCACGGCCAGAGCGCTCCAGTTCGGCTCGCGACGAAACATTGCCATCACTTCCCCGACGGGCATGGCGCAAGAGACCGGTGGTATCGGTCGCGCAAGGTGTTCGGCGCAATCGGCTGTCATTCCAGGCAGCACGCCGGGAAAGGTCTCGACGTCGGTGAACTCGATGCGCGGTACTTCCTTCGGCATACCCAGCAGGTAGCCTTGCAGGAAATCCACTCCGAGCTCGCGAACCAGAGTGCACTGTTCGCGCGTCTCGATGCCCTCTGCCACGATCTGACTGCCCGTGGCGCGACCCATATCGACCAACGATCTCAGAATCTCTCCACGAACCGGATCGCGCTCGATGCCAGCGACGAAATAGCCGTCCAATTTGACGTACTCGGGACGGATCTCCGACCACGTCTTCAGGCCGGAGGCTCCAGCGCCCAGGTCATCAATGGCGATGTCACATCCCAACTCGCGCAGAGCAACCACCGCTGCCGCGAGATCTGCCTCGCGCTGCGTTGCCCCATGCTCTGTGAGCTCGAGCACCAGTGAGTGCGGATCGAGTTTTGCGCGCTCAAGGTTTTCTGCAAGCCAACCTGCCAGACCGTCCCACTTCAACAGCGTGCGCGGTAGTACGTTGAGGAACAGCTTGCCCTCCAAGCGACGCGCAGCGAACGTGCGTATTGCAGATGTCAGGCAACACAGCTCCAGATCGT
>Ga0070735_10002176_pt1 | contig 17989 bp, 18 predicted proteins | sample Coa_R1_FD_66443 | JGI IMG/M metagenome (GOLD analysis project Ga0070735, IMG submission 66443) | Surface soil microbial communities from Centralia Pennsylvania, which are recovering from an underground coalmine fire - Coalmine... | ecosystem: Environmental > Terrestrial > Soil > Unclassified ... | reverse complement strand
AAGCCCGCCAAGGTCGCCCTCATCGCCATCGCAAGGAAGCTCGTCACCGCCGCCAACGCCATCCTCAAAACCGGTCAGCCCTGGTCCGCCAACGCTTGACCTCCAACACAGTCGCCCCGCGTTCCGCTCCGCTCCAGCGGGGGATGACGTTAGGAAACGAAGGCGCAACGATTCGCGCGCTAGCGTCACCCCATGCGCCGCTTCCTCCTTGCCGCCTTTGCACTTGCCGCGCTCGCGGGGCCCGCCGTCGCGGCCGATCCGGCGAACCCGCCCGACGACCACTCGGTCAGCCTCTCGCCGGTCGCCGTCCCCGTCGTCGCCAATGGGACGGTGGTGAACTACGTCTTCGTGACGGTGAAGGTGATGCTGTCGCCGCGCGCCGACGAGTTCGCGCTCCGCGACAAGGAGCCCTTCTTCCGCGACGCGCTCGTCCGCGCGGCCTACCGCACGCCGTTCCTGGTGCCGAACGACTACAACAAGATCGACGAGGGCAAGCTCAAGGCCGCGCTCTTCCAGGCGGCCGTGGCCATCGCCGGCCAGGGCGCAATTCGCGGCGTCGCCGTGATGAGCGAGACGCCGCAGCACTTCGTGCGCGCCCCGAACGAACCTCCGCACTGATTTCACTCAGTTTCCGGCGGCGGTTGCGCAGCCGGCGCACATTTGGCACTTTCCGCGCGCTTTTTCGGGCGCGCCGTAGATCCGGCCGCGCCCGCAACGCCAATCCGGGGAACGGCGGTCAGGCGGGCGCGAGGGCTTTCCGCGCCGGTCGGTCGCCATGCCCCGGGCTTTGAGAAGAAGAACGAAGGGGCGCAAGACAAAATGAGTTCCATTCTTTGGCTGGTCATCGCAGCCGGCGGTCTGGCCGTGGTCTACGGCGCGGCGCAGACGGCGCGGCTGCTGCGCATGCCGGCCGGCAACGAGCGGATGCAGGAGATCGCCGCGGCGATCCAGGAGGGGGCGCAGGCCTATCTGCGCCGCCAGTACACCGCCATCGCCATCGTCGGCGCGGTGATCCTGGTCGCCGCCTTCTTCCTCCTCGGCTGGACGGCCGCATTGGGCTTCCTGATCGGGGCGGTGCTTTCCGGCGCCGCCGGCTTCTGCGGCATGCTCATCTCGGTGCGCGCCAACGTGCGCACGGCGCAGGCCGCCAGCGAGAGCCTGGCCAAGGGCCTTTCGCTCGCCTTCACCTCCGGCGCCATCACCGGCATGCTGGTCGCCGGCTTCGCGCTGATCGGCGTCGCCGGCTATTTCGCCTTCCTCACCGTCGGCCTTGGCCTGAAGGAAGTCAGCCGTGAAGTGGTCGACTCGCTTGTGGCGCTAGGCTTCGGCGCCAGCCTTATCTCCATCTTCGCCCGTCTTGGCGGCGGCATCTTCACCAAGGGCGCCGACGTCGGCGGCGACATGGTGGGCAAGGTCGAAGCCGGCATTCCCGAGGACGACCCCCGCAACGCCGCGACCATCGCCGACAACGTGGGCGACAACGTCGGCGACTGCGCCGGCATGGCCGCGGACCTGTTCGAGACCTACGCGGTGACCACCGTCGCCACGATGGTGCTGGCGGCGATCTTCTTCGCCGGCACGCCCTCGGAAGGAGCGATGATGCTCCTGCCGCTCGCGGTCTGCGGCGTCTGCATCGTCACCTCGATCATCGGCTCCTTCGCCGTGCGGCTGGGCAAGTCGAAGAACATCATGGGCGCCCTCTACCAGGGCCTGATCGTCACCGGCCTCCTGTCGGTCGGCGCGGTCTGGTGGGTCATCCACACGCTCGTCCCCGCGCCCATCAGCGCCAACGGGATGATGGTCGATTCCACGCGCTTGTTCGGCTGCGGCCTGGTGGGCCTGGCGGTCACCGCCGCCATCGTGGTGATCACCGAATACTACACCGGCACCGGCTTTCGTCCGGTCAGGTCGATCGCCGCGGCGTCCGTCTCTGGCCATGGCACCAACGTGATCCAGGGCCTGGCGGTTTCGCTGGAGTCCACCGCGCTGCCGGCCCTCGTCATCATCGCCGGCATCCTCGTCACCTATAACCTCGCGGGCCTCTTCGGCATCGCCATCGCCACGACGACCATGCTGTCGCTGGCGGGCTTCATCGTCGCGCTCGACGCCTTCGGCCCGGTGACCGACAACGCCGGCGGCATCGCTGAAATGGCCGGTCTGCCTGGCGAGGTGCGGGTCTCCACCGACGCTCTCGACGCGGTCGGCAACACCACCAAGGCCGTCACCAAGGGCTACGCCATCGGCTCGGCGGGCTTGGGCGCGCTCGTCCTCTTCGCCGCCTACACCCAGGATCTGAAGTTCTTCTCGGCGCACGCCGGCCAGTACCCGTTCTTCGCCGACGTGAAGGCGGTCGCGTTCGACCTCTCCAACCCCTACGTGGTCGTGGGCTTGCTGTTCGGCGGCCTCCTGCCGTTCCTCTTCGGCGGCCTGTCGATGACCGCGGTCGGCCGCGCGGCGGGTTCCGTCGTCGAGGAGGTGCGCCGCCAGTTCCGGGAAAACCCCGGCATCATGACCTATGAGGTCAAGCCGGAGTACGGCCGCGCGGTCGACATCCTCACCCGCGCGGCCATCCGCGAGATGATCGTGCCGTCGCTGCTGCCCGTCGCTTCGCCGGTGGTCTTCTTCTTCGTCATCTATTGGATCGGCCAGAAGGCCAACGCCTTCTCGGCGCTCGGGGCGATGCTGGTCGGCGTGATCGTCACCGGCCTCTTCGTCGCCATCTCGATGACGGCCGGCGGCGGCGCCTGGGACAACGCCAAGAAGTACATCGAAGAGGGCAACCACGGCGGCAAGGGCTCGGAGGCGCACAAGGCCGCCGTGACCGGCGACACGGTCGGCGACCCCTACAAGGACACCGCCGGCCCGGCGGTGAACCCGATGATCAAGATCACCAACATCGTGGCGCTGCTCTTGCTCGCGGTGCTGGCGCGAAAGTTCAGCTAGCCGCTACGGCTGCCCCGGGCGCTGGCCTGGGTTGGGCTGCTGGTTGCCGTTGAACTGGCCGTTGCCGATCGAGCCGATCAGCTGCTCCAGCACGGTGAGTTCACGCCCGCGGGTCGGGGTTTCGTGGCCGTTGAAGGCGATCACGCGCCCGTCCTTCAGCGACAGGGTGTCGACGTTGGCGACCGTCTCGCCGCCCTGGTTGAAGGAGACCGCGACGATGTCGCGGCGCACCAGCCGCGGGCGATAGAAGCTTTGCGTCTGCATCACCTGCGAGATGTAGAACCAGACGTTCGGATCGAAGGTCGAGACCTCGGACGGCGTGCCGAGCCTGGCGCGCACCGTCTCCTTGGTGTCGACGCCGACCTGCACGTCCTGCGGCCGCGCGTCGATGGCCTGGAAGCCCTGGAAGCTCGTCGTCGGCACGCAGGCCGCGGTGAGCGCCGCGGTCGCGGCGATCGCGCTGAGCAGGGGAACGGCTCGACGGAGCATCAAAAGCGGCCTCTTTACGCGACAGTTGCGGGCTTTGACCTATCGCCCTCGACAACCTAGTTCAATGGGCCGCGTAGGGCGCGGCGAAAGTGAGGCTCTGAACGGCGTGTTGAAAAGCGTGTTTCGCCAGCGACGGCCGAAGCAGGCGGGCGCGCGCCTCTATGCCGCGGCCGTCGCTCAGGCGCGCCAGCCCGCCTTCTACACCGCCCTTGGCGTCGCGGACACGGTCGAGGGGCGCTTCGAACTCTACAGCCTGCACGTGCTCCTCCTGGTCCGCCGGCTGAAAGGCGAGGGGCCTGAAGCGGCTGAGACCGCCCAGGCGCTGTTCGACCTCTTCGTCGGCAATCTCGACCATGCGCTGCGCGAACTGGGCGTCGGCGACCTCACGGTGCCGAAGCGGATGCGCAAGCTGGGCGAGGCCGTCTATGGCCGCGCGCTGTCGTACGAAGCGGCGCTGGCCGACGCCGGCGACCTCGAGGCCGTCGTCGGACGAACCGTGTTCGAGGGGAGCGGGGCGGACGCCGCCGCGATGGCCGCTTACGTGCGCGCCTGCGACGCGGCGCTGGCCAGCCAGGACCTCGCCACGATCCTGGAGGGCGTCGCGACCTGGCCGGAGATACCCGCGTGAGCGACGCCTGGCCCGCCATCGTCAGCCTGGCCGAGGGCCGGCGCGGGCGCACGCTGACGCTCGAAGCCGATCCGCTGGCGCGCGAGGCGGTCGCGCTGTCGCTCGGGATCGAGGCGGTGAACGCCCTGACCGCCGAGGTGACGCTCGCGCCCTGGATGGACGGCGCCGCTCTGAGCGGCCGCTGGCGGGCTGAGATCGTGCAGATCTGCGGGGTGAGCCTCGACCCCTTCGAAAGCGCGCTCGCCGGCGAGTTCCTCGTGCGGGTGTTGCCGGCCACGAGCCCCAACGCGCCGCCGCCGAGCGACGGCGAGGTCGTGATCGACCCCGAAGCCGAGGATCCGCCGGACCTCATCGACGACGAGGCGATCGACGTCAGCGCGTATGTCGTCGAGCACCTGGCGCTGGAGCTCGATCCGTTTCCGCGCAAGCCCGGCGTGGCGTTCGAGCCGCCCGAGGCGCCGGCCGCGGCGTCGCCGTTCGATGTCCTGCGCAACCTGCCGCGTGGGTAGCCCGCGCTTTGCAGGCGCACGGGCGCACTGTATCGTCGCCAAGCCTTCGCCGGCGCCAGACATGTCCGAGGGGCTCCAGGGGCGCCGTGCCTGATCCGACCGTCATCTCGATCGACGCCATGGGCGGCGACTTCGGCCCGCCGGTGATCGTGCCGGGCCTGGCCGGCGAAACCGGCCATTGGCGCGCCAAGAACGCCCGCTTCCTGCTGCACGGCGACGAAGCGGCGATCAGCGCCGAGCTGAAAGCCGCACCGGAATTCGGCCAGCTTTGCGAAATCCGCCACACCGATCGCGCCATCGCCGGTGACGAAAAGCCGGCGCAGGCCGTTCGTCGCGGCAAGGGCACCAGCCTCTGGAACGCCGTCGAGGCTATCCGCGACGGGCGGGCGAACGCCGCCGTCTCGGCCGGCAACAGCGGCGCGCTGATGGCCATCTCCAAGCTCATCCTGCGCATGGCGGTCGCCGACCTGGAGCGACCCGCGTTCGTCGCCCCCTGGCCATCGTCGTTCGGCCTCACCACCGTGCTCGACGTCGGCGCCAACATCGACTGCGACGCCCACCGCCTGATCGAGTTCGCCATCATGGGCGCCGCTTTCCACCGCGCCATGCATGGCGTGGAGCGGCCGCGGGTCGCGCTGCTCAACGTCGGCGAGGAGGACCAGAAGGGCCACGAGGAGGTGCGCGAGGCCCACCGCCTGCTGCGCGAAGGCGCCTTCGTCGCCGACTATCGCGGCTTTGTCGAAGGCGACGACATCTACTCGGGCGTGGTGGACGTGATCGTCACCGACGGCTTCGCCGGCAACGTGGCGCTGAAGACCGCCGAGGGCACCTCGCAGTTCATCCTGGGCGAGCTTCGCGCGGCGCTGGGCGCTACGTTGCGGGGGCGGATCGCCGCCGTCCTCGCCCGTTCGGCGTTCACGCGCCTTCGGGCCCGCATCGAGCCCGACCGGGGCGTGCCGCTCTTGGGGCTCTCCGGAATCGTGGTCAAAGCGCACGGGGGGGCCGACGCGCGCGGGTTCGCCAGCGCCGTCCGCGTCGCCGTCGATCTGGCGCAGAGCGACTACGCCGCCGAGATCAAGCGCAACCTGGAGAAGCTGACCGTGCCCCAGCAATCGCAGTCGGTGGAGAAGCTGGGTTGAGTTCGGTGTTGCGCAGCGTGGTCACCGGGGTGGGCGGATATCTGCCAGAGAATGTCGTCACCAACGACGAGCTCGCCAAGACCGTCGACACCTCGGACGCCTGGATTCGCGAGCGTACGGGCATCCGCCAACGCCACCGCGCCGCGCCGGACCAGGGGTCGTCGGATCTCGCCGTCGCGGCCTCGCTGAAGGCGCTGGCCGCCGCCGGCCGCACGGCCGCCGATCTCGACCTCATCATCGTCGCCACCACCACGCCCGACCTGACCTTTCCGGCCACCGCGGCGCTCGTTCAGCGCAAGCTCGGCGCGCCGGTCGGCATCGCCTTCGACGTGCAGGCCGTGTGCTCGGGGTTCGTCTACGCGCTCAGCGTCGCCGACGGGTTCGTGGCGCGGGGCCTGAGCCGCTGCGCGCTCGTCATCGGCGCGGAGGAGATGACGCGGCTGATGGACTGGACCGACCGCGGCACCTGCGTCCTTTTCGGCGACGGCGCTGGCGCGGTGGTGCTGGAGCCGATGGAAGGGAAGGGCGACGCCAGCGACCGCGGTCTCCTGGGCTTCGCGCTCCGCTGCGACGGGACCAAGCAGGACCTGCTCTACGTCGACGGCGGCCCATCGACCACGGGCACGGTCGGGCATCTGCGCATGCTGGGCAACCAGGTCTTCCGCCATGCTGTGATCAACATTTCGGAGGCGGTTCTGGCGGCGGCCGCGGACGCGCAAATCGACATGGCCGATGTCGACTGGTTCATCCCGCACCAGGCCAATCAGCGCATCCTTGCCGGCGTCGCCCATCGGCTGGGCATCGAGGAAAGCCGCGTTATCTCCACCGTCGCCGAGCACGCCAACACCTCCGCGGCCTCGATTCCGCTCGCCTGGGTGAAGGGCATCGACGATGGCCGGATCAAGCCCGGGCACCTGCTGCTGATCGAGGCCATGGGCGGCGGGCTGACCTGGGGCGCCTGCGTCGTCAGATTCTAGCGCGCGGAACGCCTTAGGGCTTTGACTTCATCAGGGCTTCGCGGCACAGACGAAGGCGCTAGCGGGCGGAACCGAACGGGGGCGCATCCGATGAAGGGCGAAACGGTGACGCGTGCGGAGCTCTGCGAAGCCGTGCACGACGAAGTCGGCCTCACGCGGCAGGACTGCGCCGGCTTGGTCGAGCGCACGCTGGACCTCATCGCCGAGGCGCTCTCCGGCGGGCAAACCGTCAAGCTTTCAGGGTTCGGCGTCTTTCAGGTGCGCGCCAAGCGGGCGCGCATGGGCCGCAATCCCAAGACGGGCGAGCCGGCGCCGATCCAGCCGCGCCGCGTGATCGGCTTCCGCGCCTCGCAGGTGATGAAGGCGCGCGTGGACCGCGGTATGGACGGCTAGCCGAGGCGACGATTTGGCCAAGGGACCCGAGGCGTTCCGAACGATTTCCGAGGCCGCCGACGAGGTCGGCGTGGCCCAGCACGTGCTCCGCTTTTGGGAAAGCCGGTTTTCCTTCATCCGCCCGATGAAGCGCGCCGGCGGGCGGCGCTTCTACCGCCCGCACGACATCACCATCCTCCGCGGCGTCCAGCGGCTGCTGCACGACGAGGGCTACACCATCAAAGGTGTTCAGCGCCTGCACCGCGATGAAGGCGTCAAGCGCATCGTCGGCGAGGGCCTCGCGGCGCCGGAGCCAGAGCCAGAGCCGGCGCCCCAACCCGAACTGGCGCTCGAGGCTGCGCCCGCCACGGCGGCCGTCGACCCGCGCCGGCGCGCGGCCCTCCTCGACACGCTCGGCATCCTGGAGGCGGCCAAGGCCGAACTCGACCGGGTCTTGGCGGGGCGCTGAACGCAACCCTCGCCCCACGCGCAGCGTGGGGAGAGGGCAGGGTGAGGGGCTGCAGCCGGGCCGCAGCCCCTGCGCCAGCCGTCCCGGGCGCCAGACGGGGTTTGCGCCGATTGCGGCTGCGCTCGGGCCTCCCTATAAGGGCGCTCCCTTGGCGAACGGAGCGTGGCGCAGCCTGGTAGCGCACTTGACTGGGGGTCAAGGGGTCGTGGGTTCGAATCCCGCCGCTCCGACCAAGGGATCCACGCGAACAGACCCTCCGGCGCTGGGCCGCTGTCAGAAGTACTGCGTTCGCAGCTCCCGTTTCAGGATCTTGCCGGTCGCCGTCCGCGGCAGATCGCCCTCGACCAGCCGGATCGCTGTCGGAATCTTGAAGCGCGCCAAGCGCCCGGTGAGGCTCTCGCGAATATCGTCCTCGACGCCGGCGCCCAGGTCCTGCGCGGCCACCTGGATCACCGCCGCCACCTCCTCGCCGTAGTCGTGGTGGGGCAGGCCGACGACGGCGGCGTCGCGAACGCGCGGGTGCTCGAGCAGCAGCGCCTCGACCTCGGCGCAATAGACGTTCTCGCCGCCGCGGATAATCACGTCCTTCATCCGGTCGACCACGTAGTAGAGGCCGGCGTCGTCGCGCAGCCCGAGGTCGCCGGTGCGGAACCAGCCGCCGCCGAACGCCGCTTCTGTCGCCGCCGGGTTCTCCCAGTAACCCGGGATGACATTCGGCCCGCGGATCCAGATCTCGCCGATCGCGCCGGTCGAGACGTCCTGGCCGCTTTCGTCGACGATCCGCACGTCGACCGTCGCGGCCGGGCGGCCAACGCTGTTCGGATGCGCGAGATAGTCGGCGCCGCCGTTGGCGATCACGGCGCTGGTGGTCTCGGTGAGGCCGTAGCCGTTGCCGGGCGCGGCGCGCGTCTCGAACTGCTCCCCGATCCGGCGGATCAGGTCCGGCGGCACCGGCGCACCCCCGGACGCGACGCCCATCAGCGAGGCCAACGGCGCCCCGGCGCCCCTGGCCGCCTCGAGCAGCTGACGCACCACGATCGGCACGCCGGCGACGCTGGTCAGGCCATGCGTCTCGATCAGGCGCACGCCCTCGAGCGGCGTCCACTTGTACATGAGCGCGAGCTTCATGCCGGTCGCTGCGCCGATGTAGAGGCCGCTCAGGCCGCCAATGTGGAAGAAGGGGAAGGTCTGCAAGGCGCCGGGCTGCGGCGCGTTCGGGTCCGGCGGCGCGGTCAGGCCGGCGGCGGCGCGGGCCACCGCGCCGCCCAGCATCGTGTTCATCAGGTTGGTGACGTGGTTGCGATGGGTGGCCATCGCGCCCTTCGGATTGCCGGTCGTTCCCGACGTGTAGAGGATGGTGGCCAGATCGTGCGGTCCGACGTCAGCGGCGGGCAGGTCCGCGCGTGGCTCGGCGACGGCCGAGGCGAAGTCCTCTCCCTCCGCGCCGGCGCCGCCACGGCGCGCCACCAGCAGCAGCTTCACGTCCAGCTCGGGCAACAGCGTCGCCAGGCGCTCCAGCCGTTCGCCGTCGACCAGCAACGCGGCGGGCGATGAGTCCTTCAGCGCAAAGGCGAGTTCAGGGCCGGTCCACCAGGCGTTCAGCGCCACGGCGATCGCGCCGATCGCCTGGCAGGCCCACCACGAGAGGCTCCATTCGGGATAGTTGCGCATCCCGATCGCGACGCGGTCGCCCTTGGCCACGCCGGCCGCGCCTAGGCGCGCCGCCAGCGCCGCCACCTGCTCGAAGTGCTGGCGATAGGTCAGCACCTCGTCCTCATAGATCAGGAACGGGCGGTCGCCGAACTGCCGCGTCGAGATCAGCACCTCGCGCAGCGAGGCCGGCGCGTTGGCGTAGACGCGCAGCGGGTAGCCCTGCGAGGCGTCCTCCACGAGCGCGAGGGGACCGGAAGCGGTGAGCTGCGCAATGATCTCGTCGCGAGTGGGCATGGTCACTCCTTGGGGCCGTCTCGGCCTTCGCCGTTCATCCAGCGGATGAGCGGAATCAATGGCAGGCCCCAGCAGACGCCGGCAAGGGCGTAGTAAGCGAGGCGGACGGCCCACTGGGTCGGCACGAGGGCGCCGAGGCTGACGGCGGCCCAAATATAAAGGGCCAGGAAGGCCAGGATGGCGACCCCGCCGACGGCCTTGCGCGCTCTCGCCTTCATCGACGGAAACGCATAAGGCTCGCCCCTTAGCGCGGCAATGAGGAGGGCGGCCCGCTTGGCAGGCTTTTCGACTCCCGACCGCTCGCGCCCGGTGGCGCTTTGGCTGTTTGCGACCGCCGTCGTCGTCTTCGCGCTGGTCGTCGTCGGCGGGGCGACGCGGCTAACCGGATCTGGGCTTTCGATCACCGAGTGGCAGCCGGTCATGGGCGTCTTTCCCCCGTCCACGGACGCGGCTTGGGCTGACGCCTTTCGCAAATATCAGGCGACGACGCAGTACCGCGACCTGAATGCCGGGATGTCGATGGCGGCGTTTCAGTCGATCTACTGGTGGGAGTGGACGCACCGGCTGCTGGGGCGGTTGGTGGGCGTGGTGTTCGCGGGGCCATTGGTCGGGTTCGCGCTCTTGGGCCGCATTCCGCGCCGGTTGATCGTGCGGTGCCTCGTGCTGCTGGCGCTGGGGGGGCTCCAGGGCCTGGTTGGCTGGTGGATGGTCAAGAGCGGCCTCGAGGGCCGGGTGGCCGTCGCGCCGGAGCGGCTGGCGATCCATCTGGGCCTGGCGCTGGTCCTCTACGGCGCGCTGATCTGGACGGCCCTCGAAGCCTGGTTCGGGCCCGGCCGGCCCATCCGCCCGACGCTCTGGCGGCCAGCCGCCGTCACACTGATGCTTCTTGTTTTCGTCCAATGCCTGCTGGGCGCCCTCGTCGCCGGCAATCAGGCCGGGCTGGTCGACAACGACTGGCCGCTGATGAACGGCCACGCGTTCCCCACCGACTATTGGGTCGCCGGCTGGCGCAGCCTGCTGCACGGCCAGGCCGCCGTGCAGTTCAATCACCGCCTGGTCGCCTACGCGATCCTGGCGCTGGCTGCGGCGCTGGCCGTCGGCGCGACCCGCACGCGCCTGCTGACGCCGCCGGCGCGGGTGCTGACCTGGATCGTCGCCGGCTTGGTCCTGACGCAGGTCGCGATGGGGATCGCCACGCTGATGGCGCATGCACCGCTGGGAATGAGCGAGGCGCACCAGGCGCTGGCCGCGATCGTGCTCGCCGGCGCGACCACGCTCGCCTGGCGCAATCGCCGCGCCTGAGGCGGTATCGACGTACCCTGGACGCGCCAACGATTGTTGGATAAGGCGTTGCGCCGCTGCGTCGGGCGCGTTTTCGATTGACTTCGCCGGCCGCTGACCGTATTCGCCCCGCCTTCGCCTCGAGCCGGACCAAGACTCCCATGAACACCAAGACCACCGTCGCGCTGAAGCCGGCGGACGTCGAAAAGAAGTGGGTCGTGATCGACGCGCAGGACGCCGTGGTCGGTCGTCTCGCGACTTTCATCGCCATGCGCCTGCGCGGCAAGCACCGCGCTGACTACACGCCGAACGTCGACTGCGGCGACAACGTCGTGGTGGTGAACGCGGGCGCCGTGAAGTTCACCGGCCGCAAGCTCGAGCAGAAGACCTACTACCGTCACACCGGCTTCCCGGGCGGGGTCAAGGCCAGGACCGCGGGCGGGATCCTCGGCGGCGCCCATCCGGAGCGGGTGCTGATGAAGGCGGTCGAGCGCATGCTGCCGAAGGAGAGCCCGCTGGCGCGCCGGCAGCTCACGCACCTGCGCGTCTACGCCGGGGGCGAACATCCGCACGAAGCGCAAAACCCGGAAGTCATCGACTTTGCGGCCCGCAACCCCAAGAACGTCCGGAGCCAATAGATGGCCGAAGGTCTTGAAGCCCTCCAGAGCCTCTCCTCGAACCCGGAGCCTGAGGCCGCCGCGCGCGAGCCGGCGATCGATGCGCAGGGCCGCGCCTACGCGACGGGCAAGCGTAAGAACGCCATCGCCCGGGTCTGGATCAAGCCCGGCCGGGGCGCGATCACCATCAACGGGCGCGACCAGGAGATCTACTTCGCGCGGCCGGTTCTGCGCATGATGATCGCCCAGCCGCTGCAGGTCGCCGACCGGCTCGGCCAGTTCGATGTCACGGTCACCGTCAAGGGCTCGGGCCTCTCCGGCCAGGCCGGCGCAGTGCGTCACGGCCTTTCCAAGGCGCTCACCTACTACGAGCCGGCGCTCCGGGCGGTCCTGAAGCCGCACGGCTTCCTCACCCGCGACAGCCGCGTCGTGGAACGCAAGAAGTACGGCAAGGCCAAGGCCCGCCGAAGCTTCCAGTTCTCGAAGCGCTAACCCCGCGACGCACATCGCGGAGTCGACGAAGCGCTTCGGGTTCCGGAGCGCTTTTTCGTTGTGGGCTGATATGGAGGCGGCCGTGACGTTCAAGGTTTTCATCGACGGCGAGGCGGGCACCACGGGCCTGCAGATTCGCGAGCGGCTGGCCGCGCGTCGCGATCTCGAACTCGTCTCTATCGACGCCGCGAAGCGGAAGGACGCCGGCGCGCGCGCCGCGTTGCTGAATGGCGCCGACCTCGTCATCCTTTGCCTGCCGGACGAAGCGGCGCGCGAAGCGGTGGCCCTGATCCGGAACCCGGACGTGAAGGTCATCGATCCCTCGACCGCGCACCGGGTCGCGCCCGGCTGGGAGTTCGGCTTCCCCGAGATGGCGCCCGGCCAGCGCGCGGCGATCGCCGCCTCGAAGCGCGTCACCAACCCGGGCTGCTACTCGACCGGCGCGATCGCGCTCCTGCGGCCGCTGGTCGAGCAGCGGCTGGTCCCGGCGGACTGGCCTGTGACCATCAACGCCGTCTCCGGCTACTCCGGCGGCGGCCGCGGGATGATCGCGGAGTTCGAGGACGAGGGCGGTCCGACCTTCACGCGCGTGCCCTACCGCATCTACGCCACCGACCTCGTCCACAAGCACGTGCCGGAGATGCAGGCGCGCATCGGGCTCGCGCATCCGCCGCTGTTCGCGCCGGCGGTCGGCCGCTACGCACAGGGCATGATCGTCGAGGTTCCGTTGCAGCTATGGGCGCTTCCTGGCCAACCGACGGCGCGCGACCTGCACGCCGCCCTCACCGCCGCCTATGCCGGCGAGCGGTTCGTTGACGTGGCCGCCCCGGACGAAGCCAAGGCGATCCGCACCCTCGACCCCGAAGCCTTGAACGGAACCAACCGCATGCGCCTCTTCGTGTTCGCCGGCGATGAGCAGGCGCGGCTGGTCGCGCTGCTCGACAACCTCGGCAAGGGCGCGGCCGGGGCGGCGGTGCAGAACTTGAATCTCATGTTGGGGTTGGACGAAGCGGCCGGCCTCGACTAGCGCCGCCTGTCATCCATTCCCAAGTCCCGCGCGTATGGACAGAGTGTCCGCCACCCCATGGACGGCCCCGGCCCGAGGAGAGTAGAGACCGACGTCATGACAGCCCAGTTCATCAATCCCACCCGCCGCGCGGCGCTCTTTCTCGGCGGCGCGGCCGTCGGCCTCTTGGCGGCCGCCCCGATCGCCCTCGCCAAGCCCGAGGACGCGTTCGCCAATTCGCCCTACCGCAAAGTCACCGACGCCGAATGGCAAAAGCGCCTGCCGCACGAGGCGTATGAGATCCTCCGCCACGAGGCGACGGAGCAACCGGGCTCGAGCCCGCTCCTGAACGAGCACCGCCGCGGCGTCTTCGCCTGCCTCGGCTGCGGCCTGCCGCTGTTCAAGTCGGACTGGAAGTTCGACTCCCACACCGGCTGGCCGAGCTTCTGGACGGAGATTCCCGGCGCGCTCGGCAAGAAGGCCGACTTCGCCATCGGCGTTCCACGCACCGAGTATCACTGCGCCCAATGCCTGGGTCACCAGGGTCACGTCTTCGACGACGGCCCGCGCCCGACGGGTCTGCGCTACTGCGACAACGGCGCGGCGCTGAAGTTCATCCCGGCGTAGGGTCCAGCGCGACCGAGCTCGAGCAACAACAAGGACGAGGCGAGCACCCCCCGCCGCTCATCCCCACGGAGGCGGGACCCAGTCTTTGGCCAAGCCCTGATGATCTGCCCGCACCTCCTCAAAGGCGGCTGGATCCCCGCGTTCGCGGGGATGAGCGGGGAGAGAGAGCCTAGCGCGGCAGGTTCTCGATCTCGATCTCGGGAAGGTCGCCGGCGGGTTTGAAGCCGAAGACGCGGCCGTAGAAGTAGAGTTCGGCCTCCTTCGACGCGATCAGCGTCTCGGCGCGGCGAAAGCCGTGGCTCTCGCCGGCGAACTCCATGTAGGCGACGGGCTGTTGCCGCTCGCGCAGGGCGTCGCGGATCATGTGCGCCTGGTTGGGGGGCACGATCGGATCCTCGGACCCCTGGAAGATGATCAGCGGCGTTCGGAAGCGCTCCAGGTGGTTCAGCGGCGAGCGTTCGTCGTAAATCGCTTTCGCCGCCGGCCAGGGCCCGATGAGGTTGTCGAGATAGCGGCTCTCGAACTTGTGGGTGTCGCGGGCGAGCGCGCCGAGGTCGGCGACGCCATAGAAGCTGGCGCCGGCCCTGAACACGTCGCTCTGGCTCAGCGCCGCCAGAACCGTGAAGCCGCCGGCGCTGCCGCCGTGGATGGCGACGCGCTTCGGATCGATCCGCCCCTGCGCCGCAAGGTGCTTCACCGCCGCGATTACGTCCTCGACGTCGACGATTCCCCACTTGTCGTTCAGCCGCTGGCGATAGGCGCGGCCGTAGCCGGTCGAACCGCCGTAGTCGACGTCGACGATGGCGAACCCGCGCGTGGTCCAGAACTGGTTGGACAGACTGAAGGACGATGACGCCGCGCCGGTCGGTCCGCCGTGCGCCTGCACGATCAGCGGCGGCGCTTCGCCCGCCGGCGCGGTGAAGTCCGGGTTGGCCGGTGCGTAAAAGAGGGCGTGCACCTCCAGGTCGCCGGCGCTCGGGAAGGTGATCGGCTCGGCCCGGGAAATGAAGGGTTGCGGAAGGGCGGACGGGGAGGGGCGACGAACGACGGTCGCATCGCCGCCCCGCAGGTCTACGGTGACCAGCGCGCCCGTCTCGAGCCCCGAGCCGGCCAGAAGCGCGACGGACTGCTCGTCGATCCGTTGCAGCCCGCCCAGCGCCGAAAACGGCGTCGAAACCTCGCGCACGTCGCGTCCGGCGATCACGATCAGGTGGTCGCCGCTTTCGTCGCCGTAGGTGGCGACCACGCGCCCGTCGTCCATCAGCACATAATTGGACTGGCCGAGGCCCCACAGCGGGCCGGCAAACTCAGCGTGCTTCTCCAGCACCGGCTCGGCCACGCCGGCCCGGCGCGCGTAGAGGTTCCAGAAGCCGGAGCGGTCGGAGATGAAATAGAGCGTCCCGTCCGCCGCCCAGCTCGGCTCCATTGCGGACTCGCCGACGCCGCCGGCGACCTGTTCGATGTTGGAGAGCACATCGCCGTCGATGTCGGCGGCATAGAGGGCCGTGTCGTCCCACGGCATGTTCGGATGGTCCCAGGCCATCCAGGCCAGCTTGCGGCCGTCGCGGCTGAGGCGCGGGTATGCGGCGAAGTCGCTAGAGCCGAACAGCACGCGTCCGGCGTCCTCCGGCTCGCCGGAGAGGGCGACAATGGCGTTCTTCACGTCGGCGGGATCGGTGTGGTCTTCGCGGACGGCGACTAACCCGCCGCCCGGGCGGGCGGCCATGTCGGCGTAACGATAGCCGGCGGGCGTGAGCGCGACAGGGGCCGCATCGCCCCGCTGCGCATAGAGCCGCTGGTCGCCGAAATTGGCGAAATAGAGGGTGTCGCCGACCACGAGGAAGGGGGCGCCGCCGTATTCGTGCACACGCGTGCGTACGTTGAAGCCTGACGGCGTCAGCGTGCGGAAACCGGACGCGTCGCCGGTCAGAGCCACCATGCGCCCGCCTTCGTCGGGCCGGTTTTCCAGCCAATACAAGCGCTTGTTCGCGACGCGCACGCCGCCGACGCCGATCGAGCCCTTGGCCAGACTCTCGGCGGAGATCGGCGAGGCCCAAGCGCCGAAGGGAGCAACTGTCATACGTTCTTACTCCAGCGAAGTCAGGTCGCGGCTTGCTGCGCGCGCGTGGTGATGGCGTTGCGAAACGCCAGCGGGTTGGCGATGCCGGTGATGGGATCCCAGCGCGCGCCAACCCCGTGGATGGTCACGACGCCGAAGTTGAAGATGCGCCCCATCAGGCCCTGATCGACGTCGACACTTTCGATCTTGTCGACGTTCATCTCGATCGTGTGCAGCGAGACGATCCCGTGCTTGACGATGACGCGATGGTCGGTGACGCCGAATTCCGTCGTCGCCACGCGGATCATCCGGCCGAGCAAGGCGACCAGCGAGACAAGGGCGATGAGAGCGGCGAGGCCATACGCGCCCCAGGCCAATTGGCTCTTGGGCAAGAAGACGAAGGTCGCGATCACGACGGCGAGCGCCAGGAGCAGGCCGAACATCGGCGGAACGTAGACGTACCAGTGCAGCCGGCCCCGCATCAGCACCGTCTCGCCGGGCTGAAGCACGCGATCCAAGTACGCCATCCAACGCCCCCCGCTACGCCTGTTTGTTCAAACGCTTATGACTTGACCTTGACGTACCGGCCAGGCGCGTCCTCGATCGGCTTCAACGGGCCTTTCGAAGGGTCGCGCGCGGCGACCTTGCCGCCGGAGCGTTCGGCCAGCCAGGCGGCCCAGTCCGGCCACCAGGAGCCGGGGTGCTCGCTCGCCCCAGCGATCCACTCTTCGACCGTCGCGGGCAGCTTCTCGTTGGTCCAGTGCTGGTACTTTTTCGCCTCCGGCGCATTGATCACGCCGGCGATGTGGCCGGACCCGGCCATCATGAACCGCGTCTTGCCGCCGAACAGCCGCGCGCCCTTGTAGACCGAGCGGTAGGGGGCGATGTGGTCCTCCTTGCTCGACTGGACGTAGATCGGGATCTTGACCTTCGAAAGGTCCAGCCGCACGCCGCCCAACTCGAGCTCGCCCTTGGCCAGCCTGTTGTCGCGGTAGAACTGGCGCAGGTAAAAAAGGTGCAGCGCCTTGGGCATGCGCGTCTGATCGGCGTTCCAGAACAACAGGTCGAATGGCCGCGGCTCCTTGCCCATCAGGTAGTTGTTGACGAAGAACGACCAGATCAGGTCGTTGGCGCGCAGGGCGTTGAAGGTGTCGGCCATCGACTGGCCGGAGAGCACGCCGCCGCTCTCGTCCATCTTCTTTTCGACGTCGTCGATCCAGGCGTCGTCGGTGAAGAGCAGGAGGTCGCCGGCCTCGCTGAAGTCCTGCTGGGCGGCGAAAAAGGTGGCGGACGCGATCGGCTTGACGCCCTTGGCCGCCATGTGGGCGAGCGCGCAGGACAGGAGCGTGCCGCCGATGCAGTAGCCGACCGTGTTCACCTGGCTGACGCCGGCCTGCTTCAGGGCAGCCTGCACGCCGGCGTAGATGCCCTCGGCCATGTACTCGGTGAACGTTTTGGTCGCGAGCGTCTCGTCCGGGTTGACCCACGACGCCACGAAGACGGTGAAGCCCTGGCCTGTCAGCCAGCGGATCATCGAGTTCTCGGGGCGAAGGTCGAGGATGTAGTACTTGTTGATCCACGGCGGAAAGATCAGCAGCGGGATCTCGTAGACCTCTTTCGTCGTCGGCTCGAACTGCAGGAGCTGGATAAGCTCGTTCTCGAACACGACCTTGCCCGGCGCGGTGGCGATGTTTTCGCCCACCTTGAACGGGGCGAAGTCGGTCTGGCTGATCGACAGCTGCCCGCCGCCGCGTTCGAGGTCGCCGGCGAAGTTCGCCATGCCCTTGACCAGGCTCTCGCCCTTGGTCGCGATCACCTCCCGCAGCGCCGCCGGATTGGAGACGAGGAAATTCGAGGGCGAAAACGCGTCGGTGAGCATCTTCATGAAGAACTCGACCCGCCGCTTGGCCATCGGATCGACGTCCTCGACCTCGGAGACGAGCCCATTCAGCCAGTTCGACGTCAGCAGGTAAGACTGCTTCATCACGTCGAAGACCGGATTGTCGGACCAGTCGGGGTCGGCGAAGCGCTTGTCGCCGCGCGCCGGCTCGACCACCGGGTCGGCGGCCTCGCCCGCGAGCCTGCGGCTAGCCGTTCGCCAGAGGTCGAGATAGCGGCTGAACAGGTCCGCCTGCGCCCGCATCATCTTTTCCGGCCGCGAGGCCAGCTGGCCGATGACGTCGGTCATCGCCGGCGCGACGTGGAAGGGATCGGGGCTGAGCGCCGCCGGACGGTCGGCCTGGCGCAGCGCCGCTTCGGCGATCGCGCCCTGGGCGGTCAGGGCCGCGCGGGCGAGGTTCATCGATAGCGCCTCGAGCGTCTCGCGCTGGCTGGAGTCAAACGCGAGGAACGCCTTCGCGCTCGCGCTCGCCTCGGGCGCCGCGGTCGCGGGCGGCTTGGCATCTGGCCGCGGAGCGGCCTTCGGCTTGGCGCT
>Ga0070735_10002175_pt1 | contig 17990 bp, 19 predicted proteins | sample Coa_R1_FD_66443 | JGI IMG/M metagenome (GOLD analysis project Ga0070735, IMG submission 66443) | Surface soil microbial communities from Centralia Pennsylvania, which are recovering from an underground coalmine fire - Coalmine... | ecosystem: Environmental > Terrestrial > Soil > Unclassified ... | reverse complement strand
TCCAACGGACCCCGCCCGCAACGGGCCGTACGGCACACGCAGTGTTGTGCTGCGCAATCCGGCAAGTCCCACGACCCATGTCCGCAATCCCCACCCGGACGAAGCCATGCTCGAGATCAGCGTTGAGGCAGTCGTGAATGCCGCCCACAGCCTGCTGGCAGACATGCAACTGAATCAGCACACGGAGGCCCAGCGTGGCTGAGTGGTCGCGCATCGCCCGCCGCATTCGCGTGCCCCTCGGATTCGCATTTGCCGTCCTCTATTTCTGGTTGGCCCATCCTACTTGGGAATTTCTCGCGCTCGGCGCGATCTTCATAGTCCCCGGACTTCTAACCCGCGCTCTAGCTTCGGGCCACGTGAAAAAGAACGAAGCCCTTGCCACATCAGGCCCATATGCCCACACCCGCAATCCGCTGTACCTTGGCTCGCTGCTCATCGGGATCGGATTTGCCATCGCCGCCCGCAGTTGGTGGATTGGCCTGGCTCTCGTCATCATGTTCTTCGCAATCTACGTGCCGGTGATCCGCAGCGAAGAGGCATTCCTGCGCGGAAGATTCCTGGAGTTCGACGGATACGCAAAGCGAGTGCCGCGAATGCTGCCGCGCATCACCCCAGCCCGCACCGGCCCAGGTAGCGGAGGATTCTCGCTCGATCTATACATGAAGCACCGCGAATGGAACGCACTGGTCGGTGCCGCCGCGATCGTCGCCGTCCTCATCGCGAAGATGATGTTTCTTCGCTGATGCAGCGTGTCACTTCTTTGCCAGCAACTCCTTCGCGCGGCTTAACTCAGGCCGCGTCGAATTCGACCCGTCACACGACTTCACCAGCATCGCGTAATACTCGTTTGCTTCCGACTGCTTCCCGGCCGCCTCGGCCGCCTGTGCCGCACCGTAGAGTCCGTTGAAGCGGTTCGGATTCAGCTTCAAATCAGCTTGATACTCCACCAGCGCTTGCTGCGGACGCTTCGCCTCCAGCAGCAGATCGGCAATCATCTCCTGCGCGGGCAGATATCCCGTTTCGCTCATCCCGTCCGTCTCTTTTTCGGCGACAGCGCGCAGCAACTTTATAGCCTCGTCATCCTTGCCTTCGCTGTGCGCAATCCACGCCAGCGGCTCATTCACCTGACGCTCGAGAAAATTTGCGTCGTCAGTTTTCTTCTTGTCTTTGTGCATTTCGGTTGCGATCGACCGCACCTCATCCACATCCTTGCGCGCTTCGGCGACCTGACCGCTGCGAGCCGCGCCAATAGCCCGCGCCAATAGCGTCGCGGTCTGGTACTCGGGATCCTTCGACACTGGCGCAAGCGATGCCGCCCGCTGCCAATCGTGCAATTCCAGGGCGTAACTCGCCTCAAAGCGCTCTTCGGACGCAAGCCTCACGTCAAAATCCATGCCGTACATATTGGGGATGGAGGACATGCCTTTCACTTCATCGATAATCTTCTGAGCATCCGCGTCGCGGCCAGTCTGCAGATAGGCATAGACAAGGAAATCCATGGCGTGGAATTGATGCCCTTCGCCGCCCATTCCCATGGCCGCCGTCTTGCGAGTTGCCGCTATCGACGCAAGATTGGAATTGATATCGTCCTGCCACAATCCCACGCGCGCAAAAATATGCGACGGCATGTGCACCGCATGCGGAGCCATTGGTGCAATCTTCGCATACCGCCGTGCCGCTGGAATTCCGAGTTGCGCGAGCTCCGGCGTATCGTAGGCATGGATCAGATAGTGCGCGACTCCCGGATGATCCGGTTCGGTCGCAAACAATTTTTCCAGAATGGCCGCGGCTTCCTTCCGATGTTCCAGATTCTCCTCCGACGAAAGCAGCGACAGCGCATAAAAAACCGCAGCTTCGTGATCGTCAGGATACGACTCGTAAACCTTCTTCATTGCTTCGGAGTACGCCTTTGCGCGCGCGGCGTGATCGAGCTTGTCGGAGTTGCTATAAAACGCCCCGATCGCTGCGATATAGGCCTTCTCGCGCGGCGTGGCATTTTCTTCGAGGTTCTCTCCGGCCTTCACTTCGTCGAGGCCGCGCTCAATGACCTTCGCGTCGGGCTGGTTCCAGAGCTGATGCCACAGGCTCATCGCGACTCCCCAGTGTGCCATCGCGCAGTGCGGATCATCCTTCGCGATGTCGAGGAATTCCTTTTCCGCCTCCTCGTACCAGAACGAGTGCAGCAGCGCGACTCCTCGGGCAAACGGCTTCTGCACCGAAGCCGCGCACGACACGGGAAAATGAACCGTCCCAAGCTGCGTCTCGGTGAGGTCTTCGTGATGGTGATGATCTTTTTCGTCGTCAGCGAAAGTGAACGAGGCGAGGCTTACCAGCAGCAGGACGCACACCAGCGATTTCATAAAAATTCCCCAGTTGCGACTTCAGGGAATTCTAGTCACCGCCCGGAGCCCGGTCAATCGCCCGCAAGCGTTAGCAGGAGAACTCCAGCCGGCAAAACCTTTAGTTCGAATTACAGGCTTGCTTCGCGCCTGCCGATCCGCGACATCACCGTTCGATAGTCGCCGTCCGAGTGCAAACTCTCGACGGCCTTTCGCAGTGCAGCGTTAACCGTAGCATCGCTCGAATACCGATCGGCGGCCTCAAGAAGCACCCGCGCTTTGTCGCCGTCGGAAGAAATCCCAATCGCCGACTGGATCGCCCCTGTTACCACCGAACTCGGAGTCCCCTGCTTATCGAGCACAGCCATCAGAACCCGGCTGCGGTCGCCATCGGAAGCAATGCTGTTCGTGGCCGCAAAGAAAGCGTCGCGCACCGGCTCGACGTTCGTCCCCGCAAGTTCGATCAGCACGCGAGCCTTGTCGCCGGCCGAAGAAATCTTCTGCGCCGAACTGGCGATACCGGCAATGCTCTCAGGTCCAATCCCTTGTTTCTGCGCCAGTGATACGAGCACCTGCTGATGATCCCCGTCGCTCGAAATGGAATTCACAGCCTCGAAGAATGCTTTGCGCACCGCCGCATCTTCACTGTAATAGGCAACCGCTTCCCTGAGCACTCGCGCCTTGTCTCCGTCGGACGAAATCCGCTGGGCGGACGCGAGCGTGCGTGTAAAAGCATCGCGGTCGTCGCCATGCGATGCGAGCATCTTCGAGAGCACGCGCGCATGATCGCCGTCGGAATGTATGGAATTCGCCGCGTCGAAATACGCCATGTCCACCCCGCCGCCCGGGCGATACGGATCCGCCATCTCGATCAGCACTTCCGCCTTGTCGCCGTCCGAAGAAATATGCCGCGCTGCTCTCGCAGCGCTCGCCAGCGTCTCTAAGTTTCCGCCATCCTTCTTGACGATGTCCGACAGAGCTCTCCGTTTATCGCCGTCTGAGTGAATGCTCTCGGCGACATCAAAAAGATACGAGCGGAGGTCAGCGGTGAAGTAACTCCCATCGACGGTGATGATGGCCTGCGCCTTGTCGCCGTCCGAAGAAATGTTCCGAATCAGCCGCGCCGCGTCTTTGAGATCCGACGGCGTAAGCTTGGACTGCGAGAACAACTGCTCGATGTAAACGCGCTTCGAGCCATCGCTGTGGATTCGTCCGATCTCCGTTAATACCGCCTGCGGACCGCCCTGGCGCAAAATGCGTGCCACCCGACGTCCGGCTCCGATGCCGCTATCTCGAATGAACTGCGGAAGTGTATGGGCGAGCCATGCGCGCCCTTCGTCGTCCAGAGGTTTGGTGGTCCAGCCAACCGAATAAGTCCGGGTCAAATTGCCCGCCGCATCCGCCTTCACTTCATAAGCTCGCTTCGAGAGCAGGCCGCCATCTTCAAACCGGAATCTTCCGTTGGGCGAAAGCGACTTTACATCGCTGTCGTCGTCGGCGAATTCGACTGTGCCATCGATCGTGATGCTCGTAGACGTCCAGCCATTGCGATAGGTGATTTGGACAGCGGTGTTGCCGCTCTGCAAAGCCACCGGCGCCATCGGGGCGAGAGGCGCGATTGGGGCCGTCGGGCTGGTCGGCGACGGCGGTGATAGCGGCGATACCGGCGAGGGGGGCGAGAGTATTTCCTGCGGCGCTGGCGCCGGTGCGGCGGTGGCAATCACCGGTGGCGCTGGGGCGATCGCGGCGCGCGGAGCCGTGCCGGCAACTCGTGGCGATTGCGGCTCGTCCCATACTGTCGGTGCGATTGGTGCGATCGGAGCCGCAGGTGCCACGCTTTGCGCAAACGCAATCAGTTGCGGCGCGCGAGCGCTCAGGACTGTCAGCCCCACCACTACAGCCAAGGCGGAAGCCAGCGGCACGATCGTAAGCCTCGGAGCGGCGTTCCGCGTGCGGTCGAGCATCTGGCGAACTCTCTTAAAAAGCTGTGACCGGTTCCCGGCCGCACCGGCGGCGAGCGCGCCGGCGCGCTGCCATTGCGAGATCTCAGCGACCTTCGTTAGGGCAGCAGCATAAGGCCGCGGAGTTCCCGTCGCCGCGATGACCCAATCGTCGCATGCCATTTCACGAGCCAGCGCCATCTGATACCCGAGAAAATAAATTGCCGGTTGAATCGGCAGCGCGGCCTCAATCAGTTTCTGCGCCAGGTTGCTCCAGTCGTCGCGCCGATGCAGGTGCGCCAGTTCGTGCAGAACAATCTGCTCGAGTTCAGAGTGCGAGAGTGTATCGAAAAGCGCTTGCGGAATCACGACCGCGGGACGCACGAATCCGAGCGACATTGGTCCGCTCGCGTCATCCGAAACGAGCAATTCTGTTTTGCGACGAATGCCGTGTCTCGTGCACAAACGGCTGAAATGCAACTGCCAATCGGACGACGCCGGCGTTGCGCCTGATTTCAGGCCTCGCAAGACGAAATATCCAGCCATCAGCCGTCCAAGCAGCACCAGCGTCAACGCCACCCATATAACCGCGATCGCGCGAATGAATTTTTCAGAATGTATGCGAATCAGGGAGTATTCCCCGCCAGGTGCAGCGCCTGATATTGCAGAGGGGGTCTCGGAAACTGTTGTTTCCAGGTGGTGCTCGGAAGTCGGCGCGTGACTCTGCCCCACGACCGCCGAAGCGTGGTAAGAACCCAACTTGCGTCCTGAGCGTTTCACTTTTGCTGTCGCGGGAGCGGGCACGATAGCCGGACTTGAGGAAACAGCCATCAGGGATTCGGCTTGCGGCTCCGGTCGAGATGCCCGCGGATTAACCGGCACGGCGAGCAGCGCGACAACTGCCAGCAACGTCATCCATAAAATCGTGAAGCGCGTCGTCGGATTCAATCGCGGAAGGAATCTGAGAAGCAGCCACATGGCCGCCGCCAGAACTACTCCCAGGCAAATTCCATTCAGAAGAGTGGTCATGGCAATATTCATCGGCGTCATTTCTGCTCTCCTTCGCTTTCCGCGATCATCTTCTTGATGCGCCGCAACTCCGCCCGGCTGATATTTTCTTCCCTCAACAAATTCACAACCAACAGCTCGCGCGAGCCTCCGAAGAAGCGGGTCACCAGATTTCCGAGCGCGGTGCGGCTCGCTTCTTCCTGGGCGATGAGGGGTTCGTAGACGAAAGCGCGGCCTTTCTTGGTGTGGCGCAGATAGCCCTTGCCTTCGAGAATGCGCAACGTCGTTAGCACCGTGCTGTAAGCGAGCGGCGGGTCATCGGGGAGCGATGCCGCCACATCGCCGACCGTAGCCGCTCCTTTGTCCCAGAGCACCTTCATCAGCCGCAACTCGCCTTCGGTCAGATTCGGTGATTTTTTTCTCGCCAACGGGATTCCCTCGGAGTGAACAATTAACTAATTAATAGTTCCAGTTTTATACATCCGCGCCGGGAGCTTGTCAATTAATAAATTAATAGTTCGTGCACTCGGCCAAGGACCAATTACTAGCCACGAACCACTAGCCACTTCAGATCCAAAACAGCGGCAGCAGTCCGGCCACAGTAAGTCCGAGCAGCAGCGGCAGGCTCTGTTTTCCGGTGGGACGATCGGCGAGCGAGAACGAGTAAATCCCCTTAATCAGGTTGTTGCTGGCCGCAGCAATGAGCACGGCGACAGCCGCGACTTTGAGCGGCGTCAGCGTCCCGGCAGATTGCGTCATGCCCATGATGAACGGATCCACGTCGGTCACGCCCATGACGGCCGCGAGAATATTGACCCCAGCCCGCCCGAGATACGTCACCGCGAGCTGCGTCGCGACCAGCATCGCCAGAAAGAATCCCGCGAAGATAAAGGCGGCCATCAATTCCAGCGGATTGCCGGGCTCGAATTCGCGTTTGATTTCCGTCTGGACCGCATCGGGGCGCCGCGTCCAGAGCCATCCCACGGCGATCGCAGCGACCGCGAGCCCGACGAACGCCGGAGCCAGCATCGCTCCCAGTTGGCGGTTGAAGAGCATGAGTAGCGCGACCAGGCGCAGATACATCACCCCGCTGGCGATTAGGATTCCACCCGCGAAAAGATGTGGACGCTGCTCGCGCGCGGCGCGGCGCGACATTGCTACCGTCGTCACCGTCGAAGAGTATGCCCCTCCGAGGAACGCCGCCAGAATTACTCCGCCGCGTTGCTTCGTGACCTTTTGCAGCACGTAGCTGCCGTAAGAGATCGTGCTGACCGCGACCACAACCAGCCACGTCTTAAATGGATTGAGGTGGAACCGTCCGTACTCCTGATTGGGAAGAATCGGCAGAATGACCGCCGTCAGCAGAAGGAACTTGGCGAACGTCAGAACTTCCTGCGGAGCCGTGCGGTTCGCAAAATGCTCGAGAAAAGTCTTCAGTTCGAGCAGCAGCAGGCTGGCGACGCTCAGCGCGGTCGCAACCCACAGGTGGTCGTAGAAGACGAGCGCTCCGACAACATAGATCGTCAGGCCCGACATCTCCGACGTGATGCCTGCGGTTTCGGCGCGCGAAAGTTTGTGCCAGTAGGAAAGAAGCAGAAATGCGCCGACAACAAGAAACCCGAGAATCACCGGAACGAGCTGCGCGCCCGACAGAAGCGCGATCGAGTAGCCAAGCAATCCGATCAGAGGAAACGTGCGGACTCCCCCGAAGGAATAGGCTCCGGCGGCGGTCTTGTGTTCCTCGCGCTCAAGGCCGACCAGGAACGAAAGAAAAAGGACGAGAACGATTTTGAAAACGTCGGGCGGAAGAATGTGGTAAAGGTCCACGGTCTGGGCTCCGGTGACGAGACAGTATAGACCGGGACTGGAATCCGACAAGGAATTTCAACGAAAGCACATCTCGGCGACTTGAGTCAGAGGTCAGGCGCACTTCTTCCGCCGAAGTTGCTATTCCGTCCGCAATTCGCTCATCGGCTCAATGCTCGCCGCCCTGCGGGCAAGGACGAATCCGGCGAGAGCCGCGAACGCAGAAAGCGCAAAAACTGCCCCGGGCAGCGTCACCGGATCGTAAATGCGAACGCCGCACAATTGCTTCTGCATGAGCCGGGCGTCTACTTGCAAAAGCCAGAAAAGCCTCTCGCTTGCGTCGAGAGGCTTTTCCTGGGGGAAGGGTAATTCTCGCGGCTACAATCGCCGCTCATTCATCTTCTATTACTTCGGTTGCTGTTGCTGATCGCCGCTCATGGCAGGCGCTCCGCCGTTGGAGGAGAGCTGCTCGAGATCGTTCTTCAGCAGGCTGATTTCAACCCGGCCGCCGCTGTAATGCTTCGTAGTCTTGGCCTGGTCGTTATTGTTCTCGGGCATGGGGGCATTGCCCATTCCGACGAGATAAATGCGATAGACCGGAATTTCGTGGTTGAGTACGAGGTAGCGGACGACCGACTCGGCCATCTTCTGCGAAGTCGCAATGGCAGCCTGTCCCTTGCCGGACGAGAAGCCCTGCACTTCGAAGATGTAACCGCGCTGTCCCTTCACGCCGTTGGCCATGTCATCCAGAGCATCTTTCGCGTTCTTGCTGAGCATGGTCTGGCCGGGGCGGAAGCGGATTTCAGTCTGATTCGACGCCTTGTATTGATCGATGTTGCTGACGACGTTCTCGACGTTTTGAACCTTCGCTGTGACCTGCTGCGCGCTCTGCTGTGCCTGGGTCGCCTTGTTGCCGGCGTCGACGGCGTGCTGGTCGGCTTCGTTCGCCTTGTCGGAAGCGAGCTTGATTCCGGCTTGGGCGCGCGAATCGACGTCCTTGATGTTTTTGCTGTTCTGCGAAGTCAGCTCATCGAGCTCATTGACCCGGTCCCGGATCGGCTCGGTCTGGCGTTGCACGTATTTCTTGCGGGCAAAGGGATTCACGCGTCCCCAGAAGCCTTCGCGCGACGGCGGAGCCAGAGGCGCCTTGCCGGTCGCAGTTCCGTTATCGCTGGTCGACTGCGATGTTGCCTGCTGCTGATTTTGATCGGTGCTGGACGAGGTGGTCTGCGCGAGGGCCGGAACAGCAAGAACTGCGGCCAACGGCAGGGCAATGAAGAGACGGTTGTTCATGATAACTTCCTCCAAGTTTGGGGGAGCATTTCGCTCCACACCGGGCACGCGTGAGCGTGCTTGAAATCAAATTGCGTCCCCTGAAATCGGTAAGGAAAGCTAGCGGATTCGCTCAGCTGGCCCGGCGCTGACGCTACGCCCGGCGCTTGAACTCGAGGCGCCCAAACCCAGCGCCTAGCTCTGCTATTACATGTGGGATGCCAAATTCAGCCTTTGGGTTGAACGGCTAAGTACCTGATAACTATGGATAGTATAGGCTTTTCGCAGTGTGGCAGAAAAGCAACGAGTGCATTTGCAGGGTAATTTTGGGAAACCTGATATAAAAACTGCGTGGAGTCGAAGGTAATCGGCGACCGTCGCTTACCTTTCGGCCGTTGGTCGGGTTATCAAACCTTGCAAATGCAAGAAAAGGAAACAGCAAACCTATGTTGGGGAGGCGTTCTTGCGCATTCGAGAACTGGGAAGACTTTGCACCAGTAATGTTCGCTGGGCAGTTACCTTCGCTTTAGCAATGATGACCTTCGCAGCAACCATGTGGGCTGATGGCGCCGGAATGTCGACCTCGCGAATTCCTGCGGGCCATCTGCAACAGTATTCCGATCTCGCCGTGACCTGGATGCAGCAATACCTGCGCATCGATACGACCAATCCGCCAGGAAATGAAATGAAGGCGGTCGCTTTCTACAAAAAGATCCTCGACCAGGAAGGCATCGAGAACCGGCCTTTTGAATACTCCCCGGGCCGCGGAGATTTGTGGGCGCGCTTGCCGCATACAACGGCAGTCGCGAAGCGTCCCATCGTTCTGCTCAACCACATGGACGTCGTCACCAGCGATGCCTCGAAATGGAAAGTCCCTCCGTTCAGCGGCCAGATCAAAGACGGCTACCTTTGGGGACGCGGCGCGCAGGACATGAAAGACGAAGGCCTGGCGCAACTCGTCGTCATGGTCATGCTCAAGCGCGAAAAAGTGGTGCTCGACCGCGACGTGATCTTTCTGGCCGTGTCCGACGAAGAAGCGGATGGAACCGGCACGGATTGGTTCATCGCCCACCAACGCGATTTGCTGGAGAACGCCGAATTCCTGATCAACGAAGGCGGAGAAAATCTCCTTGGCGAAGACGGCAAAGTGAAATATGTCGGCGTCGATGTCGGCGAAAAAACCACCTACTGGCTGCATGTTGTGGCCCACGGCCGCCCCGGGCACGCTTCGCGGCCAAATCCCGATTCTGCCCCCGACCGCCTCGTCCGCGCACTCGACAGAATCAACGCCTACAAGACTCCGTTGCGCGTGCTCCCCGTCGTCGATGAATTCCTGCGCGACATGGCTCCCTACGAGCCGCCCGCCGAGGCCGCCTATTACCGCGATGTCCGCAAGGCGATTCAGGACAAGAAATTTCAGGAGGACGTCGAGCGCGACGAGTCGCTGAATTTCCTGCTGCGCGACACGATTTCTTTGACGATGATGGGCGGCTCGCAGCAGACGAACGTGATCCCTCCGGAAGCATGGGCGAATCTCGACGTGCGCATTCTCCCCGGAGGCGATCCGAAGGCTCTGTTGGCCGAGATTCGCAAAGTCGTGGACGATCCGAATGTCACCATCGAACCGCTGAATGACGAATTCCGCGTGGCGAATTATTCAGGCACCGATAACTCGCTGTGGTCGGCAATTCGCGAAGTCTCGGGCAAATATTTTCCCGGAACGCCCGTAGTACCGCACATCACCAGCGGCTACACGGAGAATCAGCGCTACCGTCCACTGGGAATCGTCGCCTACGGGTTTAGTCCGTACACGGCAACTGACGAAGAAGGCAACACCGAGCACGGCAACGACGAGCGCATCCGCGTCGAAGAAGTAAAACGCGGCCCGCGAATCCTGTTCGATGTGGTTGCCCAGGTAGCAGGCGAATAAGACTCCGTTACAAGACCAACACTGAAACACTCGTGGTCGAACGAACTCCTCAGTCACGCACAGGAGAAGAACGAACGCCCGGTAGTGATCGTCTCAATCGATGCGCGCACCGCGCACGAACGCGCGCGCACCGGAACATGAACTGCGACATAGGCTGCAACGTGGACTGGTTTCTTATACGGCTTTCGCTCCGCGATCGCACGCATTCTCAGCGTTTCAGGAGGTGCCAGGCTTCCTTGTAGCTCTCGTATTTTGTGCGCGGGCTGTTTGGGGTCAGAAGTATGTCCGACTGGCGGTGGGTGGCGCGGATGGGGAGGATATACCAGGTGTCGGTGGGGATGATGAGGGCGGCGATGATGTCGATGTCGCGCGGGGAGTAGGGGACTCCGTTGGAGTCGAGGTGGCATTTGTAGGAGTTGCCACGGTGGAAGATGGTGCACTTGACCTGGATCCGCAGAAAGCGTCCGCGATGCTCGGTGGCGACGTCGTAGGGAGAGCTGTCTCCCCAGGGCTTGGTGACACGGAATCCGAGCTCGATGGCCCGGGTGATGAAGCGAAGTTCAGCCCATTCTCCACGTTGCTTGGCGTGGCGGATAGACATACCGGATGAATGCATATGACTCCAAAGGTTTAAGGTTTCAAAGTTCGACCAAAAAACCGCGCTTGCGCGCGGTTTGGGGACGGACTACGAATCCCCAATTCTTCCAAAAAACGGGGACAAATCGCGCACCCGGATCTTTGGTGTATGAGTGCCGATTTTGGGCACAAAAAAGGCGGCCTTTGGCGGCCGCCTGTGTTTTTTACTCTCTATATTTAGTGTAGCAATTTGCAGGGGGTAAACCGGAAAGTTTTGGAAAAATGTATTTGACGTGGATTCAGCGATTTGTGGAGATTTGTGATCCTAAGGGGGCTTGACAAGATTTTGGGGAATTGGCAGCGGAGAGGGATTCGGGCCCCGACTCAGGCCCGTATCGGGCTTTGAATAATCCAGCCCTCGCTTCGATTGCGTTTGTCAATGGATCGGGCCGGCATCGGTGGCGCTTAGGCGTTCTTTGGTGCCGGGGAATTCGCGTTCCATGTGTTCGTCGAGCCAGTGTTCGAGCTCGAACTGCGAACTCTTGGGGACGTGCTGGAAGCGGAATCCGGCGAGGCCCTTCACGTCGGTCCAGGCAACTTCGGATTCGACTTCCATGTGAATGGTCGTTCCGGGCAGAGTGAATTTGAGGCGCGGCGCGGCGCCTTTCGGAAGCGCTTCGTGCAAGATCAGGGCTATGCCGCCTTCGCTGATGTTGGTGCTGGTCGCGTTGAATATCTTGTCGTCGAGCAGGACTTTGACCTGCATCTTGACGGCCTGCCGGAAGTAGCGGCGGCGCTCCTTCAACATGAAGTTCAGCGCCGCATGAAAACAGCGCGAGGCGTTGAGCGTGCTGATAGGTTTCTGCAGGACGAAGTTGGCTCCCATGCCGAAGGCTTCCTGCGTCGTAGTGCGCTTGCCGTTCAGGACGGCGAAGGCCACGGAGTTCTTGTTGCTGGGAGTGCTGCGCAATCCTTGAAGCAGAGCCAGGCCGCCGTTGAGATCGTCGCAATCGACGATGACGGCGTCAAACTTGTCGGAAACCAGAATGTCGGATCCGGCGCGCGCTTCGTGGCAGATTTCCACGTCGATGGAAAGCTTTTCGAGCGTGGGCCTGAGAACCCGTACCAATTCCGGGTCTTGGCTGAGCAGCAACGACTCCAGGGTCATAACGGGATTTTAGAGGCGGTCGGAACGGCGGGATAGTGACCAAGGTGATGGGCCCTCGGTTGCCGCAGCGGATTTTGCCTTAGTCGTTGCTAATGTGCAGCATACGCGGGCATTGTTGGCGATTCGCCAACGGTGTAGAACTGAACGGCATGTCGAGCGTTGCTTATCTTTCCCTGGGATCGAATATCGGCGATCGCGAGGATCAGCTGCGGCGGGCGATTTCGCGCGTTGCGGAGCATGGGCGTGTGTTGAGCGTTTCTTCTTTTTACGAGACAGAACCGGTGGAGGTCAGCCATCAGCCGTGGTTTGTAAATTGCGCGGTGGCCCTGGAGACCTCGGAACCGGCGGAGCAACTGATGCGGGGGTTGCTTGGGATCGAGCGCCAGATGGGGCGGCAACGCGTTCGAAAAAAAGGCCCGCGGACGGTAGATATTGACATCCTGATGTATGGGGATTTGGTGGTGAACACGCCGGAGTTGACGGTGCCGCATCCGGCGATGGCGCGGCGCAGGTTTGTACTGGAGCCGCTGGCCGAGATCGCTGCCGAGGCGAGGCATCCGGTGCTGAAGAAGACGGTGCGGGAGTTGCTGGAGGAGTTGCCGCCAGGGCAGACGGTGCGGCGAATCAGGGCTAAGGAAGAATGATGCGGCTGCCGGCTTCCTGTGGCGTGACCACAGCAGATTCTTTCTCGGGGAATTGCGCGAACAGGAAATCGACGAAGGCGCGGGACTTCGGACGGCCGGATGTTCGGCCATGCGCGAGACGGAGTAGAAACACAAGCGCCTTCAGTACCTCGGAATCTTTCAGGGTTGAGTAGCCGACGTGCTTTTGCTCGGCTTCACGGTATTCCTTGACCATGGTTTCGACTTCGGCGGCGGCGCGGCGGCGGGAGTCGGTAGTGAGCGGCGATTCGTAGTGCAGTCCGGAGTTGACTCGGCGCTCGTAGCTCTGTGCCAGCATGTGGAGCGCGGCGATCAGGTCCTGATCATTGAGGGCGCGATCGGAGCGGGCGGCCTTTGCCAGGGCATAGGTGACTCCCATCAGCAGATGTTCTTTCTCGTACATGAACTGGTCGGAGACTTCGACCTGCAGGAACAATCCTGCGGGATCGATCTGGTCGGGGGAGCGAGGCTTCTCGTGCTCCCGCGCTTGCTGGAGATAGGGGCAATCAGTGGGGCAGTCGAGCGTCACCTCACGCTGTTCGCCGCAGCACTGCGGGCAGATGCGCCCGTGCACCGCCGGACAAAACCGTTTCTCCTTGCGGATTTCACAGATGGCGCAGCTCAAGCGGTGGGCTCCCTCAGCATTATTGCATCCCGGGAATATTATGTCGGGTGAACCAGCTTTAGATCGCATATGGCGGGGCGAGGATTCAGGACGGCGTCAATGCCGGATTACTGGAAAAGAATGTTCCTTTTAGTCCGCATGATAGGCGGACTTGTCACGACGAGGACGACAAAACACCTGTAAAGACGGGCTCTTGCGCGTATACAAATGATAAAACCCCTGTAAAATATGTGTTTTTCCACAGCCTGCGGGGTATAAGATAACTCCCGCTGGCATTAAACCGATTTTTTCAAGGAGGAAGTATGGCAGCAGGTCTGACCAAAACTCAGTTGATTCGGCAGCTCGCCGAGAAGACTGAGATCCCCAACAAGACTGCGGCGGCGTTTCTCGAGAACCTCGCGGACACCGCTATCAAAGAAACCAAGAAGAATGGAATTTTCGTCGTCCCCGGTCTCGGCCGCCTGGTGAAGGCGCACCGCAAAGCCCGTGTGGGCCGCAATCCGCAGACTGGCGAACCCATCCAGATCAAGGCCAAGACGGTCGTGAAGTTCCGCGTCGCCAAAGCCGCGAAGGACGCGATCGCACCGAAGAAGTAGTTGTGCGTCTGAGATTGAACGAAGGCCGGCTTGAATGCCGGCCTTTCTTATTAACGCGAGTTTCAGAGTTTCATCGTTTCAAAGTCTCAAAGACTGGAGCGTCTGATTAAGCTTACGACTTTGAGACTTTGCATCCTCGAAACTTTTTCTGGCGCTTATGCTGAACTGGATTGTTATTGGAATTGGAGATATTGCTGCGCGGCGGGTGATTCCGGCGATTTTGGCGGAGCCGCGCAGCCGGCTTTATGGAGTTGTGACGCGGCATCCCGAGAAAGCTTCGCGATATGACGCGCGAGTTTTCACGACGCTCGATGACGCTTTGGCTGATGATGAAGTGCAGGCGGTGTACGTAGGGACTCCGGTTTTTCTGCATGCGCCGCAGACGATTCAGTCATTGCGCGCGGGCCGGCATGTGCTTTGCGAGAAGCCGATGGCGATGAATGAAGCGGAAGCGCGCTCGATGGTGGATGCAGCGAAGGCGAGCGGAAAGCAATTTGGCGTGGCGTATTACCGGCGCTGTTATCCGAAGGTGCAGCGCGCGAAACAACTGCTCGAGACGGGCGTGATCGGGAGACCGGTGCTGGCGGAACTCACCTGCCACAACTGGTTCGATGGAACCGGGAGCCGCAGTTGGCTGGTTGACCCGGCGAAAGCTGGTGGCGGTCCGCTCTTTGATATTGCCTCGCACCGCATTGACGTTCTGAATTTTCTTTTTGGAAAACCGCAGAGAGTCACGGCGCAGCTTTCCAATCTCGTTCATCGATATCCCGTTGAGGACAATGCCACCGTGATGATCGAGTACCAGAACGGAGTCCGGGGGATTGTGGACGTGCGCTGGCATTCGAAAATCAGCCGCGACGAATGCCGCATTCGGGGAACAGAGGGAGAGATCGAAATGTCTCCGCTGAACGGGCCGGAACTGATTTATCCCGGCGGGCGGGAGAGTCTGCCGCCGCACGAGAACTTGCATTATCCGATCATTGCGAATTTTGTGGATGCGGTGCTGGGAGAATCGGCGTTGCTTGCCAGCGGCGAGTCATCATATTGGACGGATTGGGTTACGGAGCAGGCCCGAACGTGAGCTGTGAGCAATGAGCAGTGAGCAAAACGGGGTTGCTTGCTCATCGCTCATTACTCAATGCTCATTGCTCATTGCTTTTTTCAGCTGTCTTTGCGGTAGAGGAGGTTGCGCATGGCTTCTCGCCGGGCGGCATTGGCGCCTTTGTCGGACTTCAGCGGATCGGCGGATTTTTGTTCGCTGGGTGTTTCTTCGCTGCAGTCGGGGCAGCGGTTGGCGAATCCGGGCTTGCCGGGTTTGAGTTCGAATTCTTCGCCGCAGACTACACAGGTTTTGATCGGATAGGACATGTTTTTATGATACCGCGCCCGAAAGGAGCGACGGCTCAGGAGACACATCACCGATGAGGACGGAAACACGCGTTGCGCTCGCTTCCAGGTACGGGGAGGTTGAGTGTAATAGAGATGTTTCGCCAACGGTGATGTCCACGGCGTTACAATCCCTTCGATGAAACCATACAGGCCACTGATCTTCCTCAGCATGATGATCCTGATCGTTGCTTGCTATGCTGCCGATACTTGGGTTGTCAGTCAGGATGGTGTCGGCCCCGTCAAGATTGGAATGACCCTGCCCCAACTCAACGGAGCCCTCCACGAGAAGTTCGCTATGCCCGAGAGCAAGGAAGATCAGGGATGCTTCTACGTAACCGCGACGAAGCACCCGCAGGTGTCATTCATGATCGAAGATAAACATCTGGTTCGGGTCGATGTGGACAAGAGTGGAGTGGCTACTACTGAGGGCATTCAGGTGGGTGATTCTGAAGAACATGTGAAACATGTTTATGGCTCAAGACTTCAAGTTGAACCGAATCACTACACAGACGGTCACTACCTCACGCTCCGAAGTGGAAAATATGGTATTCGGTTCGAGACTGAAGAAGGAAAAGTCTCAACGTTCTACGCTGGCACCTTTGAAGCGATCCAGTACGTAGAGGGCTGCCAATAGACAATTTGAGTGTAATGGGGATTTTTCGACAACCATCCGCACCCCCTGCGGATGATCGGTGGTGTTCAAACCTAGCGCATCATAGAATTAATGCGTGGCGCAACAATCAGAATCGAACGCAGGGCTTGTGAGGGTCGTCTTTGAGGTGCCCGAACAGGATGGCTCGGTTTACAAAACGGAGAGCTTGTGGGCGGAACCTGTTGGGGAGACGGGATACCGTCTTAGGAATGTTCCCTTTGAAGTGTTTGGGTTTAGTGAGCAAGACGTTGTGGCCGTACAGGAAAAGAATGGGATACTGGTTGTAGTCGGGATCGTGGCCCGGGGCGGTCACTCGACCTACCGTCTTGTCCTGCCAGACGACACTACTGAAGAAAAGTTCCTCAAAGACTGGGCTGCGCTCAGCGAACTTGGTTGTACTTACGAACGGGCCACACGGCGTTTCGTCGCCATTGATGTGCCGCCCCATGCTGACATTTATGCGGTGTACCGCGCCCTAGAAGAGGGAGAGAAAACACAGCTATGGGAGTTTGAAGAGGCACACTGTGGACACTTGGAACCCGAACCCCGCCCGCAGTGATACTCAACTGATGCAATCAGGCATAGCCGCTCATTTACCCGATGATGAGTGAAATGGGGATGTTTCAACAGTTGACTATAATCTGCCAGTGATGGATGCCGCGCGTCAGAAACTGATAGAGAAGGCGAGGGAACTGAACACATCCACCTTCCCCGTGGACGAGATGCAAGACCGTATTCATGAGGTTTGTTCCGAATATCTGATTGAGGCGAAGGTTGATGTGGATCGGCTCCTTAAGCACGATGACTGGCGGGTTCGCTCAAGTGCCCTCGATATTGTCGCGTGGGGCGTCGGTGCGACCGATGGCATAGAAACATCGATTGACATTCTGACTCACGACCCCGACGAGGATGTGCGCGTTGACGCTGCGCTTGCGTTGTACGAAGCTGCCCGAGGCTCATCCAAGCGGAACTGGGTAACCGAAGTGTTCAAGCGCGTGGCGGAGAGCGACGAGTCAGATTACGTGCGGGATTCCGTTTCGAAATACCTCCTCAAACTCACCCAATTCAAGTAGTAGGTAAAACGAACGCGATACCCGCCCATGCGCCCATGAGGGATTTTGAGTGAAATGGGGATTTTTCGCCAACCGCGCCGTCATTTACGGGGACCGTAGAAGCAAACGGAAAGCATTGTTCGCATGCTCGACCAAAGACCGTCTCGCGTATGGTCTTATCATGAATCCGAACAAGAGGTACGAGAAGATAAAGAAAGCCCACGGGAACTCTCGCGAAGTTGCCGTGCGCCGCCGAACCGCAAGAAACGCGATTGAGGCGCACAACGCGACGATCAGGACTAGTGAACGAAGAACGGGCGCAGAGCAGAGAGAGTACCTGCCATAAAACCACTCAAATGCGGAATACCAGTCACATCCTAGACCGATAGCGGCAAAACACCACCCCAGCCACCAAGGTTGTGCTTTGATTCGGTCTTCCGTTACCTGCTCTCTTCGCGGATTCCATCCGAATTGACGAATTGATTGTAGAAGCGACCTCGGGCGGTTTAGTTCGGCATACCTCGCGTCGTAGCACTCTGAGCAGAGGTTTTCAGAACTCGGAAGATCGCAACCGCAATCTGTACATCGCGACATGCTCGGGCACTCATAAACCCATTAGGAATTAGAACATCAGCGGAGCAAATCCGCGGCTTACGACGGTAACTGACGAAAGCAGGCGGTTACGCTCATCCTCCGGCGACCGGGGGAACTTGAGTGCAACGGGGATTTTGCAACAGTTAGTGTTGAGATGGCGAATCGTCGCAGCCACCTGCTGAGATTGATTCACGCATTTTCTTAAGTTCCTCGTCGGTCGGTTGTCGTCCCTTGTCGTTGTTCGGGATCAACCGCACTCTTAGCTTTAACTCATCTGATGCGTGAACTCGCAGGGAATCATTCCCTTCGTCGCTCTTGTACGACCACGGCTCGTAACCCCATGCCCAAATCGTCACAGCAATATCTGTATCCGCTGGAACT
>Ga0070735_10002174_pt1 | contig 17991 bp, 18 predicted proteins | sample Coa_R1_FD_66443 | JGI IMG/M metagenome (GOLD analysis project Ga0070735, IMG submission 66443) | Surface soil microbial communities from Centralia Pennsylvania, which are recovering from an underground coalmine fire - Coalmine... | ecosystem: Environmental > Terrestrial > Soil > Unclassified ... | reverse complement strand
CCTGCGCTTCTACAACCGGGAGCGCCCGCATCAAGGGTATCGCCTGCAAGGCCGCACGCCGGCGACGCTGTTCGCCGGCAGAAAGGCCAGCTAACCCATGCCGCCGGGCTCGGGTGGAGTGCAAAAGTGTCAACACCTCGTCCACACTGGACAGCCTAGGCATCGTCCTGGAATGCGCGCGCGGGGCGCCCCCGCCGCCTTGGACGGAAGAGCCGGATGGGTTCCGCCGAGGAGGAGCGCGCGGCGGCTGCGTCTCGGATGCTAGTGGTCGATCGTCCAATCGTGCGACACGGAGGCTGGCTCATCATGGACAACGAGATTGTTCGTTCGGCGACGGTTCACTGGGATGGGGACGTGGCACATGGACGGGGGACGATCGCGACCGGGAGCGGCAAGGTGAGAGCGGACTATTCGTTTGGGACGCGCTTCAGCGGCGACCCCGGGACGAACCCGGAAGAATTGCTGGGGGCGTCCCACGCCGCGTGCTTCACGATGGCGTTGAGCTCTGAACTGACCCGTGCCGGGCACCCGCCCGTCTCGATCGACACGGAAGGGTTGGTGCACCTGCAGCGCATGAAGACGGGGTACGAGATCCCTTCGATCGAGCTGACCACGACCGCGGTCGTGCCGGGTGTTGCCGATGCGGAGTTTCAGGCGATGGCGGCGCGCGCCAAGGAGAACTGTCCCTTGAGCCGTGCGCTCCGAGCGGTGCCGATCTCGCTGCGCGCGACGTTGCGGCCCGCGTAGACGCGCACCGACTCACGGCGTAATCGGCGCCGCGATCGCGCTCTGCGACAGGCGTCGTTCGGATCGGCGGCGGCACCTCGAGAACGCCGCGTGCCGCGGGGGGTCAGGCGGGAGTAGCGACCTCGGCCGGCCGGAGCGGCGCCTCACGTCGCGTGCCAGGGTAGCCAATCCGCAGCACGAGCGCCGCGGCGAGCAGGCAGAGCAGGCCGGAGCTCGTGAACGCCGCCTGATACCCGCCGAACCAGGTGTGCAGCACGCCCGCGCCGAACGCCGCCGTCGCCGCGCCGAGCTGGTGCGCCGCGAAGATCCACCCGAACATCAGCGCCGCGTTCTGCTTGCCGAACAGGTCCGCGGTGAGGCGCACGGTCGGCGGCACGGTTGCGACCCAGTCCAGCCCGTAGAAGACCGCGAAGACGGCGAGGCCGACGAACGTCGGACCGAACGACGACGTCCCGACGTAGGGCAGGAAGAGGATCTGCGCACCGAACGCGATCGGGAGGAAGATCAGCGAGAGGCCCCGGAGGCCGTAGTACCAGCACAGCAGGTAGCGGTTATTCCACCGGTCCGACAGCCATCCCGACAGGGTCGTCCCCAGCAGGTCGAACACGCCCATCGACGCCAGCAGGCCCGCGGCGGTCACCTCGGGGATGCCGAATTCCATGCACGCGGGGATGAAGTGCGTGCCGATCAGCCCGTTCGTGCTCGCGCCGCAGATGTAGAACGTGCCCGCGAGCAGCCAGAAGTCTTTGGAACGCAGCCCCGTCGCGAGGCCGGCCAGCGCCGCGCCGGGGGCGCGCCGCGGCGGCCGCGGCGGCTCAGGCCCGTCCGCCGGCGCGCCGAACGGCCTCAGCCCGATGTCCCGCGGATCGTTGCGCATGAAGAACGCCACGAGCGGCAGGGCGCACACGGCCGCGACCGTGATCACGAGGGCCGCCGTCCGCCATCCGTCCGTCACGACGAGGTGGGCCAGGACCGGAAGGAACACGAGTTGTCCCGTGGCGGCGCTCGCAGTCAGCATGCCCATGACGAGCCCGCGCTGCCGATCGAACCAGCGGTTAGAGATCCAGGCGCCGAGCACCGACGCCGTGGACCCGGAACCCACGCCCACGACGACGCCCCACAGGAGGTCGAGCTGCCAGGCCGCGCGCATGAGCGTCGTAAGTCCCATGCCGACGGCGAGCAGGACGAGCGCGCCGAGCGCCACGCGTCGCGCGCCGAACCGATCCATCAGCGTCGCGGCGAACGGACCGAGCAGGCCGTAGAGCAGGAGGTTAATCGAGACCGCGAGCGACACCGTGGCGCGATTCCAGCCGAACTCGCGCTCCAGCGGGACGATCAGCACCCCGGGCGTCGAGCGGATGCCCGCGGCGACGAGCAGCACCAAGAACGTGACCGCCATGACGACCCACGCGTAGTGAACCCGCCCGCGCGTGAGCGTGACCGCATTGATCATGCCGGAGGTACCTCGCCGGCGGCGCTCACGCGCGCTCCAGTGCGGCGAGTGAGGCGAGTCCGAACGCGCCGATGACGCCGCCCGAGACTCGGTTGATCCACCGCATCGCCGGCGCGCCGATGCGACGGTGGAGCAACCCGACCGTCGTGCTGAGTGTCAGCCACCACGCCGCGGAGCCACAGAACGTGCCCGCGACCAGCAGCGTCGCGTAGAGCGCGTCGGGGCCGTTCGCCGGGGCGACGGCGGTGAAGATCGCCGCGAACATGAAGATCGTCATCGGGTTGGTGATCGTCAGGAGCAGCGTCGACGCATACGCGGCGAGCCGGTTGACCGGGACCTCCGCGCCGCGATCCGGAGCGCTCTTCGCGCGCGCGGTACGCACGCCGAGGTAGACGAGCAGCAGCCCGCCGGCGAGGTGGAGCGGCTGCGCATAGTGCGCGAAGAACTGGGACAGCACGGTGAGGCCGAACCCCGCGACGGCCGCGTAGAACGCGTCCGCCGTCGCCGCGCCGAGCCCGGAGACGAACCCGGCGATGCGCCCCTGCGCCAGGCTGCGCCGGATGCACAGCACCCCGATCGGCCCGACGGGCGCGGCGATCGAGACCCCGATCGCGAAACCTTTGAGCAGCGTGGTCAGTTCGTGCACGGGGACACGTCCCGAAAAGACTTAGTACGCCTAAACGCGCACGGGCGGGCCCGGGATTCCTCCGCGCGGCGCGCGCGCTCACGCGGTCGCGGCGAGGAGCACCCGCAGCGGGACGAGCTCGAACCCTCTGCGCCGAAGCCCCGCGATCATCTCCGGGAGGGCGGCGGTGGTCGCGGCGGGCGTCGACGGATGGCCGCCGCGGTCGTGTAGGTTGACGATCGCGCCGGGGTGCGCGCCGCCGACGACGTGCGCCGCCATCTTGGCGGCCGGCGCGGCGGCGAGCCAGCCTTCGGAGCGCACGGACCAGAGCACGCGCACCTCCCCGATCTGCCCGGCCCGCACGTACGCCGCCCAGTTGAAGGTCCCCCATGGGGGCCGGAAGTAGCGGGGGGCGGCGCCGAGCGCGTCCGCGATCGCGGCGGCACCGCGGTCCACTTCGGCGATCGAGGCGCCGGGGCCGAGGGTCCACAGGTGGCGGTGTCCGTAGGTGTGGTTCCCGATGTCGTGGCCGGCGGCCGCGACTGCCCGCGCCGCGGCGGGATGGGCGTCCACCTGACGTCCGACCATGAAGAACGCGCCCTGGACGGCGGCCGAGGCGAGGGCGTCGAGGATGCGGGGTGTGTGCTCCGGATCGGGGCCGTCGTCGAAGGTGAGCGAGACCATCGGGGAGCGGGCCCCGCACGTCACCACCCCGACGCGCAACCCGCCCGCCAGCGTCTGCGTCCCGAGCGTGTAGGCGGCCGCACCGGCAAGGGCGACGGTCGCGACACCAAGGCCGACGTGCGCGGGGTCATGCAGCGTGCTCACCGCCGCCGGAGCCGTCCTTCACGGCGGTGCTGCGGACGCACGCCTAGCCTTCGACGAGGTCCGTGCGCCAGCGCGCCGACGTGCCGGCGGCGATCAACAGGAGCCCGCCGCTCAGATAGAACGGCGAAGAGGGATTGGCCCACTGCCAGAGGTAGCCGCCGACGAGCGGACCGATCACACCGCCCATGCCCTCGATCGTCATCGCGATGCCCAGTCCCGCGCCGCGGACGTCGTCGGGGAGGAGGCGGAGCAGGATGCTGTTCCAGGCCGGGAGGACGAACGCGTAGGCCACTCCGATCCCGATGAAGTCCAGCATCAACAGCCACAGTTGGTGGCAGAACGGCAGCGCCAGCAGGAGCAGCGCGACCGCGCCGAGCCCGACGCTGTAGGTCCGCTGGCGGCCGAAGCGGTCGCCCATGTGGCCGGCGCGCGCCATCAGCGCGAGCGCGCTCCCCGGACCGAGCACCAGCAGCAGGAACATCTCGCGCTCGTCGATCCCGCGCACAAACTCGAGGTACGGGACGATGATCGGGATCAGCACCCCCGCGGCGATGATCTGAGGGATCAGGCTGCCGGCGAGTGCGGCGAGCGCGCGGATCACCGAGGGGACGAGCTGCCTGACGTTCGTCCGGGTGGTCACGTGAGGCTCCACCGTCTCCGCGGGCAGCCGGTGACCGAGCAGCGCCGCCGCGAGCAACGGGATTGTGAACACCCCCAACGACAGCGGATGGGTGGCGCGGCTGATCAGCGTCGCGAGCCCGATGCCAGCGCCGCCGCCGAGAAACCACGTCGAGAAGACGCGTCCGAGGACCCCGCCGACGGCGGAGCCTGCGCCTTTGGTCAGCCGCGTCAACGCGGCCGGCCACAGCGGCGACGCGGCCGCGCCCATCACGATGAGCGCGACGAACACCTCCCACGTGCTGCGCGAGGTCACGAGCGCGGCGAACGCGGCGAAGTACAGCCAGAAGCCGTACAGCAGCATCTTGCGGGTGCCGATCCGGTCGACCATCCATCCGGCGACGAGCTTGAGGGTGACCTCGGCGAAGAAATAGCTGGAGACCGCGGCGCCGGTGGTTCCCATCGGCCAGCCGAACCGTTCGGTCAGGATCGTGGGCAGGAGCACGAACAGGAGTGCGCCATGGACGAACTCCACTAAGGCTATTGAGATCGCGAGCAGGCCGGTCTCGTTCTGGAGCATCAGGGGGTTGCGGAAGGGAGCACGAGAGGCCGCTCGGTCGTGGCCGGCGTCCGATCGCTCGCGAGTCGGATCAGCTGGGTGACCACGACCTGAGCCGCGTCCGGCCGGCCGAGATCCGCGACCGCCTGCTGCATCGCGGCCAACCGCTCCGGGTGGGCAAGCAACGCCGCGAGCGCCGCTCGAAGTTCGCCCGGGGTCTTCGGCGCGAGCGCCGCGCCATGGTCGAGGAGGAACCGCGTGTTGCCCTCCTCCTGCCCCGGGATCGGGCGGTAGATCAGCATCGGGAGGCGCTTCGCGAGCGCCTCGCTGACGGTCACGCCGCCGGCCTTCGTGACGAGCAGGTCGCTGACCGTCATCAACTCCTCGACGTTGTCCACGTAGCCGAACGCCTGGAACCGGTGGGGCGAGCGCGCCGTGCGCGCGCGGACCTGCTCTTCCAGCCGGCGATCGTAGCCGCAGACGACGAGGGCCTGGAGCGGGTGCGGGAACTGCGCGAGGACGCGCACCACATCGCCGACGCCGCCCAACATCGCGTACGCCCCCGCCATGACGAGGATGACCGGCACCCCGGGTGCGAGTCCGAACTTCGCCATGAGGGCCGCACGATCGAGCGGCCGCGAGAACTTCTGTTCGATCGGCAGCCCCGACACCACGATCGACTCCGGCAGGATGCCGCGCTCCACGAGGCCGTCCCTGACGAGCGCGTTGGGGACGCAGTACCGGTCCACCTTCGGGTGGATCCACTGGCTGTGCGTCACGTAGTCCGTGATGACGGTGAGGCAGGGGACCGACGTCCGTCCGGCGATCTTGAGATCCGACATCGTCCCCGCAGGCGTGCAGTGGACGCAACACACGACGTCCGGGCGCTCGGTCGCGAGATACCGGTCCAGGCGCTCCATCCCCATCCTGTTGATCGCGCGCTGGACGAGCGAGTCCGGCCGGATGTCTCCCGTCAGCTTATAGAACATGCCGTACATCCCGGGCGCGCGCCGGACGCTTTGGATGTACGAGAATTTCGTCACCGCGTCGAACACGGGGTGCACGAACCGGGCGAAGTAGTCCACCATGTCCGCGCGGCCGCCCGTCCGGGTCTCCCACTCGGCCGCGATGGCCTCGCCGGCGCGCTTGTGGCCGCCGCCGTAGTTGCAGGACAGGATGGACAGGAGCATCCGCGTCACCGGCGGGGGCTTCCCTCTCCGGTCCGAGCGGGTTCCGCCCGATGGCGCGTGGCGCCGGCCAGTGCCGGGGGCGCCGGGTGGATCACGCGGATTCGCCGCGGCAGGAGCGAGAGGTTGAACACCTGGCTGGGTCCGAGCAGGCTTCCATCCACCTGCGCGTCGCGGCGTTGGTCCAGACGGATCGTCGCCTCGGGGCACCGCTGCACGCTGAGCTCGGGGAGGGGCAGGCGGCGAAGCAGCCGCGCGGTTTTGCGCAGCCGCCGTCCGCCGAGATCTTGCAGGAGGTACAGATCGAGCAATCCGTCCGAGAGGCTCGGGGCCGGCAGCGCCTGCAGCCGTTCGCCGTACATCCGGCCGTTCGCAGCTGCGATCATCAGGGCCTTGCCGCGGAAGACCTGGTCCCCGACCTCGATCTCCACCGGGAATGGATCGAAGCCGGACGACAGCAGCAGGAGCGCCGCAAGATAGTACACTGAGCGGTTGCGCGCGAGCCGGTAGCGGGCGCGGAGCGTGTTGACCATCTTGACAACCTGCACGTCCGCGCCGAGCCCGAAGATGTGCAGAAAGTACCGGCCGTTCACGACGCCGACGTCGATCGCGCACTCCCGACCCTGCGAGAGGATGCGTAGCGCCTTCTCCGGATCCTTGGGGATGCCCAGCGACCGCACCATCTCGTTTCCGGTGCCGCAGGGAATGATGCCCAGCGGGAGCGCGGAGCCGCTGTTCACAATGCCGTTGATCGCGCCGTTGATCGTCCCATCACCCCCCAGGACGACGACGCGGTCGAACTTCGACCCGTCGCGCCGGAGCGACGCGGCGAGCAACTGCGCCGCGGATTCCGCCGTGGGGGCCACGACCAGATCGTATTCGTGCCCGGCGCGTCGGAGCGCGTTCGTGACGACCGGAAGAACGTCGCGCGTGCGGCCTCCACCGGAGCGGAGGTTGGCGACGATCAGCGTGGCCGGCATCCCATCACTCCTTTACGACTACGACCCGCGGGGTGATGCGATGGGCGTGTTTGCACCGCGTTTTGGTTTGAACCATGTCCATTGTAACCGTTTCATTATCTCCAGAATGCCTTGGAGTGTCAAACCACCATCAACTTACCTTCCGCGCGGTCGCTCGCAACTCCCCCTCGTCCGGTGGAGCCCCAGGCCGGAGGAAACGATGGCACTGCGTAGAACCTCGCAACGACCACACCGAACGGCGCCGCACCGCGGCACCGCGGCACGACATCCTCGGAGGTGCAGCGTGGCGTACGCCGGAGGCGCGTCGGAATTCGGGCCGCGGCCCGTGGCGATGGGGCGGCGGGGAATGGTGGCCTCCGCGAACCCGTTGGCCACGCAGGCGGGGCTCAGGATGTTCGCCGCCGGCGGCAACGCCGTGGACGCGACGATCGCCACCGCCGTCGCCGTCACTGTCGTCGAACCGTACTTCTCCGCCGTCGGCGGCATTGGGATCGCGGTGCTCTCGCTGCCGAACGGGGAGACGCGCACGTTGAACTTCATGGGACGCAGCCCGCGCGCGGCGCGCCCGGAACTGTTCAACGAGAGCACTCAGGATCTGGGCATCCTCGCCCCCATGGTGCCGGGGAACGTCGCCGGCTGGGCGCGCCTGCACGACGAGTTCGGAAGCCTGCCGCTCGCGCAGGTGCTCGAGCCCGCGATAGAGCTCGCCGAGCGCGGCGCGCCGGTGACCTCGTTCGATCACATCCGCACGACCCAGGCCGTGGATCGCCTGGGGCGTCCCGACGCGGCCCGCACGTTCCTCAAGGACGGCCGGCCGTATCAGCCCGGGGAGGTGCTGCGCCAGCCCGGGCTCGCCGCGACGCTGCGCGCGCTCGCGTCCGAAGGCTGGATGAGCTTCTACCGCGGCCGTCTCGCGCAGACGATCGCCGCGTACTTCACCGATCACGGCGGCATGGTCACCGCCGAGGATCTCCGGACCTACCCCGACGCCATCAAGTGGGAGGAGCCGATCACCGCGTCCTACCGCGGGTACCAGATCCGGACGACCCCTCCACCCAGCAGCGCGGTCCAGGTGCTGCAGACGCTCCGCATCCTCGAAGCATTCGATCTGACGGACCAGGACCCGCTCGGCGCGGACAACCTGGCGGTCACGGCGGAGGCGATCCGTCTCGCGCGGATGGACGCGGCCAAACACGTCGCCGATCCGGCGTTTGTGGACGTGCCGCTCGCGTGGATGCTGTCGGACGAACGGATCGAGCAGCACCGCGCGGAAGCCCGAAAACGGCTCAAGGCGGCGCGGGCACGTGCCGCGCGCTCGAACGGCAGCCGCGCGCCGATCCGGCGCGCGGGGAAGGTGCGCGAGCGCTCCACGACGCACCTCGCCGCGGCTGACGCCAGCGGGCTCGCGGTCAACATCACGCAGACGATCGGAAGCGGGTACGGGTCGGGCGTCGTGATCGGCGACACGGGCATCACGATGAACAACGGGCACCACTGGTGCACGCTGATTCCCGGTGACGCTAAGATGATCGCGCCCGACAAACGGCGCGAATCGCCGTCGTCGCCGGTTCACGGGTTTGGGCTGCACGGTGCGCCGGTGGCCCCGACCCATTCGTTCGGGATCGACCCGCTCGGGCCCGCCCACGCCACCCGCGGAGGGCGGATCGCGTTTATGATCGGCACGCCGGGATCCTACAGCATCCCGCAGACGACCGCTCAGGTCATCATCGGCCTCGTCGACTACGGGCGGAACGTCCAGGACGCCATCGCCGCCCCGCGGTTTCGATGGAAGGACGACGTCGGCGATCCGTTGCCGCCGCGGGTGTTGTTGCTGGAAGGCCGGTTCGGGGCGGCGGTCCGCCGGACCCTGGCGTCCCGCGGCTACAAGGTCGAGGTGCTCGAAGACTGGTCGGTGCGCGTCGGCGGCGCGCAGGGCATCGTGTTTCGTGAGGACGGCTGGCTGCAGGGCGGGGCGGATCCGCGGCGCAACGGCTACGCGATGGGCTGGTAGGGAACAGAGAACGATCGGGGGAGGATCGCGGTGCGCGTAACCAGCTGGGGGCTGTTCGTGCTAGGAGTTTACCTAATCCTCGTCGGCCTCGAGAGGTACGGGTTCTTCTTCGGACTCGGACAACTCACCTCGATCCTGGCGGTGGTCGCGGGGGTCCTGCTCGTCGCGGAGACCTGGCGGCGCTGACGCGCACGATCGGGGCGTCGACCCCTGCGGAGCGACGTTCTTCGTCCAAGCGTGTGGTCTGGATTCATCACCCGGATGCGGCGCGTTCAACACCGCGCTGCCATCCGCGCCCCGATCAGGTGGCAATCGCTAGAACGCTGGAATGTCGCCGTTCTGCCCGCATTGGGCAGGCGACCGGCGGCGCGGTTGCGTTCCCCGCGCCCTATGTGTGTTCCTGTTGTCGCCGCTGCTGGGCTTTTGTATACTTGCCATGCGAGACGGGCCGGCGTAGCTCAGTGGCAGAGCAGCGCACTCGTAATGCGCAGGTCACCGGTTCAAATCCGGTCGCCGGCTCCAGCATCTAAGCGAAGTGTCGCAACGATTTCCGAACGGATCGCCATCTGGAATCTGCGGTGCGCTGCTGAGTATTTTCAGATCTCTGCAAATTCTTAGTGCTTCGGGAGGAGCCGATCCGCGGCCAGCCGGGAGGCTTCTCCCTGGAGCTCCGGCAGAACGTGGCTGTAGACCGCGAGGGTAAACGAGGTGCTCCGTAGAGGACAAGTTGCCATAGGTGGCAACATCCTGAAACCCTTATGGGGTGGGCGTCGTCGCCGCTCTTTTGGAGCGAAGTTGCCATGGGTGGCAACGTCTTGCAGCGGCGGCCGGGGTGTACCCCGGGGATCCACGCCCCGACCCTAATTCTCCAGCGGCTACGTGCACTAGCCCTTTCCTGTGTCCACGGCGAGGTAGGCTGTGGTTCGCGGGGACTGGATCGGTCCCGCGGGTATCGACGTACACGGAGACGTTAGGCCGCCGTCAGATGTGGCGTCCCAGTCTACCGCCCAGCATAGAGACCGCGATAGAACCTTCCATCGTGAAGCAAACGCGTGTGGGAGTGTCTGTGAACACGTTCACATGCATTCCGTAACCCGACTCACTGCGCCTCGCTCCGGCCGGTGCTATGTTTTGCGTGCGCCCCCGGCTGCTTGCTGGGGAGTTGACGCAGGCCCTCGTTCCATGCGCCAGGAGGGCCAACCGGGGAGGGTGATTATGTGGCCGGACATGTTCGGACCGGGATGGCCGTGGGGGATGCTCGCGGCGCTTGGTCTGCTTGCGGTCTGCGTCGGGAGCGTGTGGCTCACGTTAGGCGCTAATCGAGCCGCGTCGCCGCGATCCGACCCGATGCTGGAGGCTTGGCGCCGATATGAGCAGGGAGATCTCTTGCGTTCCGAGTTCGAACGCGTCAAACGCGTGATCGCCGCGGAGCACGACCCGGTCGTCAATGCTCGGGCAGCCCGCGCGATTACTGTCCGTCGCCCCAGGTCTCCGGCAGCGTGACGCAACACCCCATCCGCCGAGGCGTGCTCCGGTCGATGCACGTTTCGTGTCACCCCGCCCGACCCGCCTGGTCGTACGCTGTCGGGTGTCGTCCTGTGTGGTTTCCGGTAGGATAGACGCAGGGGCAGTCCAAAGGAGGCGGACACGATGCGGAACTGCGTCGCAACAAAACGGTCCATGTGAACTGCCCGACCGGGAAAGACGTACTGGGCGGTGGCGCCGTTGTTGGGTATCAGGTGGGCAGCAGCTTCGTGCAGGATCCGAACGGTATCTCTCATTGAGAGAGAACCCAACGGAGCCGACGGATGGCAGGCCTCCGGGATCGACCACACGCCGGGCGATTCCTGGGGCGTGACTGTATACGCGATCTGTGCAACGATCTGACGAGGCCACTGTGGAAGCGACAGTGTGCCACGAGACAAGTAGATATTGGTTCGACAACCGCCGAGGGTGGGCGCATCAAGAGCTGATGCGTGGATCTCGCAGTTCGGGCAAGAACGAGCGGCGTCAGTCAGCCCTGGCGCGCCGCCGGATCCCGATCGCGAAAGACCGCGTCCAACGCTACGAGGAGCAATCGCGCGGCAGTCCGGGACGTGATTTCTGCCCAGTCGTATGGGGGCGAAACTTCCACGAGATCGAGTCCCACGACGTGCCCCCGCGCGGCTACGGCCCGGATGGCGTCCCGTAGCTCTGCGTAGCTCAAGCCACCGGGCTCCGGCGTACCGGTGCCGGGTGCGACCGCGATATCGAGCACGTCGATATCTACACTGAGATAGTACGATGCGCCCGGGGGGACGATATTGGCAGCCGCCTCCGGGCCCCGCATCCGCACCTCGGACGCGGACACAGTCCTCAGGCCATACGCATCGGCCGCCTTCAACGGCTCCGAGTACTTCTGCAAGCCCCGCAAGCCGATCTGGGAGATCCCGCTGACGTAGGGGAGTTCGGAGGCCCGTCTCATCACGTTGCCGTGGCCGAGGCGTGTGCCCTGCCGTTCATCGACAAAGTCCTGATGCGTATCGAACTGCACGACGTGGATCGGACCGCGCTCGGCAAACGCGCGGAGTGCGGGATAGGTAATCGCGTGATCCCCGCCGATGAGCACGGGGAGGCTACCGGCCTCAAGCACTTCTTCCACCGCAACCGTTGTCCGGTCCAGGTTGTGTGTGATGTCGGCGGGTGTGATCTCCACGTCACCCCAGTCGACCATCGTCACCCCGCGAAGGATCCACCGCCGAAGATCGAGATCGTACCAGCCTCCGGCGGCGTTGCCGTCGTGCGTATAGTACGATGACCATGCCGACGCCGCGCGCACCGCGCTCGGACCAAATCGGGCCCCAGGACGCAGCGTCGTCCCGAGATCGAACGGAACGCCGAGAAATGCCACATCCGCCGGCCGTCCATCCGAGAGGTCTCGCGGCGGCGCGCCGAAGAACGTACGATATTGTGGTCGCCTTGCGGTAGGCGTCATCAACCGCCTCCATGTCTTGTTTCGGCCGACCGGTAGCGCGCCCCTCGCGGGCCGGAACGGGCTCACTCTACCGCGTGGACGCGCCCACCATCCAAGCGGACCAGGCAGCGGCGTCCGGACACGAGCGATCGTGGCCCCTCACGCCTTGACCGCTCCCTCGAATTCCGAGAAAAGCGCCTCGAAAGCGAGCGGCTTGGCGATGAGCGCCTGCGCGACCTGCTCGTCGAGGAACGTTTGGATCACCTTACGATTCACGGCGACGCCATTCGGGAGCCAATCTTCGCCCATCAGTGCGATCGTATCCTCAATCTCTGGGAGGATCCAGGGCAGCATCTCCGGCAGGGCCCGCAGGCTTGCCTGCCAAGAGGTTTTGGAGCGTTCCAGTGCGTTGTAGAGACTCACTGCGGCCCACGGGTTTCGCTCGAACGTCTCGCGTCGGACCCCGACGATGTGCTGCAGTGGATAGATGCCCGTGCGCAGGTAGTACTCGCGCTCCGCGCGCTTGTAGTCCGGTACCAACCGGACGATCGGGCTGTCCGCCGCGTAGAAGCCCTTCGGGGGATTCGGACACATCAACGCGTCGAGCTCCGCCTCCAGCAGCATGGCGAGGAGCGTCCGGCCGCTCGCGATGTACTGGCCGTGCGGCGGCAGCGTGCCGCGACCGCGGGAGGGCGCACCGTCCACGCTTCCGACCCACCAGCGCATCTCTTCGATCTTCACGCCGGCGTTTCGCAGGATCGCGCGGGACCACGTGTTACCGGTGGCGTGCCAGTCGTTCGTGCCGACGCGTTTGCCGTCCAGATCCCGGAAGTCGCGGAGCCCGCTGCCCCGGCGGACGAAGAAGCAACGCTGGCAGAACGCGCGCTCCGCAAAGAACGGTATGGCGACCACGCTGAAATTGCCGGCCGCCAGCCGCTGGATGTGCTTGCTGAGCGAGAGCTCACCGGCATCCACCGACGGGTCGTCGACCCAGTCGAGCGCCCGTGCCGTGTCTCGCCGGAGCGTGAGGGCCAGGCGCTCCGCGGTCACATCGCCGCAGGCCAGCGGTGCGAGATAGTCGTCGTTCCTCATGGCCAGCGTCATCGACAATGGCATCCTATCTCCTCGTGGCGGGGAGAGGTCACACCCCCAGGGCCCGAGCGTTCGTGTCACCCGTCTTGCTGGACGATGCGCCAGCGACGAACATCAGGAAATCCTCGTGCTTGTTATACCCGCCCTCTGCGGAGCGGAGAAACCCATGGAAGCGTTCGGTGTCGGCCATCGGGATGGTCCTCCCTGTGGAACTAGAGAAGCCTTCCCGATGTTCGATGTACAGCTCCTGCCGAACAACGCGATGCGCGATGGCAGGACCGTGGTACGCATCGCCGAACATTACTCCTCGATCAACGATGGCTATCGAGCAATGATATCCTGAAGCGTTCTCCGTGGACGTGGGACCAAGCGTCCCATGCCGGTGCTGGGTTTCCGGAAGCCCTGGCGCATCACACGGTGGCGGTCGTGCCAGAAAACAGGCCTGTTTTGGTTCGGGAGTGTGCGTGAGATGTGGACGAGAACACTATGTCGCCACTGCCGCGCATGTATTCAAGTCTGTTGCCGTGGGTCGCGTTTACTTCATTACGAAAGCTGACACGCCCCTCAGGTTGATGTCCCCGCAAGAATTCGCGGGTAATCTTCACTCGGCGAAGGCCAATCCGCGCTTCCTCCCCCCAGTTGACGACGTCATCATATCCGGTGGCACCGATGACATCGCGCTTCTTCATCTGTCTCAGCCTGAGTTTACTTGCTTCTTCCTGCGAGGGTTCTGCGTTCGGAGGCTTAGTCAGCGCACTCGTAATGCGCAGGTCAACGGTTCAAATCCGGTCGCCGGCTCCAGGAAGAGCAACGCTTCTGAACGTGTGCTCAGCGCGACGTAGGATATTCGTCGTCGGCCGTCATGGCCCCGCCTCGACGGGCGATCGACGCGCGGGTGTCGTCGGGTTCGCGCCCACATCGCACGAAGTACTGCGTTCACCATTCCGCCGACGAGGTGGTCCTCATGGGTATCGGTGCGATGCGATTGTCACGCGCGACGCTGGCTTCCTTGCCGAACACCGTGGTACGGCCTCGTCATGATGTTGCGCAGCTGTGCACCGGCATCGTTCATCTTGGTCTTGGCGCCTTCCACCGTGCCCACCAGGCAGTCTACACAGCGTCCGTGTTGGCCGAAGATCCCCGCTGGGGCATTCTCGGGGTGAGCCCCCGCCACGCCGCCACACGCGACGCGCTGGCGCCGCAGGACTGGTTCTATACCGTCGCGACGCGGGACGAATCGGGCGAACGGCTTGAAGTGATTGGCGCACTCACCGGCGTGCTCGTCCTGCCCGAGGATCCGCGCGGGCTGATTGCGCGCATGGCCATGCCCGACGTGCGTGTCGTCACCGTCACGGTGACGGAGAGGGGTTACTGTCGTGCCGCGGCGAGCGGCGACCTCGACGAGACCGACGCCACGATTCGCCACGACCTCGCCACCCCGGGCGCACCGCGCAGCATGCCGGGGGTGTTAGTGGCGGCGCTCCGTGCCCGCCGTACGGACAGCGTTGCGCCTTTCACTCTGCTTTCCTGCGACAATCTCCCTGCCAACGGGGCGACCTTGCGCCGCGTCCTGCTCCAGTACGCAAGTCTCACAGACCGCGACCTGGCATGCTGGATCGAGGAGCACGTCGCGTTTCCCTCTTCCATGGTGGACCGGATCGTGCCCCCCACCACGTCGGCCGATCGCGCGCGGGTGACCGCTGCGCTCGGTGTCGAGGACGCGTGGCCGGTCATCACCGAGCCGTTCACGCAATGGGTCGTGGAAGACCGGTTCCCTGGGGGGCGTCCGGCCTGGGAAACGGCCGGCGCCACGATGGTCGCGGATGTGCGCCCCTGGGAAGAAATGAAGCTGCGCCTGCTGAACGGGAGTCACTCGAGCATCGCCTATCTTGGGCAACTGGCGGGTTGGCCAACGGTCGATGTGGCCATTCGAGACCCGGCGCTCGCCGGGCACATCCGAGCGTTGATGGCGGAGATCGCGCCCACGCTGTCGTTGCCTCCCGGTGTTGATCTCGCCGGGTATCGCGACACACTGATGCGCCGTTTTGCCAACCACGAGCTCCAGCACCTGACCGCGCGCATTGCCGAGGACGGCACGCAGAAGTTGCCACAGCGGCTGCTCGCGCCGGCGCGCGCGCTTCTTGCCGAGGGGCACCCTCCCGTGCATATCGCACTTGCCGTCGCCGCCTGGATCCGTTTCTGTCAGGGGCGGGCGGATGGCGGCAGCGCGCTGCCGCTCCATGACCCGCGCGCCGACCAGGTGCGCGCGCTGGCCGCGAGTTCTTCGGATCCCGAGATGCAGGTGCGCGCAACGCTCGGTCTTCCCGATCTTGGAGCGCTGGACCTCGGTGCGCGCGATGACTTCGTCGCGTTGGTTGCCGCTGCGGTGCGTCACTTGGCCGAGCGTGGAGTGCGGAACACGCTGCGGAGCTGGCCAGACCGGACCGGCACATGAGCATGAACGCTGAAGACAGGGATCCGACGGGAGTTGGTGATCGGACGCTGCAGCGCTCAGTGGCTGGCGCACACCAGCCGGTGAAGGGCGACTGCCGTGCACGGCATGGGTGACCAGGTCCCTCGAGTCAGCGGCGAAGTCCGCCTGCATCCCCGTGCAAGATGGCTTCCACGTCTGCGAGGGTGCCGTAGAATACGTCTCCCATGTACGTCTGCTTCAGCGCCGCGAGCGCGGTGCCGTACCGCAGACCCTCGCCGGTGCCGTGTTGGAGGTAGCCGTACAGGAAGCCCGCCGTAAACGCGTCCCCTCGCCCAATGCGATCGACAATCTCGGCGGAATAGGCGGGCTGCTGCGCAGCCCCCGATTCGTCCAGGGCGAAAGCTCCCGCGGCACCCAGCGTCAGCACGAGCGTCCGGCACCGGAAGCGCAGGCGGAGCGCCTGCGCGACGGCCGCCGGTTCGCCCCGTTCGCCAAAGACTGTGGCCGCGTCGCGATTGCTCACGATGACGACGTCGAGGCCCTGCACGAGCGGTTCGAGCACCTCCCGTGCGGCCGTCGGCGACCAGAGTTGTGCACGATAGTTCACATCGAAGGACATCATGTTGTGGCGTTGGCTGCCTTCGAGGATCACCCGTTTCACCAGTCGGTGCGCTTCCGGGCTCAAGGCGGGAGTGATCCCGGTCAGATGGATGACGCGCACGCCGTTCAGCACGTCCCAGTTGACACTATCTGGGTCGATCTTCGTAAATGCCGAATCATGCCGATAGTAGTGCACTTCGCCGGAGCGTGGTGACACCGCCGGTTGTACCAAATACACCCCGGCTCGGCCCTCCGCCGCCCACACCACCCCGTCGATGTCGACGCCGGTGCTCCGAATGACAGCTGCAATGCGGCGGCCAAGCGGGTTTCTGGGAAGCCGTGACACCCAAGCCGTCTTCACACCTAACGCGGCCAAATCCATGCAGACATTCGATTCAGCCCCGCCAACGGATACCGCATACGCAGGCGCAGACTCGAGCGTCTCTCCTTGGCCTGGCATGAGACGCACCATGGTTTCCCCAACACCCAGGACGGTCGCAGCCATGACCGGGGAGACCTCACATGGTATATGGGTGAGTCAGCGGGTCACAGCCCCGGCATCGAGATGCGCCGAGGAGCCGACAACACCCTGCGCTCTTCGGCGCCGCTGTCTTCCTTCTACGAGAATCCGGCTCCCGCACGGTGCGCGGCGGCAAGAGTCTACTTCACCTCAAAATCTATGTGTGCGCTTCCCTGTTCTGCGTTCGATCGGCAAATGACGGTCAATGTGCGGGCCCCTTCGCGATTATTCGAACGGCCGGACCAGATGATGACACCGTCGGACCCTGCTGCCGTATCTGGGAAGCCTCCCGGGGCCGCATTCGCCGCCGGGAAGAGGATCTGTGCCGAGCACACGGCGGCCGGGGCAGTCGTGACCTTGATGGTGTACGGGGAATTTCTGGGCACAGTCGAAGGTGTCATCTGGATTTGGACCGGTACATCCGCAAATGCCGGCATGACGATGCACCCGAGAAGCAGATACACTCCGATCAAAGCGTATCGCAAGTGACGCCTCCTTCACGTTGACGTGCGGCAGGGGAACTTGGTCCTCTGTTCGGCCACGGGTCCTGCGCACCCTCCATGGCATGAGCCCCCAAGTTGGCTCGCCCAGGACCCGAACCTAAGCGCTCGGTACGGGCTACCGACTGATATGAACACGTCAAGCGCCACCGCTTGGGGAGGGATACGGCAGCCTGAAGCCGAGCTGAACGTCCGAGCATTTTGCGTCGAATTCTTTGCAGAAATCGCTATGGAACTTACATAGATATTTATTCACCTGCATTTCCGTTTTGACGATGGAGCGGAAACTGCGGAAACTGTGGAGGTGCGTCGAACGTCTTGATCTGTGCAGGTTTGAGCGCGATGAGGACGTCCCGAGGGCCGCATCCTATGGGTGAAGCACAAACCAACCCTTTCAGCTCTCGCTCAACCCCAAGCTCCGGGTCGAGTTCCAGGACTCTCGGGTGACCTCAGACGGCGGGCTGCTTCTCGTCCGCGAACTGGACGAGTGGTTGGGCGTCAGCGACCTGATCGCGCAGCACATCACCGATCCGCGGGGCAAGAACACGCAATTCCCACTCACCGACCTGGTCCGGCAATCGGTCTACCGCCGCCTGGCGGCAGGCCGCAGATCGTGGCGGTCAACGAGGGCGGAAAGGAGGCCGAGGGGGACGTGTCTGAGAAAATCCGCTGCCAGCATGACTATGCCCGAGGTTGGGCGTTTCAGACGGGCCCGAACCGCTTTTCCTGGGGCCTTCGGCCACACGCGTCCACGAAGAGTCAGATGGACTGGAGTTGACCCGGTTTGGTGGACACCCTATCGTTAGGGGGTCAAGACCCCAGAGAGGAGTCCACCGTGGGGAAGACACGCCCACCGTATGCGAAGGAGTTTCGAGCGGAGGCAG
>Ga0070735_10002172_pt1 | contig 17992 bp, 17 predicted proteins | sample Coa_R1_FD_66443 | JGI IMG/M metagenome (GOLD analysis project Ga0070735, IMG submission 66443) | Surface soil microbial communities from Centralia Pennsylvania, which are recovering from an underground coalmine fire - Coalmine... | ecosystem: Environmental > Terrestrial > Soil > Unclassified ... | reverse complement strand
TCCACGCAGCCGGAAAATGTCCAGCCCATGTATGTGGTGGCCACGCTGCCCGGAGAGAAAACGCCCGAGTTTCTGCTGATCCTGCCGTTCACCCCGCGCGGCAAGGATAATTTGATCGGATGGATGGCCGCGCGGTGCGACGGCGACCATCTAGGTAGCATCATCTACTACCAGCTTCCCAAGCAGCAGTTGATGTACGGGCCGATGCAGATTGAGTCCAGGATCGATCAGGATCAGAACATTTCCAAGGACCTGACGCTGTGGAACCAGCAAGGCTCGCACGTCCTGCGCGGAAACATCATTTCGCTTCCGGTGACCGGAGGATTCCTCTATGTGGAATCCATCTACATCCAGGCCAATGAAGCCCGCATGCCGCAGTTGAAAAAAGTAGTTCTGGCCATGGGCGATCGCCTGATCTATCGCGACAATTTCGATCAGGCCCTGGCCGAGCTGACGGGAGGAGCGCTGCCCGCAAAACCCGCGCCGGCTGCCTCCGCCGAAGCGCTAACCCCGACCGCACCCGGAAAAGAAGTAACCGACCTGGCCGACCGAGTGCGCCAGATCCGCGATCAAGCCCAACAGCTGGTGCAAGAACTGGAAAAGCTGGAGAAAGATGCGGGGAAGAAATAGTGAGTAGCACAGCGACTCTTTACCCTGAGCCTTCGCGAAGGGTGGATTATTTTGAGCTACACGGGACCGAACACGGTATTTAGGCTTCCGTAGGTGCGGTCACTCTTGAACTGAAGGCGAAGGGACGCGACGTTCCGGTCAGTTTGCAGAAGCGCGGGATTGCAATTCCTGGCGGATGATCTTGGCCCCCGCGACCATCGCGTTCATTTTTTCGAATGCCACGTCTGCCGGCAAATACTTCATCCCACAATCCGGCGCCACGACGAGTTGTTCCGCGCGGACATAGGGCAACGCACGCCGGACGCGCGCAGCGACGATTTCCGCAGTCTCAGGCTGATGGTTCGAAAGATCGATCACTCCGAGAATAATCGTCTTGCCCGAAAGTTTCGCGAGCACGGAACAATCCAGCGAGGACTGAGCGGTTTCGATGGAAATCTGCTGCACAGGTGAGTCCGCGAGCTCCGCGAGGAATGAGTAGGCTGCGGGCCGGCCGGGAACGAGCGCAGCATACCCGAAGCAGATGTGCAGAGCTGTGGTGCCCTGGACGCCTTCGAGCGCCCGGTTGACGGCGGCGACGCCGAACTGCCGGGCCTTTTCCGATCGCGCTTCCAACCAGGGCTCATCCAGTTGGACGATGTCGGCCCCGGCCGCAAAGAGATCTTTGATCTCCCCATTGACGGCGGCGGCGTAGTCGAAAGCCATTTCTTCTTCGGTGGAATAGAAATCGTTCCACGCTTGCTGAGACATGGTGAACGGGCCGGGCACTGTAATCTTGACCGGCCGGTCCGTGTTTGCGCGTAGAAATTTCAGGTCGCGCACTACCACGGGACCGTTGCGCCGAATCCTGCCAACCACGCGCGGAACGTAGTTGGCGTTCCCATCCCGGCCAATCACTTTCCCGGGCTGATCGAGGTCAATCCCCGAAAGCGCCGTCGCAAAGCGGTTCGAATAGCTCTCCCGCCGCATTTCGCCATCGGTGATGATATCGAGGCCGGCCCTCTCCTGCTGCCTTATGGCCAGCAGTGTGGCGTCGTTCTGCGCCTGCTCCAGGAATTCGGGCCCGACTCGCCACAATTCGGCCGCCCGGACTCGCGGCGGCATTCGATGGCCCAGTTTCTGCCGATCGATCAGCCAATCCGGCTGAGGATAGGATCCGACCAGTGAAGTTGGAAGAAGGTTCATACGAAATGAAATTGTCGGCCGCTGGGCGGAATGTCAAGCAGATTCACCTCAGCACCTGCATCAGGTCCTGAAGCAGCGCGTGTCGCGCCGCCTGCACCGCAATCTAAACGGGGCTCTTGACAGCACTCGCAACGGAAACTAAGATGGAATTGCCCATGGAACTTATTTCCATGGTGGGTAGTTCCGGGAATTGTCCTGCTGGCCGCCGGTCCAAACACATGCCCAAGATTTACGAGGAAATAAAGCAAAACAAGCCGCAGCGTTCGCCCGGCCAGATGGCCGTGATCACGATCTTCCGTACCGCCGATGTCCTTCACCATACCGTGGAGAGAGCACTCTCTGCGTTCGGTGTGTCGAATGAGCAGTACAATGTCCTCCGGATCCTTCGCGGCGCGGGAGCAAGCGGACTGCCGACACTCGAGATTTCCAGTCGCATGCTTTCGCGCAGCCCCAACATTACACGATTGCTCGACAAGCTGATCGCCAAGAAACTCGCCAGGCGCAGCCGGCCCAAGGAAGACCGGCGGGTCGTTATCGTCTCTGTAACTCCCCAAGGGCTGGAACTCCTCACGCATCTCGACGGAGTGGTGGACAACATGTTCAACAACTTCCCTCCGACAACACCAGCTGAAATCGAGACGGTAGTGGACGTCCTCGACCGTATTCGGGAACACATGGCAGTGAAAACGACAACGGAACTTTCGCTCGAAAAGGCCAAGCCGGGTCGCCCGTAGGAAACTTCAACAAGACTCTTGACAGGTGTAGCAGTCCTCTGTAGATTATATTCCCGGGACACTATTACCCAGGAACGGAGTCTAGTATGAACACCGAAACAGCTAACAAGTACGTAGTTCTGAATGGGGGCGAGGGCTTGAGGCTGAATTCCGGACCGGGCCGGGATCTGATTTTCAAGGTCACGGGAGAGGACACCAACGGAGCGTTCGATTATTTCCTCGTCGAGGTGGCCCCGCATGGCGGCCCGCCGCTGCACGTCCACCACGCGCAGGAAGAGACCATCCACGTGCTGAAGGGCCGCTTCAAGATCCGCGTCGGCGACTCGATTTTCTACCTCAATGAGGGCGGCTTTGCTTATCTGCCCTCCAAGGTGCCACATGCATTCCTGAACCTGACCGATGAGGGAGGCCAGATTATTGTGGTTTACACGCCCGGCGGCGGGCACAAGTTTTACGAAGAGTTGGGGCCGGTCAGCCGGAGCGTGCCTTCAGACCGGCAGAAGATCGCGGCAGTGTTTGAGAAGTACGGCATGACCCTGCTGGGTGGACCGTTGACGGCGGATTAGAACAAGTTCCAACTCAAAAGGTTGCTGTGCAGCGCGGCTTCATCGCCGACGGCAGTTGCCCCGTCCCTTGACGCTGTTCAAGGGCGGGGGTTTTGGTTCGACTGGCCATGCCCAAAGGTTTGCGGCGCCGCTACGGACTGCACCATCTTCACTTCATCACCTGCAGTTGCTACCGGCGATTGCTTCTATTCGCCTCGGCGCACGCGAAAAATCTATTTGTGAAGATTCTGGGCGATGTTAGCGACCGCCGCGGATTTGCGCTCGTGGGCTATGTGGTCATGTCGAATCCCGTGCACCTTCGTATCAGCGAACTCGCCCAGGGAACTCCGTCCACCGTGATGCAGATTCTGAAGCAGCGCGTGTCGCGCCACCTGCTCCGCAAGCTGCGACCTCGGGCATCCTATTCTGCCGCGAGGCTAGCGGGGGTATTTGCGTTTGGGGCGTGCTAGTGAGAGTATTCGATAAGGACTTGTACACTTCATGGAAAACTTAATTACTAGAGACTGGTCAGTCGAAGTTATAACACGTGGTCGCGATGGAAATATTGTCTATCACGAGACTTCTTGCGAGGCTTCATTCTACTGGGAATTCGGCGGCCGGGGGGCCATTGCAATCATTCACGGAGGTCCGGCATCGGGGTGGAACGAAAAATATCCGTGGGCTGCTGATAGACGCGATGAAGTCTTAGAGCGCGTGATCAGGGAAGTTATCCGCCAGAAAGCCCAAACCTGTATAGCTAGCATCGATGAAAAGAGTGGCGAAATACTCTTACGTAAGCAAGAGCATGCTGACTAGCCCAGTTTAAGGTTCGCCAAACAACCCATCGTATCAGACGCAGGTAGTGAGCCTGGCGATGCACCCGATCAAAGTCCTGATAAGTCGTCAATCGGAAACTGGACCGGAATTCCTTGCGACGACTCTGGAAGCTCCCGGCAAACAGAAGAACGTGTACGGCATAAACGCTAAGAGTCGCTGTGCCGCAAGATCGCGTATAATCCCCGCACTATGCCAAACGCCGCGCAGCTTTCCGAAAAGTTCGCTTCCGCGCTCCCTTACGATCGCTACTTGCAGACCGGCACCGAAGAGCTGAAGCGCCGCTGGACTCAGGTCTACGACGCCGCGCACCTGACCGCCGCGCAGCAGGAACTCGTCGGCGGCTTCGTGCGCGAAATGAAAATCCTGATCTTCAGCGGAATCTGGTGCGGCGATTGCGTGCAGCAATGCCCGCTGATTTACAGAATTGCCGAAGCCAATCCGAAAAAAATCGATTTGCGCCTGGTCGAGCGCCCGAAAGAAAATGAACTGCCGCCGGACCTGCGCATCAACGCCGGAAGCCGCGTGCCGGTCGTGGAGTTTTTGTCTGAGGACAACGAATGGTGCGCCACGGCCGGCGATCGCACCATCAATCGGTATCGCGCCCTGGCCCGCGCTCGCCTCGGACCCATGTGCCCTACGGGAATTGTGGCACCGGAAAAAGACGAGCTCGACGCCACGCTCGCCGACTGGCTGAACGAATTCGAGCGCGTGCAGTTGATGCTTCGCCTGACGCCGCGCCTGCGCCAGAAGTATCAGGACTAGAAGCCCAGAAATCGGTAAGAGCGGCCATGGGCGCTTGGCCTACATGAAAAATCTAAGGGTAGTGCGTAAACTACGTCGATTGAACGAAGTGACGGGAAACACCGAACTCACCCGCTATCTTTCCACCTCCCAAATTACATCTAACCCCTGATTGGAATCACCGACCTCGACCGCTAGCGTGTAGTCGGGGTGCTGAAATGAAACTCAGAACGTTCGGATGGGCGGCCGCTTTTTTGGCAATGGGAGCATTCGCAGGCGTCCCGTTGCTTTTCGCGACAGAGCGTTCAATGCCGCCCACTCAGGTTGCCCAGCAGCCGGACAATCCGCCGAACAACCCCAACAATCCAAATAACCCGCCTACCCCTCCCAGCGGCCCGAATCCGGCTCCCAAGCCAAGAAATCCCAATGACCGCAAGGGCCCGCCGCCCAAGCGGCCGAACCCGAACACGCCGACGCCCCCGCCAGCCGATCCCAACAATCCGGCACCGCCGACCCCTCCCAGCGGGCCTAACAACCCAAATCCTCCCAGCGGACCCAACAATCCGAATCCACCGAGCGGGCCGAATAATCCCAACCCTCCGAGTGGACCGCCGCCAACTCCTCCCAGTGGACCGCCGCCGACTCCTCCGAGCGGACCGCCGCCAACTGCCCCAACAACGCCTCACGCGGGCAGTTCGTCGTTGGCAAAGTCGGCAATTCTTACGTGGTTCTGAGCGGGCGACCTGCCCGTAAGGCACTGAACCAACGTACAGTTAACGCTCTCGCGCCAGTACAGGGCGCGAATCCGCCCAGCCTGAGATAATTGAACCATGAAACGAGTGCTCTGGTTGGTGTGCATCTGGCTTGCTGCAACCTGTGTCGCTCAGGCACAGGCCCAGCCGCATCTTCGGAAGGCGGTTCTGCCGTCTTTTGCCCTGACCCCGCATGAGGGCGAGGCGATCCTTGCCGCGGCGCTGGACCGGCAGGAGACGGACGAGGACCAGCCGGATTGTTCGCACCTGACCAATGACGTCTATACCCGCGCCGGTTTTCCGTACCCGTATGCACGTTCCATAGACCTTTACGTGGGAATCAAAGGGTTTGTTCGAGTCAGGAAGCCCCAGCCAGGGGACTTGATCGTCTGGCGTGGGCACGTGGGTCTAGTCGTCGACCCCGTGCAGCACACTTTTTACAGCTCCCTCCGGTCCGGCCTGAAGACCGATTACTATGACTCGCCGGCGTGGACGGCTCGGGGAACGGCCAGGTTCTATCGCTACGCAGTCGCGAACGCGACCGCGAATCTCCTGTCCCAATTTGGAACTCGCCCGGCGAACCGGCGAACAGCGGGACCGTTTCTGACTACCCCGACCCTCGCCGACTTCCGCCAGATGTCCTCAGAAGCAGATTAGATTCGAGCTCGTTCCGAGCAGAATGTCAGGAATGCCCGATCTGGCCGTAGCGCCACGCGATGCAATGGCCGTAGCTATCCTTGCAACCCACTTCCTTTCTTGTTAGATTCCGCCTAATGGAATTTGCAAAAGACGGACGTAGCAATGATGCAATCACATCGATGCAATCAGTTTGTTTCGCCCGCGAGTTGTCCTTCCGGCACCGAAAAATTTAGGGGGGAATCCATGATTCGCTCAATCGGCAGGAGCGCGGCCCTGATCGCTCTGGCGCTTTCGTTTGGATCGGCGGCTTACAGCGCGACGATTTCGGGGACGGTGAAGGGCCCTGACGGAAAGGCCTTCAAGGGCGCGTTTGTCGAAGCTCAGGATGCGGACTCGCGAATCGCCACAGTGGTGCTTTCCGACAAGGATGGCCGCTACCGCATCGAGAATTTGCCGGAGGGCCAGTTTCGTTTGACGGTGCGGGCGGTGGGATACCGTTTTGAGCCGCGCTCCGGAATTCAGCTGACCGCCGCGCAAAACCTCACCTCGGACATTGCGCTGCAGCAGGGAAGTGTTCAATGGACCGATCTGTCGATCTATCAGGGCGAGCAACTTCTGCCCGAGGGCACGGGCCGCGCCAAGCTCACCACGGCGTGTTTCCGCTGCCATGGATTTCAAAGCCGCATGGCCGCCCAGGTGCGCGACGAAACCGGATGGCATGATCGCGTCAATTACATGCGCACCAGCTTTGGCTACCTGCTGCACGACGTGAACGAAAAAGACGGCGAAGACCTCACCGCGTATCTCACTAAATATTTCGGGCCGGATTCGCCGCTGCCGCATTCTCCCGCGGAATTGCCGGCGTACCAGGATTCCAAGCTGCCTCCGTTCAGCGACGATGCTATGAAGATGGTTTACGTCACATTCGACATGCCGGGATCGAATCGATTCCCCGGCGCCGCGAAACCGGAGCGCGACGGCAACGTGTGGATCTGGGAGTATCGCGGCCACTGGATCGGCAAACTCGATCCGAAGACCGGAGTGATCACCGAATATTCCATCCCCAACGTCGATCAGGCGTCCAACCATTCCGTCGTCGTCGGGCCGGACGGAATGATCTGGTTTTCCGAACAGGCCACGGACACGATCGGCAAGATGGATCCCACGACGCATCAGATGACGCGCTATCGCGAACCGAGCCGCGGCACGAAACATACGCTGGTGGTCGACGCCAAAGGAACGGTGTGGGGCACGGGAGAGCCGCTGACGCGTTTCGATCCCGAGACCAACACGTTTCACGATTACCCCGAAGTGAAAAACGCTTACGGACTGGCTCTCGACAAGGATGAAAACGTTTGGTTCTCCGAATTCACCAAGGACGGACAAATCGGCAAGGTCGACGCCAAGACCGGCAAGCTCACGAAATACCAGCAGCCCACAGCCGATGCCTGGCCACGCCGCCTGAAAATCGATGCCCAGGGCATCGTCTGGTTCTGCGAATATGAAGCCGGAAAAATCGGCCGCTTCGATCCGAAGACGGAAACGTTCAAGGAATATGCGCTGCCCGGAGGCCGTCCCACTCCCTACGCGCTGGTGATTGACAAGAACACCGGCCACCTATGGTTTTCATCCATGGAGATGGACACCATCTCGGAACTCGATCCGTCGACCGGCAAGATCACGCTGTATCCGTTCCTGTTTCCTGAAAACGGCATGCGCGATTTCTTCCAGGATGCCGACGGGCGCATCTGGTGGGGTTCGCAAGCCAACAATCGCGTGGGTTATTTCTATCTGGCGGGATCGGCCGCTAGGCAGAGCGCGGCGCTTGGCGGTTCCGTTGCGAAGTAACAGGCTCAGAAAGCCTGCGAAACTAAAACGCTGTCATTCTGAGCGAAGCGAAGAATCTCTCTTCGATCTAAGTGTGAGCAAGGACACTCGGAGAGATTCTTCGCTTCGCTCAGAATGACAAAACAAAACCTTTGTTGCCGTATTACTGCGGCCCCATCGCCATCTTATCGCCCTTCACCGTCACCAGCGCCACGGCGTTCACTCCGCTTTCGGTGAGCACCAGCCGGCCGTCCGCGAAGTGCATCATGTTGCGGATCACGCCGCCGCCCGCGGGAATGGTCCAGGTCTGGAACTTTTCAGTCTTCGGATCGAAGCGCACCAGCGTGTTGGGCTTCACTCCGGATTCGCTATACCACACGATTCCGTTCACGATGGTGATTCCGTACGGCCGCGATTGCGGTCCGCTCGGAGAGGGCCACTCTTTCACCATCTTGCCGGTCTTGGTGTCGAACTCGCCGAGGTATCCGCGTCCGTAATCGCTGTAGAAAAGCGTGTCGTCGGAAGTGATGGCCACGCGGCGTGGCCGGGCGGACTCGTTCGGCAGCACGTACTCGTGAATTTCCATGGTCTCCGGATCGATGCTGGCGATTTTGTTGGCTCCGAACTCCACGAAGTAGGGAATTCCCTTGGAGGTGACCACCATGCCGTATGGATTCGCCTTCGGTGTGGGCGTCGTTTCCACTTTGGACTCGCCGGTCTCCGGATTCAGCTTGCCCACCATGTTGGCGCCTTGCACGGTGAACCACAGCGTGCCCTTCTGATCGAAGATGGGCGTGTGCGGATCGCGCGCTTTCGGATCGAGCGGATACTGCGTGAATTTTCCGGTGGCCGGCTCAAACTTGCCGATGTAGCCCTTAAAATTCGCGGTGAACCAGATATTGCCCTGCTTGTCCATCACTAGCCCGTGCGGCCCGGACATAGGCCGGTTGGTGCGAAATTCCTTGATGTCTCCGGTCTTCGGATCGATGTGGCCCAGCAGATTGGCCATGTGCCCGGAATACCAGATCGTTCCGTCCGGCGCGGCAAGGGGATCGTGGGGCCGAGTGCCGGGCGTCGGCAATTTCCATTCCTTGAATGAGACTTCGACGTTTCCAGGAATAGCCGCGGGCGCCGGTCCCGGTTTCTCCGGGAAATTCTTGATCAGGTAGTCGGTAACCATCTGAACCTGGTCGTCCGAAATGGCGGCGCCGACATTCCGCATCATGGCCAGCGTGGTTTTCCACTCTTCGGGGGTATGCCCCTGGGAATTGGTGATGTTGGTCAGGCTGTGGCAGACCGAGCAGGCATTCTCGATCGTTTCCTTGGCGTCGCCTGCCGGCAACTGCGGTTCCGTGCCGCTGCGGTCCATCTGATACTGCGCGCGCGCGGGAAGGGCCAAAAAGAGGAACAGCGAACCCGCCATCAAGCAAGTCAAAATTGATTTCACCGACATAGTTCCTCCTGCGAGCGTTACCAGCGGTATCTACATGCCCTATCTGAATCTTAGAAGAAGAAGGCCGTTCCCGCGTTTCAAAAATCTATTATAGCTGCGCCCATGCAGGGCATAGCCGATACGCAGAGTTTACTATCAATGCCGGACGGAGCAAGCAAAACAAAAGTCAGAGACCTTGGCCGATTTGAGACTGAGGAATTCGCGTCGAGCTGCGGGGAAATTCGGGACAGGGGCGGTTGGGTTAGTCTACCTTTTAGGATAAGGTACTTCCGCCCCCGTCTCGTAACAAATTGGTTATAGCAAAGGCGCATTGTTGCATGCAAGATTTTTCCGCGCCCTACAGCATTTCAGTTTTGGCAAGTCTCGCACTGGTCCGACCAGCGCTCCAGTCCATTCCATTCGCAGCAGATCGGCTCCCAGCTCGGGAGTTTGGCAATGGCCTTCCGCGGCCCTACCAGTGCTATCATCACGCCACATTCAGTTCAGGCGGGCATTTGCTCGGTGCCAACATGCCCGCCTGAAGGCGGGCGCTAGATGAAGGTAAGAATTTGGCTTGCAGCCTTAGGGAGGCGCCCGTGCTCGCAACTCTCCGGCGCAAATTCATTCAGTCATTGGTTTTGGGTGCGCTACTTGCGCTCGGCGCTCTGGCTGCGAGCTCTCAAAACGTCGACTCGATCTACGATCAGGCTAAATCCGAAGGCGCGCTCGTGCTCTATACCGGCGGCCCGACCGCTCCGTGGGAGGCCGCAGCCAAAGATTTTTCCGCGCGTTATCCCGGGATCAAGATTTCCGTTACCGGCGGCTTCAGCAACGTCCTCGACAAGAAGATCGATGCGCAACTGGCCGCGGGAAAAATGGAAGTCGATCTCGCGGTGTTCCAGACGCTGCAGGATTTTGTGCGCTGGAGGGAGCAAGGAATCCTCCTCAACTTCAAGCCGCAAGGCTTTGAAAAAATCGACGCGAGCTTCAAGGATGCGGGCGGCGCGTACGTGGCGGTCCAGATCAACGCGCACGCCTACGCCTACAATCCGAACCTGGTAAAGCCCGAGAACGTGCCGCGCTCGGCGCTGGATTTTCTCAACCCGAGATTCAAAGGCAAAGTCATTTCCTGCTATCCCGCGGATGACGACGCCACGCTCTACGCGTTCTACAGCATCGTGCAGAAATACGGCTGGTCCTACATGGACCGCTACATGGCCAACCAGCCCAATTTCATTCAAGGGCATCTTGGAGTGGCGCGCAGCATCGCGTCGGGCGAAAATTTAGTCACGTTCGACACCATCGCCAGCATCAGCATGGACCAGAAAAATCTGGGCCTGGCGCAAGCCGTGGCCTTCCCGCAAACGGACGCGCTGCCGATCTGGCCTTTCACCGCCGCGATTTTTAAATCCGCGCCGCACCCGAACGCGGCCAAACTATTTCTCACCTGGTATCTCTCGCCCGAAGTGCAGGCCAAAACAGGGAACTGGTCGCCGCGTTCCGATGTTGCTGCGCCCTACGGGTGGGAGCCCATTCTCTCCTACAAAGTGGTGAATGATTATCGCGGGTTCCTCACCAACACCGGGCAACTCCAGGAACTAAGGAAGCGCTTTGAAGCCTACACTGGCCCGGTTAAGAACTTGGGCGGAGTGCGGTGATCGCCCTGCTTCTGACGCAGAGTGCCGCATTCGATCGGCCAAGACGCTGAGTTTTCTCGCGCGTCTTCGTTTTTGATAAACTGAATGAGTAAGCCCACGCCGAGAGAGGAGGAATTTCGTGCCAACTGAACCTCTCGTGGCCGCCGCGCCGTATCTCACCGAACAGAAATATCAGGACTACACTCCTGAGCAGCATGCCGTTTGGGCGGAACTCGTGCGCCGCCGGCGCCCCCAGATTGATGCATATGCCTGCCGCGAATATCTCGAGGGCTACGAAATTATTGGGCTGCGGGATGACCGCCTGCCGAATCTCCGCTCCATCAGCGAGCGCATCGGCCCGCGCACCGGTTGGAGCACCACGCCGGTGAGCGGTTTTCTTCCCGGCGAAGCTTTTTTTGAAATGCTGGCGGCGCGAAAGTTTCCGACTACCACCTGGCTGCGCGGCGCCGATTCCCTGGAATACATTCCCGAGCCGGATATTTTTCACGACGTTTTCGGGCACGTTCCGATGCACGCGCATCCGGTGTTCGCCGATTTTCTGCAGCACTACGGCGCCATCTGTGCGCGGGCGAAAGACGCGGAAATCCTGGAGCGCCTCGGCCGCTTATTCTGGTACACCGTGGAATTCGGGCTGATCCGCGAGAACGGAAAAATCAAGGTGTACGGCAGCGGCGTCATCAGTTCGCATCGTGAGTGCACCAACGTCATTGAAGGCGGCTGCGAGGTGCGGGATTTCGATCTCGACGAAGTGCTGGCGACGGCCGTCAAGGTCGATGAATTGCAAAAGCGCCTCTTCGCGATCGAGAACTTCGACCAAATTTACGCGGCCGTGCAGGAAGCCGAGAGGCGCCTGCTGCCGGGCCAATAGCTGCGAGTATTCGCCCTACCTGCCTGCTCCTGATTTGACTTACGAGGGAAACGCGCTCAGAATCGCCGAAGTTTACCGGGAGGCCTGCCATGTCCACCCATGTTTGCATCGATTGCGATTCCCCAGGCGACGGAAGTTGTTCAGCTTGCCACGGCAGCGGACGAGCGGAGGGCGCGAGTTTCTCCGGCGGAGCCGGCGGTGATTTCGCCTGCAGTTCTTGCGGCGGAAGCGGCCAGTGCTCGAAGTGCGAAGGCAGCGGCGAGATTGAAGTAGGCGGCGAAAGCTGATTCACGCGGCACAGGCTTCAGCCTGTGGAATTCCATCTGATCTTGGCTAGCGCGTGCCGCCTGGACTTCTGAAAGAAACCCCACAGGCTGAAGCCTGTGCCACTATTGAACGGCGAACACCAGGACCTCCGCGCATGTCTCTCCGTGCGGCGGAACGGCCACGAAATACTCCTTCAGTTGCGGCACCAGCAAGCCGGTCTTGCCCAGCGGGCCGGTAGGAATCTGCCCGATCTCCTTGTAGTGGTCGGCGTCGATTTCTTTATAGACATTCACAATGCCCTGGCCGGTGGCGACGTACACTCGCATGCCGGCAGGATCGAACACCATGTCATCGACTCCGGTTCCGATGGGATAGTTCTGCAGCACTTTTCCGGTGTCGGAATCCAGCACATTCATGTTGCCGTCACGGCAAGCAGCAAATAGCCGGTGGTTTTTTTCATCGATCGCCACAGAGGCGTTCACTTTGCAGGTCAGCGGCCAGACCGCAGCCACCACGTTTTTCTTGCGATCGATGACGCCGATGGAATTCTTCTCGGTCATGTTCAGGAACAGCCGCGATCCATTCTTCTCGACGGCCATCGCCTCGAGGCGATTGGAATCAATTTTAATCTGGCCAACTTTTTCGCCGCTGTCGGTGTTCACGATTTCCAGAAAGGTGTAATTGAGTTTCGCGTCCAGCCCGCCGTCGGCGATGTACAAGTTGTGGGTCACTGGGTCGTAGCCGGTGGCGTCGGAATCGGCCAGCAGCTTCACGCTTTTCAGCAGCTGATAGGTGGTTCCGTTAAAGATCTTCAAGTCGCCGTCGCTGCCGTCGGTCACAAAAATGCGGTCGATGTCGGCGCGGTACACCACGGAGTGCCCGACGCCGATGCCCTTGATGCTGTGAACAAATTTGCCGGTGCGAATGTCATAGACTTCGATGGTCTTGTTGTCCTCGGGCACGACAAACAGACGATTATTTTTCAGGTCGGGAGTGAGGTGGTCGAAGTGGTTCGGCACGCCCACGATGCGCGTGGTGGTCAGGTTTTTCGCCAGTTGGTCGGCCGATACGTCAGGCATGGTGCTGCGAATATCCTTCAGCTCGATAGTCTTCACCAGTTTCAGCGGCGGCGCATCCTCGGCAAATACGAACGCGCGCGACGCGGTCCACGCGACCAAAGCCAGTGCGGCAAACCAGAAGATATACCGTTGATACGAGCGCATCCATGCCTCCAGGGGTTTCATCTCGAAAATAGTTCTGCGTCGATTTAAAAATAATAGCACGCCGCTGAGCCCGCCTCCAGTCGCCCGGAAGGCAGTACCAATGATTTGATCCTCGCGCTGAAAAAGGTTGCCGTCCGCCTCATCCAATCGCGCGAAGCCCTCGTAGTAACAGGTGCAAGGGGAAAGCAAAACTCAAAATTGAGGGAGATCGAAATGAAGAAGCTTCTGCAGATGTGTGCCATTACGCTGGTAGCAGCCTCGGCCATCCTGGCGGCCACGAATCCGATGGTCGGCGGGCACGAAATGCTTCCGTCGAAAAATATCGTACAGAACGCGTTGAACTCCGACGATCACACTACGCTGGTGGCCGCGGTGAAGGCTGCCGGGCTGGTGGACACGCTGGAAGGCCCCGGGCCGTTCACCGTATTTGCGCCGACCAATGAAGCGTTCGCGAAATTGCCCGCGGGCACCGTGGACACTTTGCTGATGGCGCAGAACAAGCCGATGCTGACGAAAGTTCTGACCTATCACGTGGTGGCGGGAAAAATGGATTCCAAGGACATCGCCAAGGCCATCAAAGCGGGCATGGGCAAGGCCGAGTTGACTACCGTGAGCGGCGGCAAGCTGTGGGCCAGCATGCAGGGCAAAGACCTGATCCTCACCGATGAAAAGGGTGGAATGGCCAAGGTCACGATTTCAAATGTCTATCAGGCCAACGGCGTGATTCACGTGATCGACACAGTTCTTCTTCCCAACTAACCCCGCGACACTCCTCGCACCATTCACCGCTCAGAGGCGCAAAGATCCGGAAGAAAATAAAAATCTTCCGAAATCTTTGTGCCTCTGTGGCACTGCGCGTTTTGCTGGTTCCGGCCTTCGCTTGACACCTGTGAATCACGGGGGTATACGGGAAGTGCCCTTGTCCGCTGCCGCAGAACCTCAAGGAGGGATTCCGTGAGCACCAAAAAGCGTGACACCGCAACGCGCATCAACCAACTGGAAGCCGGCGCGCAACACGCCAAGCCGATTTTGCACCAGCACGCCCGGGAAATTCAGCCCTATGGAAAAATCGCCAAACTATCGATCGCCCTCGACGAGACGGCCTGCGAATCGAGCATCAATAACCTGAACCAAATTTTGGCAGACACCATGACGCTGCGTGACATGTACAAGAAACATCACTGGCAGGTCGCCGGAGCGACCTTCTATCAATTGCATTTGCTCTTTGACAAGCATCACGGCGAGCAGGACGAACTGGTGGACACGATTGCCGAGCGCATCCAACTGTTGGGCGGCGTCAGCGTCGCCATGGCCGCCGATGTCGCGGAAACCACCATCATTCCGCGCCCGCCGCGCGGCAGGGAAGAGCCTCCGGTGCAGATTTCACGGCTGCTCGAAGCGCACGAATTTATTTTGAAAGAAGCGCGCGCCATGGCCCGCGAAGCGTCCGAAGTGGGCGACGACGGGACCAATGATTTGCTGGTGAGCGAAGTGATTCGCGGCAACGAACTGCAAGTTTGGTTTCTTTCCGAACATCTGGTGGCTATGCCGCTCTCCCATCCGGAGCAGGCCAAGGCCGCGTCCGGCGCATAACGCTGGGACCCTTTACCCCGAATCGTTCCACGGTTTTGTAGCGCCCGCCTCCAGGCGGGCACTTGGGAGCCAAGCACATGCCCGCCTGAAGGCGGGCGCTACACGAGGCCGGGTGATCGCGCGATGGTGATCGGGATCAGGCCCGCTTTGCTGCTGCAATTCCACGAATCATTGCCGCCAGTTCCCGCGTGACCGGCACGTCAATTCCGTGTTCTTCCGCGCGCCGCAGGATCGGCCCGGCGATGCCGTCGATTTCCGGTGGATTTCCGGCAGCCACATCTTTCTGCATGGAACTGCGTCCTGCGGGCGGCGTCTTATCGAAAAAGGGAAGAATGGCGCCGGGATCGAGCGGCGTGCCGCTGGCCGTACCCACGGCCGCTACTTCGCGGATCACCGCTTCCAGCCGCTTGCGCCACACCGGATCGCTGTTCACTTCGCCGATGGTTCGTGCGCCGGCCGTAGTAGTCAACGCGAACGGCGCCAAGAAAGAAAGCTTGGTCCACAGGATCTTCATCTCGTCCGGAACGAACTGAACGTTGAATCCAAATTTCCTGAACTCCTCCGCCGCCGTTGAAAGCCTGCTTTCTCCCATCGAAGCGATTGCCAAGCGCACGGCCATGCCGCGATGAATAATTTTTCCAGGCGCGGCCCGCTCCGCCTCCACTCCAATGCTGGCCGGAACGACTCGATCGTGTCCAAACCGAGCTCGCAAGACTGGCACATGATCCATGCCGTTCAGCAGCGGCACAACCGCCCCGAGCGCTTCCGGTGCGACGGTGACGCTGCGCAGCGCGGCGTCTAACTGAGTAGCCTTCACCGCAATCCAAAGCACATCGTAGGGCTGGTCCACCGTAGCGGCCCGGTTCACCGGGACATGGAAAGACCCCAGCGGGCTCTCCAGAGATAGTTCAGCCGGATAATTCTTCAACGTTTCAGGACGGAGGATAAGCGTAACCGATTCCCCCGCATGGGCCAGCGCCACGCCAATCAGGCCGCCCACTCCTCCCGCTCCCAGAATCGCGTGCCGCATGCTGGTCCTCCCACCCTGCAGAATCAGTCTCTGCCAAGAAAATTCCAACAACAACAACAGCCTGAACCCCGCCCGACATTGTACGCCGGGCCGTCCGAAAAAGAGTGCCGAACGGGCAATGCAGATTACGAAACCTTGAAAGAGATCGGCAGGAGTCTGGCGGCACGGCCCAGTGCTATGATTGCCCCCTATGGTGACAGAAAAGGGCACACCCAAGATCGCATATTTCTGCATGGAAATCGCCCTGGACCAGTCCATTCCAACTTACGGCGGGGGCTTGGGCATTCTGGCGGGGGATATGCTGCGTTCGGCGGCCGATCTTGAGCTGCCGATGATTGCAATATCGCTGGTCTACCGGAAAGGCTACTTCCGGCAGCGGCTCGACGGCGAGGGAAACCAGTCCGAAGAGCCTGATCCGTGGCAGCCGGAGACCGTGCTTCCGGCGGTGGAAGTAGCCTTTACCGTGCGAATTGAAGACCGCGACGTGCATGTTCGCGCCTGGCGCTACAGCGTCCACGGGTTGTCGGGTTTCATTGTTCCGGTCTACCTCCTCGACACCGATTTGCCGGAAAACTCCGACTACGACCGCACTCTTACCGATTCGCTCTACGGGGGAGACCAGCGCTATCGAATCTGCCAGGAAGTTCTGCTGGGCATCGGGGGCATTGCGCTCCTGCGGCATCTCAACGTTTCGCAGATCGGCAGCTATCACATGAACGAGGGCCACGCCGCATTCCTTACGCTGGCGATGCTCGAGGAACAGCTCAAGCTGCGCAAGTACACGGTAGCCGTGGAGGCGGACATCGAAGTGGTGCGGCGCCGCTGCGTATTCACCACGCACACGCCGGTCGAAGCCGGCCACGACCGCTTTCCGTGGGACCTGGTGCAGCAGGTGCTTGGCGAATACCGCACCGGCCTGCTGCAACAGTCCGGATTTGCCAATGCCAACATGCTGAACATGACCGACCTGGCCATCCACTTTTCGCGCTATGTGAATGGCGTGGCCATGCGCCACGGCGAAGTTTCGCAGCACATGTTCCCGCAATTCCCAATCCACGCGATCACCAACGGCGTTCACGCCGCTACCTGGGCGTCTCCACAATTCCAGGATTTATTCGATCGCGAAATTCCCGAGTGGCGGCGCGACAACGCTTATATGCGCTACGCCATCGGATTGCCGCTCGAGGATATCCGCAAGGCGCATTGCCTGGCCAAGGCCGCACTCATTAAGGAAGTGCAGAAGCGCACCGGCGTGCAGCTGGATGAATCGGTGCTGACCATCGGCTTCGCCCGCCGCGCGGCAACCTACAAGCGCGCGGACTTGCTGTTCAAGGATGTGGAGCGGCTGAAATACATCGCGCGTTCCGCGGGGCCCATTCAGATTGTGTACGCCGGAAAGGCCCATCCGCATGATGCCGGCGGCAAAGCGCTGATTCACCGCGTGATTCAGGCAGCCTCGGGAATTAACGGGGACATCAAAATTCTCTACCTTGAGAATTACAACATGGGCCTCGCCAAACTCATCACTTCAGGCGTCGATCTGTGGCTCAACACGCCGCAGCGCCCGCAGGAGGCTTCCGGGACCAGCGGGATGAAAGCCGCGCTGAACGGGATTCCCAGCCTGAGCGTGCTGGACGGCTGGTGGGTGGAGGGCTGCGTCGAGGGCGTAACCGGATGGGCCATCGGATTTGACAGCAAAATCGTCGGCGACGAATCAGCGGCCGAGGTCGCATCGCTTTACGACAAACTAGAACATCAGATCATTCCGATGTTTTACCGCGCGCCGGAAGCTTACGCGCACGTGATGCGATCGTGCATTTCACTGAATGCCAGCTTCTTTAACACGCACCGCATGTTGAGCCAGTACAAGGCCAACGCCTACTCGCCGCGCGCCCTGATCAAGAAGGCCAAGGAGCAGTGAAGTTTTGGAGAGAGAAGAGGAAAAACCGGGGGAGACTTGCGGATGGGTTAGTTCCGTCAATTTGGATTTTTTTTAATGAATCCTTCAATCATCTCCCCCGCCAGTATCTTCCA
>Ga0070735_10002171_pt1 | contig 17993 bp, 13 predicted proteins | sample Coa_R1_FD_66443 | JGI IMG/M metagenome (GOLD analysis project Ga0070735, IMG submission 66443) | Surface soil microbial communities from Centralia Pennsylvania, which are recovering from an underground coalmine fire - Coalmine... | ecosystem: Environmental > Terrestrial > Soil > Unclassified ... | reverse complement strand
GCCGGCAAGGTGACGCTGTTGCCGCATATGGGCTCGGCCACCATCGAGGGCCGCGTCGAAATGGGCGAAAAGGTGATCATCAACATTCGCACCTTCCTCGACCATCACAAGCCGCCCGACCGCGTGTTGCCGAGCATGCTGTGAGGCGCCGGGAAATCGGATCTATCGATGCGCGCACGCATCGATATGCGCATCGCCATTGAGCGGGTTTAGCGGATCGCGCCGATAGCGCAACGTCTCGAAGCGCATCGCGCGCGCATCCACCATCAACAGCCGCCCCACCAGCCCCTCGCCGAAACCGACGATTTCGCGGATCGCCTCCAGCGCCATCATCGAACCCAAAATCCCGGCGATCGCGCCCATGACGCCGGCCTCCGCGCAAGGCGGCACCGTGCCCGGCGGCGGGGCTTCCGGAAACAGGCAGCGGTAGGTCGGATTGAACTCACCGGCCGCGTTCTTCTCATGCGCCCGGATCGTGGTCAGCGAACCGTCGAACATGCCCAGCGCCGCCGTGATCAAGGGTTTGGCGGCGAAGAAACAGGTGTCGGAAACGAGATAGCGCGTTTCGAAATTATCCGAGCCATCCAGCACCAGATCATAGCCGCCGATCAATTCCGCGGCATTGGCGGCATTCAGCCGAACGGCGTGGGGGACGAATTTGACATGGGGATTGAGCGCGGCGATGCGCCTTGCCGCGCTGTCGGTCTTACGCCGTCCGATATCGGAGGTGTCGTGAATGATTTGGCGTTGCAGATTGGAGAGCGAGACGGTGTCGTCGTCGACCACGCCGAGCGTGCCGAGGCCGGCGGCGGCGAGATACATCAATGCCGGCGCGCCGAGACCGCCGGCGCCGATCACCAATACGGACGCCGCTTTCAGGGCGGCCTGTCCGGGCCCGCCCACCTCGCGCAGCACGATATGGCGGGCATAGCGTTCGAGTTCATCGGGACTTAGCATGTCGAAAAAATGCCCTTCGCGCTTGCCGCCATCGGGTGAGCCTTCCAGCTTTTGTTGCCGACCCAGCAGATGGGCTTATTTGCGCCGGCGTCAATGGTTTCACCTATGAGAACATAGGCTTGTCGGTAGAGGCGAGGTGACATTCGCTTCCCTTCCGGCCACGCCCGCGCGCCGCGAAATTTAAATTTCAATCCATATTGGCCCGCAGACCCGTATTTTCCCGGAGTAGCCAGACTCACAGTCATTCGTCATCGTTAGCGCTATTGCCGATTCGGACCGCCGCGATCCCCCAACAATTCTTGGATCGGGCCGGCGCTTCCTGAGCGAGAATTGCTCACCGTCGCAAGACGCGGTGCACATGCGTTGGCGTTATCGTCAATCCTGTCAGCAGCAATTCACGGGGACATTCATCATGCACACCATTGTATTTGCCACCCAAAAGGGCGGCAGCGGCAAGAGTACGCTTGCCATTGGCCTTGCGCTTGCGGCCACCCAATCCGGGCATACCGTTCGCCTGATCGAAACCGATACGCAAGGAACCCTCTCGAACTGGCAGCGCCGCCGCGCCGGCGCCGAGCCGATCGTCGAGCCTCTCTACGTTGCCGGCGACATCGAGTCCCGCCTACAATCGCTGAGCGAAAGCGGCGTGACGCTGACGATCATCGATACCGCCGGCGGCATCAGCGCCGCAACGACATCGGCCATCCGTTACGCCGATCTGTGTTTGATCCCGCTTCGCCCAAGCGTCGCCGATGTCGAGGCGACCGCCTCGACGCTGCAAACCGCGCGCGCCTGGAACAAGCCGTTTGCTTTCATCCTCAACCAGACGCCGATTCGCGGTCAGCGCATCACCCATGCGACAACCTCGCTCGGCGATGAATCGGTGCTGGGGCTTACGGACGTGCTCGCTCAGCCCTTCATCGTGATGCGCAACGACCATCAGGACGCGTTGAGCGCGGGCCTAGCGGTCGGCGAATATGCGCCCGCCGGCAAATCGGCAGATGAAATTCGCGGCCTCTGGCGATGGGTCGAGACCAAATTGAACATCGGCGCGGCCGAGCAACCTGCCGTCGGTGAATTTGTCGCGGCGACGAGCATCGACCCTTCGATATTCTTGCAGGCGCCCGCCGATACCGCGGCACCGGTTTCCTGGAGCGGCCTCTAACAAAGAGCGGGAGAGCATCGCTTTTCCCGCTTTGTCAGGATTGCGCGGCAAATCAAGGACGCTTCGTCTCAGCACGCGCCGCCCTGAAGATGGTTTTTGCCGTTCGATCAAAGCGGACCTTGACGGCGCGCCCGCCAGCTTTCGCGGGTTACTTTCCAATGCTCCGCTTGCGATTGACCATTATGGTGCGAAAGCGCGATGTAGCCGGCAAATTCGGCGTCCGTCTTTTGTTTGACCCGGCGTGAGGCCACGTTGGAAACGACGTTACAGACGTAAAAACTTTCGACCCCCAGCGTGTCAAAAGCAAAGTCATTCACCGAATCGATGGCCTCGGTCATCAGGCCTTGATTCCAATAAGGCTCCGCCAGCCAAAATCCGCGGTTGCCCACGGGTTCGCCGAGCCACGGACGAAAATGGATGTTGCCGATGGCCTGTCCATCGCCGGATCGCAACACCAGAACCCATTGATAGATTTCCTCGCCCGCGGCGATTTTCCCCAACTGCTCCCTGACAAAGGTTTCGGCGCCGTCGTCCGGGTAAGGCCAAGGCACGATCGACGCCAGATTCTGAATGATGTTCCAGTTGTTGAAATGGTGCTGAATCGCTGGCGCATCCGACAACGCCAGCGGCCGGAGAGTGAGCCGCTTTGTCTGAATGGTCGGCGTGACAATCAACTCTTTACCCAAGCGATTGATGTGAGGGGATCAAGCCACCCAAAAATTATTTCTGACACTTTGGACACCAGAAAGTCGATCGTCCGTTCTGGACAAAACGGCGCACGATTCCACCGCAGCCTTGGGTCTGGCATTTTTCGCCCTCGCGGTCATAGACCTGAAATGAATGCTGAAAATAGCCGAGTTCGCCCGAGGTCTGGCGATGATCCCTGAGCGAGGAACCGCCCGCTTTGATCGCCTGATGGAGCACGGCGTAAATGGCCTCCACCAACCGCCTGGCATGATCGGTCGGCCCCCCCTTTTTGGTCGAGAGCGTCACGGCCAATCTTCGCGGCGACAGATGCGCGCGAAACAGCGCTTCACATACATAGATATTGCCAAGCCCCGCGACCACGCGCTGGTCGAGCAACGCCGCCTTCAGGCTGGTTTTCTTGTTGAGGCATGAGCGCGCCAGCATATCGGCATCGAATGTATTGCCGAGCGGCTCCGGACCAAGGCCTTTCAGCAAAGGCTCCTCCTCGATCGCGTCCCGCGCAATGACCTTCATATAGCCGAAGCGGCGCGGATCGTTGAAGACGATCTCCGCTCCTCCCGACATGTGAAACACGACATGATCGTGATCGCGATTTTCTCCGCGCGGATGATGAAACCGGCCCTGAATCTGGTCCTCGTCCATGACGAGGCGGAAAGACCCGGACATGCCCAGATGCATCAGAAGCACGTCGCCGGAGGCCAGATCGGCCATCAGATATTTGGCGCGGCGGCCAAGGCCGGTCACCGTCTGGCCTTCGAGGCGCGTGACAAAATCCTTCTGGAATGGAAACCGCAGGTCTTTGCGCCGGGTTTCGACCTTCACAATTCTGGCCCCTTCCATGGCCGGTTGCAGGCCGCGGCGGACGGTCTCGACTTCAGGTAATTCAGGCATAGGTCGTGTTCACCTTGAAAGGCTAACGTGATAGCCCCATCGGAACTGCCGCGCTATGGTGAGTGCATGAACCAACCGGACAAAACCACGCATTTCGGCTTCAGGGACGTGCCCCTGGGCGACAAGCAGACGATGGTGAATGACGTGTTTCACAGCGTGGCGCGGCGCTACGACCTGATGAACGATTTGATGTCGGCCGGACTGCATCGCCTCTGGAAGGAATGGATGGTCGGCGCGCTCAACCCGCCGCGCTCGGAAGCCCCCTTTGCGTTGCTCGATGTCGCCGGCGGCACCGGCGATATCGCGTTCCGCGCCGCCCACGCGGCGGGGCCGGGCTTCAAAGCCACCGTATGCGACATCAATTCCGACATGCTGGCGGTGGGCCGTGAACGCGCCGCCGCGCGACGGCTTGACGGGCAGGTGTCGTTTGTCGAAGGCAATGCCGAGGCGCTTGCATTTCCGGCCCATACGTTCGACGCCTATACCATCGCCTTCGGCATCCGCAATGTGCCGCGAATCGACCACGCGCTTCGCGAGGCCTTCCGGGTGTTGCGGCCGGGCGGGCGATTCCTATGCCTCGAATTTTCCAGCGTCGATGTGCCGGGACTTGATCGAATATACGATCTGTTTTCGTTCAAGGTGATCCCGCCGCTCGGCCGCGCGATAACCGGCGATGCCGAGTCTTACCAATATCTGGTGGAGTCGATCCGCCAATTTCCAAAACCCGGCGCCTTTGCCGAAATGATCGGCGATACCGGCTTTTCTCGCGTGAGCTGGCAGAGTTTCTCGGGCGGCATCGTGGCACTGCATTCGGGCTGGCGTCTGTGATTTCCGCGACCTTCCACATCGCGCGGATCGCCCGCGCCGCGCTCGTATTCGCGCGTGAGGGGGTTTTCGGCGCCGTCGATCCGTCTTTGGTGCCGCCATCCGGACAATTGGCGCTCCGGCTTGCGAGAATCCTCGAACGAAGCGGCGCCAAATCGGGACCGCGGTTGTCGCGCGCGCTGACCCGGCTTGGACCGGCCTATCTCAAGCTCGGACAATTTCTCGCCACCCGGCCCGACGTGGTCGGCGTCATCCTGGCGCGCGACCTCGAAAGCCTGCAGGACCGCCTGCCGCCCTTTCCGCAAGCCGAAGCCGAGGCCGTGATCGCAGCCTCGCTCGAACGCCCCCTTGCGCAGGCTTTTGCCAATCTCGGCCCAGCGGTCGCCGCCGCCTCGATCGCGCAGGTCCATCGCGGCGAAATCAATCGCAACGGCGACCGCCACACGGTGGCCGTCAAAGTGCTGCGGCCCGATGTGGCGGCGCGTTTCCGTCGCGACCTCACCGATTTCTTTTTTGTCGCCCATCAGGCCGAAATCTATTCGGCGGAAGCGCGACGGCTGCGGCTCGTCGAAGTCATCAACACGATGTCGCGCTCGGTCGCCATGGAGATGGACCTTCGCCTCGAGGCGGCGGCGATGTCGGAAATGGCGGAGAATACCGGCGACGATCCGGATTTTCGGGTGCCGACGGTCGATTGGGATCGGACCACCCATAACGTCCTGACCATGGAATGGATCGACGGCATCGCGCTCTCCGATCACGCCCGGCTTGAACAATCGCGGGTCGATTTACCGGACCTCGGCCGCAAGGTGATTCAGAGCTTTCTGCGTCACGCGCTGCGCGACGGCTTTTTTCATGCCGACATGCATCCCGGCAATTTGTTTCTCGACAAGGAAGGCCGGCTTGTCGCGGTGGATTTCGGCATCATGGGCCGGCTCGGGCTGAAGGAGCGGCGCTTTCTCGCCGAAATCTTGTTGGGTTTCATCACCCGCGACTATCGGCGGGTGGCCGAGGTGCATTTCGAGGCGGGTTACGTGCCTTCGCACCATTCGGTGGACAATTTCGCGCAAGCCATCCGCGCCATTGGCGAGCCGATCCATAACCGCACCGCCGAGGAAATCTCGATGGCGAAGCTATTGACCTTGCTTTTGGAGGTCACCGGCCTGTTCGACATGCGCACCCGACCCGAATTGATCCTGTTGCAAAAGACCATGGTGGTGGTGGAAGGCGTCGCCCGCGGCTTCGACCCAAAGCTCGATATTTGGAAAGTCGCAGATCCCGTCGTGCGCGAATGGATCGAGCGCAATTTAGGCCCGGTCGGACACATTCAAGGCGCGCTGTCCGGCGCCGGCGAACTCGGCCGCGTGGCTGCAAGCCTGCCGATGCTCGCCACGCGGGCCGTAACCTTGCTTGAGCAGCTTGAGACCATGACGCGGGAAGGGGTGGCCTTGTCGCCGGAGACGCTGGCGGCGATGGGACGCAATGAGGGGCGCAAAAACCGTTGGCGGGCGATTCCGCTTTGGGTCATCGCGGTGGCCTTTATCGGAATTTTATGGGCGGTGTTGCAGATTTGATTGCATTGCAATCGATCTATGATATCATTGCTGTCATAACTTCGGTGGGGGGTTAACCATCGCCAGCCTGACAATCCGGAAACTGGACGACGCGATCCGCGATGCTCTGCGGCTCCGCGCCGCGCGGAACGGCCGCTCGGTCGAGGACGAGGTTCGGGTGATCTTGCGGGAGGCCTCGCAGGAGGGACCTTCCATGGCGCCCCGTGCCCCTTTATTGGCCCCGTCGGCGCCTTCCTCTCCCCGGCCCAACCCAGGCTTGGCGCGCGTCACTTTGATCATCGGTGGCGGCATTGCCGCCTACAAGGCGCTCGACCTGATCCGGCGGCTGAAGGAGCGGCAGTTTCAAGTCCGTTGCGTTCTGACCAAAGCCGCGCAGCATTTCGTCACACCCTTGAGCGCAAGCGCGCTCTCCCATGAGCGCTGCTACACGGACCTGTTCGATCCCGAGAGCGAATTCGACGCCGGCCATATCCGCCTGGCGCGCGAGGCCGACCTGATCGTGGTGGCGCCGGCCACGGCCGACCTGATCGCCAAAATGGCGCATGGCACAGCCGATGATCTCGCCAGCGCGATCCTGCTGGCGTCACACGTGCCGATTTTGCTGGCGCCGGCGATGAACCCGCTGATGTGGAACAATGCCGCGACCAGGCGCAATGTCGCGACGCTTCAGCGCGACGGCCTTATCATGATCGGACCTCATGCGGGCGAGATGGCCGAAGCGGGCGAGGCCGGCGTGGGGCGAATGGCCGAGCCCCTGGAAATCGCGGCCGCCGCCGAGCGCTTGCTGCGGCCGCCACAACCAAAACCGCTGAAAGGCCGGCGCGTTCTGATCACGGCGGGACCGACGCATGAGCCGATCGACCCCGTGCGCTACATCGCCAACCGCTCGTCGGGCAAGCAAGGCTTTGCCATCGCCGCCGCCGCGCAGGCCGCGGGCGCGGACGTCACCTTGATCTCAGGTCCGGTCGAATTGGAAAATCCGTCCGATGTCGCCGTGATCCCGGTGGAATCGGCGCGTGACATGCTGGCCCGGGTGGAGGCCGCGCTGCCCGCGGACATCGCGATCTTTGCCGCGGCCGTTGCCGATTGGCGCGTCGCGCATGAGGGCGAGCAAAAATTGAAAAAGACCTCGGCCGGCATGCCGCCGCTCCAGCTCGTGGAAAACCCGGACATTCTGGCGACGATCGCGCACCGGCTGGACCGGCGACCGCTGCTCGTCATTGGCTTTGCGGCGGAAACCGAACATCTGATCGAAAATGCCAAGACGAAGCTCGCGCGCAAAGGCTGCGATTGGATCGTCGCCAATGATGTCTCGCCAGGGACCGGCGTGATGGGCGGCGACCGCAACACGGTCCATTTGCTGACCCGCCATGGCAAAGACATCGATGTCGATTCCTGGCCGGTCATGACCAAGGAGGAGGTCGCAAGCGCGCTGATCGCGCGCATCGCCAGCGCGATGAATACGGAAGCGCCGTCGTGAGTGGCGGCATGACCATCGAAATCCGGCTCTTGCCGCATGCCGAAGGCATGGCGCTGCCGGCCTATCAAAGCGCCCAGGCGGCCGGCCTCGATTTGCGCGCCGCGGTTCCAGAAGATGCGCCGGTCGTCCTCGCGCCGGGAAAATACGCGCTCATCTCCACAGGTCTTGCGATCGCGCTTCCTGCGGGCTTTGAAGCTCAAATTCGCCCACGCTCGGGCCTTGCCGCCAAGCATGGCGTCACGGTTCTGAACGCGCCCGGCACGGTGGATGCGGATTATCGCGGCGAAATCAGCGTGCTTCTGATCAATCATGGCGAGGCGCCGTTCGCGATTCGGCATGGCGAGCGAATCGCGCAGATGGTGATTGCGGCGGTCACCCGCGCCGAACTCACGGCCGTCGTCCAATTATCGGTAACGGCGCGCGGAGATGGCGGCTTTGGTTCAACCGGCCGATAGAACCGGCTCCGCTTTCCCGAAGCTTACCGAAAAACGATCTTTCATCCCGCATTTTTTGGCAGCGCGATTCACGTTCACGGTCTGGACTCTTACCGGCTCTATCCGCTTGGCGATATTGTCTCTTGATTCGCGCACGGTGGGGGACCGCCGGGCCGGAGAGTCGTGCGGTTTGGGGCAGGTCATGTCAGGCGTAATCACGGTGATGCGTCGGACGTTGCTGTCGTGCGCTTTTCGCGCGCGAGGCCGACCTTTTGCCGTTGGAACCTTGGCCGGCGTAGCCGAATTCGGCCTGACCCCGCCGGCCCATGCCGCCGAACCACCGTTTTTACAAAGCATCACCGCCTTTATCGGTTTGAACCACCAGGAATTTGCCGCGCTGACGACCGCGCTCTCCTTGCTCGGCTTTTCGGTGGTCGCCGCCATTCTCTTGATGCGAACGCGGCTGCGCGCGGCGGGAAACGAGGTCCGGCTGCGGGGCGAAATTCAAGGGCTGCAACACGAGACCGACCGCTACCGTGCGCTCCTGTTCGCCGAACCCCAAATTCTGATCGCCTGGCCCGCAGGTGACCATCCGCCAGATATCAGCGGCGATGTTTCACTTCTTACCGCCCAGATTACCCCCCAGGATTCGCCGCAACGCATTCTCGCCTTCGGAACCTGGCTGCCGCCAGAGCCAGCGGTGCAATTGGATCACGCCATCGACACTTTGCGCGACAAGGGCGAGGGATTTTTGCTCAATTTGACCGCGTCAAACGGGAACGCGGTCGAGATTCTCGGCCGCGCCATTGGCGGCCAGGCCATTGTTCGGATTCGCGAACTTTCAGGTGTTCGCCGCGAACTGGCGGAAATCAATCTCCGCTACCGGGCGCTGCTGCAAGAAACCGAAATGCTTCGGGGCTTTGCCGAGAAAGCCCCTTGGCCGATATGGACCAAACGCGCCGAAGGCGGCCTGCTCTATGTCAACAACGCCTATGCGCAGGCGAGCGAAGCCGCCAATGTCAGCGATGCCCTCGAACGCAATTTGGAACTGCTCGACAGCGGCGATCGAAGCAACATGGAACGTACCTTGACCAGCACGGCCGCCTTCACCGGGCGGTTGCCGATCGTGGTCGGCGGCCAACGGCGCATGTATGACGTTCACGCGCTCAATGTCGGCGGCGGCAGCGTGGGCATCGCGATCGACGCCTGCGAAGCCACCGAGCTGCGGGCCGCGTTGAATCGCATGGCGGAGGCCCATCGCCGCACCCTCGATCAACTATCGTCAGGTGTTGCGATTTTCGACAGCCGACGGCGGCTTGCCTTCTACAACGACTCCTATCGCCGTCTGTGGGACTTCGAGCGGACGTTCCTCGACGGCAATCCCGACGATTCGAGCGTGCTCGATCGGCTCCGCGCCGCGCGCAAATTGCCGGAGCAGCCGGATTTCCGGGCCTGGAAAGCCAAATTGCATGAGGCCTACCGCGCCGTCGAAACCGCGCAGGACACCTGGTATTTGCCTAACGGCCGCGCGCTGAGTGTCGTCACCACGCCCAATCCCGAAGGCGGCGTCACCTATCTGTTCGACGATGTGACGGAAAGTCTCGATTTGGCGCGGCGGTTCGACGGGTTGATCCGCGTGCAGCGCGAGACGCTCGACAACCTTGCCGAGGCGGTCGCCGTGTTCGGCAGCAACGGCCGCGCGCGGCTCTTCAACCCCGCCTTCGCCAGCATGTGGAAGCTATCGGCGGAAGCGCTCGGCGAACAACCCCATATCGAGACGGTCGAGGGCTGGTGTAAACCTCTGTTCGACGACGAGGCGACCTGGCGTATCATTCGTGAGGCGATTACGCGGATCGAAAATCGGGCCACGGTGCCGCTGAAACTCGAACGCAAGGATGGCAGTGTGCTCGTCTGCATGACCATGCCGCTTCCCGACGGCGCCACCATGCTGACCTTCCAGGACATCACCGACACCGAAAATGTCGAGCGGGCGCTGCGCGAGCGCAACGAGGCGTTGGAAACCGCCGACCAGATGAAGGTCGATTTCGTTCACCACGTCTCCTACGAATTGCGCTCGCCATTGACCACGATCATCGGATTTGCCCATCTGTTGAACGATCCGGCGACAGGGCCGCTGGTGGCCAAACAGGCCGAATACCTCAACTACATCACGGCCTCGACCAATTCGCTGTTCGCCCTGATCAACAATATTCTGGATCTCGCCAGCATCGATGCCGGCGCGATGACTCTCGACATCGGTCCTGTGGATATTCGTAAAGCCATCGACAACGCCGCGGAGGGAATTCAGGATCGGATTACCCTCGATCACATCGAGCTTACGATCGAGGTCGATCCGAATATCGGAACCTTTGTCGCCGATGGCGGCCGCGTGGTGCAGGTGCTCTACAATCTTCTCGCCAACGCCGTCGGCTTTTCGCCCCCGGAGTCGACGATCACGCTGAGCGCCAAACGCACCGAGCATCATGTCGTGTTCGCCGTGACCGATCGCGGTCCCGGCATTCCGCCCGAGGTCAAGGACAAGGTTTTCGACTGGTTCGAGAGCCATTCCAACGGATCGCGGCACCGCGGCGCCGGACTCGGCTTACCGCTGGTGAAATCCTTCGTGGAGCTGCATGGAGGCCGGGTGCGCGTCGATTCGATCCTGGGCAGGGGAACGACCGTCACCTGCGACTTTCCGATCGACCGGGCGGCGCATCGCAGCGCCGCCGAATGACGGGCCTTTCGACCTTCACGCTGGCGCTTGCGAACGAGACCGTGACCGCAAACCTGATGGCCGATCTGGCCCTGTTGATCGCTCCCGGCGACGTCATCACGCTTTCCGGCGACCTTGGCGCGGGCAAAACCGCCGCCGCGCGTGCCTTGATCCGTTACCTCGCCGACGATCCCGAAACCGAGGTTCCAAGTCCGACCTTCACCTTGGCCCAAAGCTATGAGCTGCCTTCCTGGCCGCTTGTTCATGCCGACCTTTACCGCATCAATGATGCGACGGAGCTTGAGGAAATCGGCTTGTCGCCCTTACCGGAGGGCGTCGTCGCGCTGATCGAATGGCCGGAACGCGCGCCCGAGGCACTGCCGGCGGACAGGATCGATATTGCCTTAAGCCATCGCCCAGCGCTCGGATCGACGGCGCGCGCCGCCGTGATCACCGGATACGGAAAGGCCGCCGCGCAAGTCGAAAGGCTCCAGGCGCTGCGGCAATTTCTCGAGCGCGCCGGCTTTATCGATGCAAAACGCCAGCGCATGGCCGGCGATGCCTCGACGCGTTCCTATGCGCGATTGTTCCTGGACAATGACCCCGTCATTTTGATGAACGCTCCGCGACGGCCCGACGGCCCGGCGATCTATGACGGAAAATCCTATAGCGCCGCGGTGCATCTGGCCGAAGATGTCAGGCCGTTCGTCGCGATCGCCCATGGTTTGCGCGAGCACGGCTTTTCCGCGCCCGCCATTCATCACACCGACCTCGATGCCGGCTTTCTGATAACGGAAGATTTCGGCAAGGAAAGTTTTGTCGAAGGCGAGCCGCCGCATCCGATCGCCGAGCGCTACGAGGCCGCGGTCGACGTACTCGCGGCCTTGCACCGCGATCCGCTTCCCGAAACCCTGCCGCTTGCGCCGCAAATCGCTTACACGATTCCTGCTTTCGACATCGACGCGATGATGGTCGAAATCGGGCTGATGCTCGAATGGTATCTGCCCGATCGCGGCGCCGAACTCGGCGAAGCACAGCGCGGCGAATTTGTCACGCAATGGCGCGACCTGTTGGGCAAGCTATCGGCGGCGCCCAAAAGCTGGACGCTGCGCGATTTTCACTCTCCCAATTTGATCTGGCTTGCCGAACGATCCGGGATTTCGCAAGTCGGCGTGATCGATTTTCAGGACGCCGTGCTGGGGCCGACCGCCTATGACCTCGTCTCGCTCTTGCAGGATGCGCGGATCGACATTCCCGAGCCGATCGAGCTGGCGCTGCTGACCCGATACATCAAGGCCAGGCACACCGCCGACACCGGCTTTGACCCTGCGGGTTTTGCCGAGACCTATGCCGTGATGTCGGCGCAACGTAACACCCGCCTCCTCGGCACCTTTGCGCGGCTCAACCGGCGCGACGGCAAGCCGCAATATTTGCGCCATCAGCCGCGAATCTGGACCTATTTGACCCGCTCGCTGGCGCATCCCGCGCTTTCGAGCCTTCAGGGGTGGTACGCCACCCATGTGCCGCCGCCGGATACCTGATTTACCGGTTATTAGCCGTCTTCCTCCTAGGATGGGACGAAGCTCTGCTCGGAAGGCGGTCCGGAAAGCCGCAGGGTCCGCCTTTCCGGACCGATCACATTCGAACCAGTGGCGGAACCGACGAGAGCGATTTCGAGCGAATGGCGAATTGAATGCGGTTCGCGCGCAGAAAACGCGCCAAACAACGTTCCGGAAACTTCTGATTCAGTCGGAACCGATGATGGTCTAGAAGACGAGGTGCAACGTGGTAAGCGAGCGGCGTAAAGGGGAACGCGTGATCTTCGAGCGCGGCTTCTCCGCGCATATGATGGGCATCGACGGTACCTGGCGGCGCGATTGCGTCATGGAAGATGTTTCCGAGACCGGCGCCAAACTCACCATCGAGGGCTCGGTCGAGGGTTTGCATCTGAAGGAGTTCTTTTTGCTGCTGTCATCGACCGGCCTCGCCTATCGCCGCTGCGAACTGGCATGGGTGAATGGCGACCAGATCGGGGTCAATTTTCTCAAAACAGGCGACAAAAAGAAGAAGGCGCGCCGCAACGCCGACGCCTAAGCTAAGCCGCGCCGGCGGCGGGCTGGTCTCGTCGCCTTTGAAGCCCGTCTTACCGCCGTCATATCAACCGACTATGGCGGCCAGAGCCGTGGTGCTTCGCGCGAATCGCCATGGTATGATTCTCGCGTTTGTTCCGCTTCGCGTCGTGGCGACCGGGACGATCCCCGTTCGAAAGCCGCCCGGAAATGTCCGTCAAACCCGACAAAGCCATGGTTCTCGCCGCCGGTCTCGGCTTGCGGATGCGCCCTTTGACGGAGCGGCTACCGAAACCGCTGGTCAAGGTGGCCGGCCGTGCGCTACTCGATCATATGCTCGACAAGCTCGGCGATTTCGGCGTGTCCGAGGCGGTCGTCAACGTCCATTATCTGCCGGACCAGATCATCGATCACGTCGCGGGACGCACACAGCCCCATGTGACCATTTCAGACGAGCGAGATCGGGTGCTTGGAACCGGCGGCGGCGTGGTCAAGGCGCTGCCTTTGCTTGGCAAGGCGCCTTTCTTTCATGTCAATGCCGACACGCTCTGGATCGACGGCGTCAAGCCCAATTTGACGCGGCTTGCGGAGACCTTCGATCCCGCGCGCATGGACATGCTGCTGCTGATGGCCCCCACCGCTGGCAGCATCGGATATGACGGCAATGGCGATTACGCGATGCTGCCCGATGGCGCCTTGCGCAAGCGGAGGGAACATCAGGTCGTTCCCTTCGTCTATGCGGGCGCGGCGATCATCGCGCCCACCGTGTTCGCAGCCGCGCCGGACGGTGAATTTTCGCTGACCAAAATCTTCGATGCGGCCAACGAACAAGAGCGGCTGTTCGGGCTGCGGCTCGACGGCACCTGGATGCATGTCGGAACGCCGGATGCGGTCGGCGCCGCCGAAGAGGCCTTTCTCGAAAGCGTGGCGTAAGAACAGCCATGCCATCTTGCCACGTCCCAGATTCGCGCCGCAAATAGGCCCATGCCATGATGCATCCTGATCTCGAATCAGGCTGTCCATGCGCGTCTTCAGCGTTCCCCCTTCCGTCCCATTCCTGCGCACACTCGTCGCTGCCCTGATCGACGGCCGCTTGATCGAAGGTTTTACGGCGCGCCGCCAACCGGAAAGGCTGGCGCAAGCAACCCTCTATCTGCCGACCCGGCGCGCCGGACGCTTGGTGCGGGAAGTGTTCTTGCAAGAACTCGGCACACAAGCCGTGCTGCTGCCCCGCATCGTCGCGCTCGGCGATATTGACGAAGACGAATTGGCCTTTGCCGAGGAGAGCTCCTCCTATGGCGGGCCGGCCGCGATCGAACTTCCGCCAGGGCTCGGCGAATTGGAACGCCGGCTGACCCTGGCGCGGCTGGTGGCCATGTGGGCCAAGAGCCCGGTTTCGGCGCCGCTTGTGGTCGGCGGTCCCGCCTCGACGCTGGTCTTGGCCGGCGATCTCGCGCAGCTGATGGACGACATGGTCACCCGCGGTGTCGGATGGGACGCCCTTGATGGTTTGGTGCCGGATGCGTTCGATCGCTACTGGCAGTATTCCCTGGAATTCCTGCACATCGCGCGCCAGGCATGGCCGGCGCATCTGGCCGAAATCAAGAAAATGGAGCCGGCGGCAAGGCGCGACCTTTTGATCGCCGCCGAGGCCCAACGTCTGGCCGCCCACCACGCCGGCCCGGTGATCGCGGCGGGTTCGACCGGATCGATGCCGGCGACCGCCAAATTCCTTCACGTCATCGCCCAGCTTCCGCAAGGCGCGGTCGTGCTGCCAGGATTGGATACCGATCTCGACGACGAGGCCTGGCAAATGATCGGCGGGGTCCGCGACGCGGAAGGAAAATTCACCACGCCGCCATCGTCCAATCACCCGCAATATGCGATGCAGGCGCTTCTGCAGCGTTTGGCGATCAACCGCGGCGACGTCGAAATCCTCGCCTCCCCGGCGCCAAGCGGGCGAGACGTTCTCATCTCCGAGGCGATGCGGCCCTCGAACGCCACCGCGCGCTGGCAACACCGCCTGGCCGAGCCTGATATTGCCGAAAAGATTTCACGCGGCATGACCGAGCTTGCCGTGATCGAGGCGGAAAATCTCGAATCGGAAGCGCTTTCGATCGCGGTCGCGATGCGCGAGGCCCATCACCTCGGCAAATCAGCCGCGCTGGTGACGCCCGATCGCGCGCTGGCACGGCGCGTGACCGCAGCCCTCTCCCGTTGGAATCTGGCATTCGACGATTCCGGCGGCGAGGCGTTGATGGACACGTCAGCGGGGATTTTCGCGCGGCTTGTGGCGGAAACGGCGGCCAAGCAGCTTGAGCCGCCAACGCTGCTCGCATTGTTGAAGCATCCGCTGTGCCGGCTCGGCGCGGCCTTTGGCGCCTTTTCCGGCGCCCTCGCGACGCTGGAGCTGGCGCTGTTGCGCGGCACGCGGCCCCAAGGCGGAAGCAAAGGTCTCACCCATGACTTCGCCCAATTCAGGCACGAGCTGACGCGGTGGCGCAGAGGCGACACCTCGTCGCTGCATGAAGCCGAATTGCGAACCAGATTAAGCCATGAGGAACTCGACGCCGCGGAAGATTTGATGTCGCGCTTGACGCACGCGCTGGCGCCGCTCGAAAGTCTCGCCCCCTCCAAGCCTTTTGATTTCATCGAGCTCGCCGACCGCCATCGCGAGGTGCTGATCGCTTTGTCGCGCGACGAAGATGGCGCGGCTTTGGCATTTGAGGACACGGCGGGGTCGGCGCTGGTGGCCGCCTTCGACGACATGCTCGGCACAAGCGGTCCGAGCGGCCTGGCCGTACAGCTTGCCGATTATCCGGAAGTATTTCAGACCGCCCTTGCCGATCGCATGGTACGCCGGCCCGACGCTTCGAATGTTCAACTCAAAATATACGGACCGCTGGAGGCCCGCCTCACGCAATCGGACCGCGTCATCATCGGCGGCTTGGTCGAAGGTGTCTGGCCGCCCGCGCCACGGATCGATCCGTGGCTCAGCCGGCCGATGCGGCACGAATTGGGCCTCGATTTGCCGGAGCGCCGCATCGGCCTTTCCGCGCATGACTTCGCCCAATTGCTTGGCGCGGGCGAAGTCATCCTCAGCCATGCCGCGAAAGTCGCCGGCGCGCCCTCCGTCGCCTCGCGCTTTCTGCACCGCTTGGAAGCGGTCGCCGGAGAGGAACGCTGGCAGGCCGCAAAACAAGCGGGCCGCCAATATGCGCGGTGGGCAAGCCTGCTCGATCATCCCATGAGAATCGAACCCGTCGCGCAGCCCGCGCCCAAGCCGCCGCGCGCGGCACGGCCGCTGAAAATGTCGGTGACCGCGATCGAGGATTGGTTGCGCGATCCCTACACGATTTACGCCCGATATATCCTGCGCCTCAACCCGCTCGATCCCGTCGATATGCCGTTGTCGGCGGCCGATCGCGGCTCGGCGATTCACGATGCGATCGGCGAATTTACCCAAACTTTTGCGGCATCGCTGCCCGACGATTCCGAAAGCGCGCTCCGCGCCATCGGCCGGAAATATTTCGCGGCGCTGATGGAGCGCCCCGAGGCGCGCGCGCTGTGGTGGCCGCGTTTTCTGCGCATCGCCACTTGGTTCGCCGGTTGGGAAACGGCGCGGCGAGCCGACCTCATCGCCATCGCGGCCGAAACTTATGGAGAAATTCAAATCCCGCTCGGCGATGAGCGTAGCTTTGTGCTGTCGGCGCGCGCCGACCGAATCGAACAGCGGGCCGATGGCACCTTTGCGATCCTCGATTACAAGACCGGTCAACCTCCGACCGGCAAACAGGTACGTATGGGGCTCTCGCCGCAACTCACCTTGGAGGCCGCGATTTTGCGCCAAGGCGGTTTTGCCTGCGCCCGCGCGCGCGCGTCGGTGAGCGATCTCATTTACGTGCGGCTCTCCGGCAACAATCCGCCCGGCGAAGAAAAGCCGTTGGAATTGAAAATCAAGCCGAGCGATATGCCGCAATCGCCCGATGAGGCGGCCGACTATGCGCGCACGCAGCTTGAGACCTTGATTCGCAAATTCGACGACGAGAAAGAACCTTACACCTCGCTCAATCTGTCGATGTGGGCCAACCGTTACGGCCGCTATGACGATCTTGCCCGCATCAAGGAGTGGTCGGCGGCGGGCGGCCTGGGAATCGAGGAATGGTGAAGCCGCCGCGCCAGATACCCGAAGCGGTGCGAGCCACCCAGGTGCGCGCCTCCGATCCGGCGGTATCCGCCTTTGTCTCGGCCAATGCCGGCTCGGGCAAGACCCATGTGCTGGTGCAAAGGGTGATTCGTCTTTTGCTCGAAGGCGTGCCGCCGGAAAAAATCCTCTGCGTCACCTTCACCAAAGCGGCGGCCGCCAACATGGCGGAGCGGGTATTTTCCACCCTTGGGCATTGGGTCACGCTCGACGACGCCGCGTTGGACGAGGCCATCGCCGCGATCGGCATCGCTCGCCCCGGCGTCAGGATTCGCACGACGGCGCGAAAATTGTTCGCCTGCGCGCTGGAGACGCCGGGTGGGCTGAAGGTGCAAACCATCCATGCCCTGTGCACGAGGCTGTTGCAGCAATTTCCATTTGAAGCCAACGTGCCGGCGCGCTTTACCGTGCTCGACGAGCGTGATCGGAACGAAATGATGGAGCGCGCCAATCTCAAGGTGTTGCTCGATGCTTCCCGTGACCCCGATAGCGCGCCGGGTCGGGCGCTCAATATCGCGATGGCGAGTGCCGCCGACATCACCTTCAAGGAAGTCATCCACGAGGCCTGCCTCAGCCGCGATCATTTCATGGCGTGGACCGATGCGGCCGGCAGCGTTGAGGAAGCAGTCGCGCAGATGGCGGCCGCGCTTGGCGTGCCCGCCGACGAACGTATCGAGACGATCGAGCGCGATATCGTCGATGGACCAAACCTGCCGCGCTCGCGCTGGGAGCAGATCGCAGCCGCGCTCGATCAAGGCAGCAAATCCGATACCGACCAGGGAAAGCGGCTTCGCGGGGCGCTTGGGCTCGCCGGCCCCGCGCAAGCGGACGCCTATCTCGGCGTCTTTCTCACCGACGAGCGCGCGCCGCGAAAAAGCGTCCTGACCAAAAAATTCGTCGACGGCCATCGCGGCATCGCCGCTCTATTCGAACTGGAAAGTCGGCGTCTGGGTCCGCTGATCGAACGGCGCCG
>Ga0070735_10002170_pt1 | contig 17993 bp, 24 predicted proteins | sample Coa_R1_FD_66443 | JGI IMG/M metagenome (GOLD analysis project Ga0070735, IMG submission 66443) | Surface soil microbial communities from Centralia Pennsylvania, which are recovering from an underground coalmine fire - Coalmine... | ecosystem: Environmental > Terrestrial > Soil > Unclassified ... | reverse complement strand
TTCGCCAATGCGCTCGGCTCGCCGCCGCAGGCGGCCTATATCAGCGTGGTCGGCCAGTTCCTCGTTCTGTCCGGCCTGCTATCGGCGCCCTATCGAATCCAGTGGTCCGGCCTCGACAGCTTCAACGCCTCGGCGAGCTGGACCAGTGGCATCAATTCGTCCGACTTCCAGGATTTTCCCGATGGTGGCATCGTGCGCGGCGTTGCCGGCGGCGAAAGTGGCATCATCTTTCAAGACCAGGCGATCCGCAGCATGTCGTTCGTGCCGGGTTCGCCGATCATCTTTCAGATCGAGCGCATCACCCAGGACAAGGGCCTGTTCGCCCCTTATTCGATCATACGCGCGGCCGAGAAGATCTTCTTCTATGCGGGTCAGGGTTTTCACAAGATCGAACCGGGCGGCGTGCCCGAACCGATCGGACGTGAGCGGGTCGATCGCACGTTTCTCGCCGATCTCGACAAGGGCAACCTGCAACTTTTCATGGGCGCGGCCGATCCGCGCTCGACGCGGGTTTACTGGGCCTACAAGTCGGTCGCGGGGTCGAGCGGCACCTATGACAAGCTGCTCGGCTACGACTTCCTGCTCGACCGCTTCTTTCCAGTCGGGTCCACCGGCGAATATCTGCTCGGCATTTCGCAGACCGGTCTCACGCTTGAAAACCTCGATGCGCTGGCGCCGGGCGCGATCGCGATCACGGGTGCGGCCAATGACGGCTCGGGGCTCATCCGCCTGACCGTCGCCTCCACCGCAACCCTTGCGACCGGCCAGATCGTCTCCGTCAGTGGCGTGGTCGGAACGGTGGAAGCCAACGGCGAGCACTGGAAGATCACCGTGATCGATGCCACGCATATCGACCTCGTCGGCTCGACGTTCGCCAACGCCTATGTCTCCGGGGGCACGATTGGCGGCTCGCTCGATGCGATGACGCTCAGTCTTGATGCCTATGCCACCGCGGTGCAGCCGGAGATCGGCCAATTCTCGAACGCGCACGGACTTGGGTTTTTTCGTGGATCCAACCTTGAGGCTACAATCGAGAGCGCCGAGCAGGGCACTGACGAAAATCGCATCACCATCCGCGGCTTTCGCCCGATCACCGATGCGGCGACGCTGTTCGGCTCTGCTTCGTATCGCGACGCACAAGCCGTGCCGGCAAACCCCGGCACCGAAGTTTCGCTGAATGCGAGAAGCGGCCGTTGCGACATGCGGCGGGATACGCGCTACTCGCGCTTCAAGGTTCGTATTCCACAAGGCACGCCCTGGACGTTCTTCGCAGGCGTGGTGCCCGACATCGTGACGGGCGGCGCGCTGTGAGCGTCTTCCCGGATCGCCAGTTCCTGACGCCGTTTGGCGAAGCGATCTGTGGCGAGCGCGTCGACCTGCCGGATAATTCTTACTGGATCTGTTGGCAGAAGGAGACCGGCATCTGCTTCTGGTGGACCAATGACGAAGTGCGCCTGATCGCCGACTGGAGCGATGGACGCTATCGGCAGCTCCCGTTCAAGCTGTCGCCGGCGCGCATCGCTGCGCTCGATTCGCTCGGCGTTCACCACAGCTATTGGCGCGACCACGTCAGCAAGAGGAGTTCGGGGTGACTGCGTTTGTGCCCGGCATGGCCGAGACCGATCTGAAGAAGGTCATTCTCGCGGTTCAGCAGCTCGCTGCCGGCCGCTCCAACGCGACGGGCACGGTGACGCTCGGCACCAGCGCCGCGACCACGACGGTGTCCGATCCGAATTGCGCCGCCGGCTCTGTGCCGCTGCTGATCCCGGCGAGCGCGAATGCGGCCACCGAAGTCGGCAACGGAACGATCTATGTCTCGGCCGTGGTCAACGGCGCGTTCACGATCACTCATGCGAATTCGGCGACCACGGGCCGCACGTTTCTCTATGCCCTGCAGGGGTGATGTTGATCGCATCGCGACCTTGCACTCGGGGCGAGCAAACCGTGCTCGTCTTCGGGGCGTGGGTCGTTTTTCACAAAGCATATCAACACAAAAGGAATTTCTCAGATGGCCGCTCCGAAGGCTCACAACGCCTATGAACTATTGCTGCAAGCATTACAGGGCCAAAATCGGCAGGATCTCGATCCGAATTTCAGCTTGATGTCGGACAGTAGTTCGCCAGGTGGCTTGCTCGGTAGGCTATTGACGGCGCAAGCGGCAAAAAATTCTCCGCAAAGCATAGAAGCAAACAGTCAACTGGCCTCGTCAGGACCGGGGGACTCGAACTTCAGGCAGCTCGCGCGCCTCGTGCCGCCGCAGACCGTGGTCGCACCATCGATTGTGCCGGATGGTCTTGAAGGAGGTGCGGTCGATCGATCAACTCGCGGCCCGGGCGACGAGCAATATGCTATGGGCCAAAGCTACAGACAAAGAATGAGCGACTGTGTAGACCAATGCATACATTTATTGTCTTCTCCAAGCGGGGATTTACAATCGTCCGAATTCCGCCAGTGCGTGGGCAAATGCATGGGACGTCTTTAGATGGACAGGAAGTAGATGGATAAGAAATCTGCGACGCAATTCAAGAGCCACATGGAGTCGGTGGTCAGAGAGCTGTCTCTATCACTCCTTCTGACGCAGAAGGTTGCTACGGAGGAAGAGTTCATCGCGATCAGACGATCCGTAGGGCACATCATGGCGGCGGTCGAGCAAATGCTGCACGAGTCTATCTACGCGGATCATCCAGACCTCAATCATTTGCGAACAGGAGATGACGGCTCCAGTTGTTCGTGCGATCGACCGTAAGCGCGATCGTCGAAGCTCCTGCCGATGCTGGCGTCATAGAAGCTGAACTCGTCTGCGTCGATCCTGCGCAAGTTCACGGGATCTGGCCCCATATCCGGCCGCTGCTGGAGCAAGCCTGTCGCGCGACCTGCCTCAATGCCTTCGCCGATTTCGAAACCGATATTCTTGCAGGACGCAGCCTGGTGTGGCTCGCGTGGGATGGAAGTGCGATCGAAGCCGCGGCTGCGACCACGCTGATCAATTCCGATCTCGGCAAGGTCTGCGTGATCACGCTCTGCGCGGGACGCGGGATGCAGCGCTGGCTCAAACTGATCGAGCGGATCGAAGCTTACGCGCGCGACGAAGCTTGCGTCCGCATCCGCATCTTCGGCCGCAAGGGTTGGCTGCGTGTACTCGCGGGGTTTGCGGCGAGATATGTCGTGATGGATAAGGCGTTGCGTTAGCGGCCGAAAGCAACTTGACGATGTTCGTGTTTTGTTCTAGAGGACGCTGCGACTGTTAAAAGCAAAGCGCGGGCGTCGATGACTCGTCTTGCGAACCTTCTCTATGCACTGATCTTTGTCGCTTTGTGGTCGAGCGCTGCGAGGACCGATGAGATTGACTTCGGTCCCTATTATCGTGCCGTCGCGTTTTGCAGAAGCCAGGCAAAGCAGCCGTTTGCGCTTGATCCTGACCAGCATATTCTATGCTTTGACGGCGCGATCGTTCACGAGCTCGATCTTTCGCCGGCCAAAAGCCTCAGGCCAAACGGTCTCTTTGTCGTTCGAAGCACTGGCGGTGATGTCACGGTTGCCGCCGCTCTGGCCAATATCGTTCGGGACCAACACGCGAGCGTTGTTGTCTACGACTACTGCTTCTCGGCTTGCGCGAGCTATCTGCTATTGGCGTCGCACGAAGCTTTTGTCCTACGAAACACGATCGTGGCTTGGCACTATTTTGCCCATCCGCAGTTGTGTCCCGTGTTGGTGGTTACCAAGGAGGGGGATCCCAGGCGTCTCGAAAATCGGTCATGTTCGGATGCGCCGCCCGAGATTCGTCAACGCGAGGAAAATGGCCGTTATCTGAATTTCGAATTCTACGCGGACAGGGTCATCGACCCGCAGTTCGAAAATCCGCCGGAGAGCTTCACCATCAGGAAAATCCTCAAGGGGATGTTTGAAGGCACCGGCCGATATCCCGATGTGCTTTGGACCTGGAACCCGCGATATTACCCGAGCACACTCAAGGCGAAGATCACCTATGAAGCGTACCCGCAAAGCCAGGACGAAGTCGATGCATTGATGGTGCGATTTGGCGGCGTCCGGGTGATCTACGACCCATAACGGATGTCCAAGACCGCGACCGTTAGACTTGCCTCACGCATCCGCTTGCGGGAGGGCGACGCTCCCGACGTTCATGAGAACGGCTACGGAAGTCCCGCTCACGTGGCAGAGACTAACGCGACTCAGCCGGAAACGCAGGACAACCAAGAAGCGCCAATCCGAATCCTTGGCCGTCGTGTGGTCCGCTACTGATCGCTCGAAAAAAATTGAAACTGGATTCGAAGTTCTGACGAGTCGTCATCCAAGCATCGATAACAGCACTTCGAGGACGAACCACAACGCGTCCAGGAAAAACGAGAGCGTTGGCGAATACTCGCTGAGCAGCGATAAAATCACCCAGAAGCCAAACAGCGCCAGTCCCCACGAGACACCGCCGATAACCTCGATCTCGTGGATGACGGGGCTTTGCGGCGCCGGCGTTGCCTCGAGAACGATGTAGACCATGGGCCAGCCGAGCGACCACACACCGGTGGCCAGCAGGAAGTACAAATAAGCTTCTGGCGGTCGGTCATCGCTTTTCGGCGTGACTTGCGGGACTGACGGCTTGCCGGACTCCATGATGATGAGTCCAGCGCAGGTGACCTCACGTTCATCGCTCGTCATCACGAGCGCGTCATGCCGCGCCGCAGCGGCACGCATTCAAACCATTCAATTCGATTCATGATGAAGAAGGAAACCCGACACCATGGGCGGTCAATCCACGACATCGCAAACGCAGCAATCGACATCCGCGCCGTGGCAGGCGGCGCAGCCGGATCTGACGAGCATTTTGGGCCAGCTCAATCCGCTGATTGCGAACAGCGGGCTGACGCCCACCGAAAGCAGTGCAATCAATCAGCTCTCGCAGAATGCGAGCCAAGGCAATCCGTTCACCGGGCAGATCACCGGCCTTGCGACCAATCTCCTGAATGGCGGCGGCGCAACAGCGCAGGCGCCGGCCTTGCAAAGCGGGCTGTCGACCTTGCAGAGCCAGCTCACGCCCTTTGCGAACGGCAGCATGGTTGGCAATGATCCGGCCTTGCAGGCCCAGCTCGCGCAGATCGCCAGCGACACCACCAACCAGGTCAACGGCCAGTTTGCCGCAGCGGGCCGCGAATTCTCCGGCGCCAACCAGCAGGCGCTTGCGCGTGGCATCGCGCAAGGCGAGGCGCCGGTGATAGCCTCGCAATTTAACCAGGATGTCGCCAATCAGATGAATGCGGCGAACTCGCTGTTTGGTGCGCAGAACACCACCAGCAACGCGTTGTCCGGATTGAACCAGCAGGCGCTCGCCAATCAGCTCCAGGGCGTATCGAGCGCGCAGGATGCGCTGAACGCCCAGAACTACGCGCCGCAGCAGCAACTGGCGCTAGCGCAACTCGCGCAAAATATTCCGGCGCAGAATCTGAGTTTGCTCGCGCAGATCGGCGTGCCGATTGCGGGGCTCGGCGGACAATCGACCAGCAATTCGCAAGGCACGCAGGATATGTCCGGTGCGCAGCAGTTCGCCACGATCGCCGGCGGTCTCGGCAGCCTGGCGAAATTCATGCCGTCCGATGCGCGGCTGAAGGAAGACATCGCACCGGTCGGCGCGTTATTCGACGGCACGCCGGTCTACGGCTATCGCTACAAGGGCGCCGGCGCTTATCACATCGGCTTGCTGGCGCAGGATGTCGAGAAGACGGCCCCGCATGCCGTGATCGAAGTCGGCGGCTTCAAGGCCGTCGATTATCGCGCTGCGACCGAGGCGTCGCGCCAACTCGGCGGCGTCTGACGTGGGGCTGCTCGATGTCAACGATCCGCAAAACTTTGCGGATCGCGGCGGCTTGCTCGGTCGCCTGCTCTCGCTGCGGCCGGATTTGGCGCAAGATCAGCAAGCCAATGAGCAGGTGGCGCAAGGCCAGGCTGCGCAAGCGCCTGGGCAGCAGCCTCAGCACATTTCAACAGCCAGCCCGATTGCTTCTGCAATCGGCGGCGCATTGGACGATTTCTATCAACTAACAATTCTGAAGGGAGCCAGGGATCTCGCCAGCGGCGCTCACCACGCTATCGACGATCCGGCCGACTTCCTTCATTCGATCGGGCCGACGTTCGGTGGTTTTGCGCCAATCGCGAACGAGCTACCTCTGGCGGCCAGAGGCGCGGCCGGCGCCATCAGAACTTTCGGACAGCTCATACGTCCGAACGATAGTACGGCAGGGCGTCCTCCGGACGCACAAGATCTGCCAGCAGCCGGTGGCGCTGCGACACCTGCTCCTGCTGTGGGAAATGCTGGCATTGGGCGCACCGGCTATTCGGCGAGCAGTGGCTTTCGTTCGGTACAGTTGGCGCCGGCATCATCGATCGGCGGTACATCTCCAAGTTCTGGATCTTCGCTCGCAGGAGGCGTATTGCTGCCGGGTCTAGGGCTGGCTGCGGTCCTTGCCAATCAAGGCGGAAAGGGGCTTCCGGGCGGTCTACCGCAACCGATCGCGCCAGTGTGGCCGCAGCCGACTCCGACCGTGCAGCCGGTGGCTCCGCAAGGAGTGTCGATACCGCCAGAGCCGGCCCCGACGCCGCAGCCATTTCCGCTACCTCCGCAGGTAAACCACACTTCTCCGCAAGCAGCGCCGGCACCGCCATCTGACCCTAGACAAGACGCTCTGAGACCGGCGTGGCAACGGCTTCAAAGCTATTTTCGTTCCAATATAGGAGAGGGAAGCCCCAGCGGTGACAGAGACGACGCTGAGGAATGTAGGAAGGAATGGGAAGAGGCTTTCAAGGAGTGTTCGAAACATTATCGTAATGATAGAAGGAATATCACGGGACCTTTTCGAACGAAGACTGGCGCGCCATGGACGCCGGAGGATTGTGCGCGTGGCCTGGTAAGTGAACGTTGTGGCGGGAATCCAGTCGATTATGGAGTTGGACGCGGGCCCAAGAGATGACCAACGACGAAGACGACGAAGCTCCGCCCTGGGAAACGGACCCTCAGTGGCTTTTCCATCGCAAAATCCATCGCTTGATTCGTGATGATCGCTACGACGAGGCGAAGCTCGCCATCGAAGAGATGCGGAAAGAATTCCCGCATCTTGAGCCACACGATTTTCTTCCATTTCATGCGTCGATCGAGCAACGTCTTGGCAATCCCGAAACGGCTATCCGAATACTGCAGCAAGCTGTCGAGGAGGGACCAGATCGCATCTCTCACCACCATTTGCTGGGTTGGGACCTCATGAAGGCCGAGCGCTGGGCGGAGGCCGATCACGCCTTCCAGAAGGTGATCGCCTTGTCCCTGGCAACGGATGATACTTACTACCTGAACGATGCGCGTTACCGGCGCGCTCTATGTCTTAAGGCGCTGGGACGCAGGGAAGAACTCCAGAAGGTAAAGGCTGAGCTTCCCGAAAATTTCTACAACGACTGGCTCTATCGCATCGAGGACGTTAGCTAGTCGCAATTCGACGAATATCGCTTCGGTCCGAATGTCGTCGCGCCGCCCGATGCCGCTCGCGTGCAGATCTCCCTTCCCCATATCAAAAATGAGAGCGCAGACATCATGGGCCTCTTCGACGATATCGATCCGGACCAGTTCCAGCACAGCGGCGGCATCCTTGGCCGCTTGCTCTCATTGCCGCAGGCGAACGTGTCGCAATCGGGCGGAGGCAGCGATCCGCAAAGCGATCCGTACTCCGACAATTCTCCGCAGGCGCTCGCGTCTTCCGGAGCCGGCGGTGCGCAGGCCATGCCGTCCGCGTCCGACCTCGGCACGCGCCTTGGCGCGGGCTTGCAAAGCTGGGCGCAGACGCCGGCCGGAAATCCGTTCGCCGCGCTCGTCAACGGCATCAATGGATTCAACAACACGCAGCCCGCGGCAGGCGTTGCCGGCGCCGCAGCCGCATCAGCAAGCGCGCCGCAAGCTTCGGCCCAGGCGCAGCCGCCCAATTTCGGCGATCGCCTTGGCACCGGCTTCCAAAGCTGGGCGCAGACGCCGGTTGGGAGTCCGTTCGCAGGATTGGCAAACGGCATCACCGGCTTCAACACCGGACAGGTGGTTGTCGCTCCCGCCACTGCCAAGCTGGCCCAGGCGCAAGCATCAGGGAATGATGAGCAGTCAAGTGGTCAATCGAATGCTGCGCCTCAGAAACAAACTGCGCCGGCGGCCAACAGCGCCATGAACCAGCAGTTCCGGCAGCTCGTCGCGATACGTAAACGGCCGCTGTGGCCGGCTGGCGGACCGCGCCTATGACTTTGGCGACGCGGCCGTCTGCTTATTGCCACTGATTGACAATGTTCCTGCTATGTTCTATGCATCCGCTAGTTGTTTCGTGTCAGCGGGCCCATTGTCATGGCGCTAGGGAAGTCGATGCGTTGCCAGCGCAAGACGCGCGAGATTGATGGGCGTGCACGCTTCGACGTTTTCCTCGCGCGAGGCGGGTCACCGCCCACAACGAAAATCTCTGGTGCTTTTCTCTTCTTCATCGGGTGTTTTGCGTTCGCTTTTGCGTGCTGGAGCCTCGAGGCGTTACACGCTGAAACGTCACGAGAAAGTCGGCCTGCGCGTCAGGAGTTATCGGGCGCCGAGAGGGAAAGCTACGGGGATGCTCTTGCATATTGCCGCCGGAATGCGCCGCATCCGATAGCTTTACGCGAGGACAAGGAGGTCGCGTGTTTCGACGGTGAAATTCGAGTTGGCCTCGATCTCTCTCCAGCCGAAGACCTGAGAACAGGTGGCCTGTTTGTGGTTCGCATCCCGAAAGGAGAGACAATCACGACGATCAAGCTCGCCGATCTGCTTCTGAAGAAGCAGGCGACTGTCATTGTCAACGATTACTGCCTTGCCAACTGTGCCAACTATATCCTTGTCGCTTCGCGAAAGACCTTTGTGCCAAAAGGCGCTCTTGTCGCTTGGCACTATGTCGGCGAGCATGGGGAGTGCATCTCGGTTTCGCAGACTTCTGACAATGGAGCGCCACGTTTTGATGCAGGCACGTGTCACGGCGGCTTTCACGATAACGGCAGAAACGAATATATCCATCAGCTCAAGCGCGAGTTTTACAAGGATAGAGCCCCCTTGTTTGAGATGCCGCCTGAAAGCGTGGCGGTTCGAAAGGCGTTAAAGGCAAAGCTGGATGCGTCAAGGGCGGCCCCTGCGGTCTATTGGACCTGGAATCCGCGATTCTACGCAAGCGCCATCACAACCAGAATTTTCTACGAATCCTATCCGCAAAGCCAGGACGAAGTTGACGCCATAGCGGTGCGAATTGGTTTGGGCGCGCCGGTCATCTACGATCCGTAGAGTTGTCTTTCCGACACGCTGATAGCGCGCTCGGCTTGTTCGGGCGCGCGTTCGCCGTTTGCATTGAATTTCAGTGGTGATCAATCCTGGCCTTCGGCGGTCGGGGAACGAACAATTGTGCGCGCCCAAGGAACAAGCAAATGACCGCCCCCTCAAAGATATATCCTTATGAGCCTCGCTATAAATTCGAGCCGCCGGATTTCCCGGATGTTCCGTTTCTGCCACCCGCGACCAAACCGGGGGTCGATGGATATCCATGGTGGGTCGATCCTCCCGGCTTTCTGTTTCCGCATCCAGCACCGGAGCTGCCGCCATTCCAACTCGGGCCGACCGACTTCGGCAATCGAACTCCAAACGTCCCGACCAATTGGCTTCAGTCCTACTACGATCAAAATTTGGCGCAGCAAGGCAAACCACGGCCTCACGATGGTGTCGATCCGACTACGCAGGATGAGACGGCGCAGCCGGACTTGCCGGAGCGCCGACTCGCGGTGATCCGCAAGTGGCGCTAACGACGCCGACCATTGTCGGCGGCGTCTACGCATCAATGAAACATCGACAGGAGTACTAGATTGGCCGATGAATCCGATACCGGCTTGACCGGCGCCGCCTTTGAACTCGCCAACGCTGGCTACAAGCCGATGTCCGACCCGGACGGGAAGAATGAAGACGAGACGATTGGCGGCGACGCAACCTCCTTGCGAGATATTGCCGAACAGCGCACCGGTACGGCTCCCGAGGTCACCGTCAGGGGATATGTCGACGATAACGGCGAGCAAATCGCGCAATCCGAAGCCATCACGCTCGAGCGCGCGGCGCGTGATTATGCGGCGGCGACGTCCGCCGAACGCCTTCTCGCCGAAAACCAATCGAGCGAGGCGCTTGCAGCAAAGGTCGATGCGCTGCGCGCCGAGGCGCTGGCAAAGGATCCGAATGCCGCGGAGCTGTTCGGATTTGAGATGCCGGAAGCAAAATCAGCTAAGGCCGAGCCCGGCAAATCCAGATCAGAAATGGCGGCAGGCCAACAAAGCGACGCCGACGGCGCGCCTGCGATCGAGGGGCTCGATCCGGAACTTGCAAAGGCGCTGCAACATCCGCAAGTCGCGCAGGCGATCGAGGAAAAGCTGGGCGAAACGGAAAAGGTCCGGCAAGACTACGTCAATGCGCTGGCGTCCGCGCAGCAGATCGCGCAGATGAGCATCCTGAGCCAGGTTCCCGAGCTTATCGGGCTCGCGCCGGAGCATGTACAGGCCGCCTTCGCCGACATCGCGCGCAAGGATCCCGCGCGCTTTGCCCGCGTCCAGGCGCTGATCTCAGGCACCCAGCAGATGTTCGCGCAGCAGCAACAGGAACAACGTCGCAGCGCGGACATCGCTCGGCAAAATTTTGCGGCGCGCGCGAAAGCAGAGGATGCTCGTTTTGACGCGATGCTGAAGGGTGAACCGAAGGCGATTCAGCGGGCGGTCACGGCGGAAATTTACGCAGCCGCGAAAGAGAGCGGTCTGGCGCCCAGCGAATTCATGCGGCTCTTCAACAGCGAGCCCGTGATGCGCAACGCGGTCTTTCAGAAGATGATGTATGAGGCCGGGAAGTTTCGCCTGATGACGAAAGCAAAAGATGCGGCCAGCGCGAAAGCGCTCCCGCAAGTCGTGCGGCCGGGCATGGCCCGCACGCCGGCCGAACGCAACCAGGCCGACTTGCGCACGCTTTCCGCAAAGCTCTCGAGTTCGGGCGACATCAGGGATGCCGTCGCGCTTTACAATGCGCGCAAGTCGGGCCGGCGATAGGGAGGGACGCGAATAAGCGTACCCGGAGATTGACGAAGTTCTTGTTTTGTTCTAGTCTCGCTGCTCAACTCCCGGAGGTTGCATCCGTGCCGATCTTGCGCCGCGTCTGTGGCTTTTTGTTCCTGGTATTCGGCCTTTTGCCGAGCTTCGGGGCCTCCGCCGCCGGGTACGGCGTTTCCGATCCGATCGACGCATGCGGCATCAAGAACGCCGGCTGGGCGGCAGCAGGCAGCCGCGAATGAATTTCTCGCCAGCGCAGTGGATGACGTTGTTTCTTCTGGACTTCCTGCTGAAGGCTGCAGGTCTCTGGTTTGTAACTGCCGCAGCGACGCTGACGATCCCGCCGGTGACGTTTCTTATTCCGCTAGCATTCACCGCGACGTTCATCCACATCCTTTTCCTGAGCATTGGCAGTGTTGTTACCTCATTCATCAAGATGAGGCCTCGCCTAAGATTTGCGCTCACGCTTTTGGTCGCGGAAGGGCTTCTCATCGCGTCGTTCGGTTTCTCGTATTTCTACTCCTCGAGCGAAAATCCATACAGGTGCCCAAGCTTCCAGACTTCATGTCCACGCGTCACCGCAAGCGAGTTATGGCAGGCCGCAATACTGTTCGGCTTTTTGCTCGCAATAAATCTGCTCCCAATTATCGTCGTATCGGCCGCCAGTGCCCTCGTGCGGTTCGTCGGCCGGACGCCGCGGAGAGTTTGAGCGAACACCGCCGCTGCTGCGACCAAGCGGTCTAATCCACCAATAAATATCTGCTTTTGGCCTGATTTCTCGGGAGGAAGTGTCATGGACACCGTAACGGAAACGCCCGTCGAGTGGACCGATCCGCTGCCGGCACCGTTTTCGTCCGAGAACGCACCAATCCGGATTGACGGTTCCCACCAATATGCGACGAAAAACTGGGTGGGCAGGATCTCGCTGGGGCATACGCCGGAACAGGCGTTTGCTGCGCTGTCGCCAAGGGCGGCGCCCTTTCAAAGTGGCCCGAGTGTTGACGGAGGTGTGGTCGACATCCCCGTTCTTGGTCCAATACGGCAACATGTCGATCCGGATCATCTGACGATCGTCAATACGACATTGCCTGGACATAAATTGCATCCTGGCAGCGTGTTTCGATCTATCGTTCAGGAAGGTGACGATCTCTACGTGGTCACGCACGGGTACGGTACCGGAATTTTTCCCAAGGCGAACGAGCACGGCGCGCCGCCGCTATGGAATTTCCTCGATCTTGGTGTTCGGGGCGAACTAAATCCCGACGACCCCACGTTACGGGCCTATCCCATGGACGAAATGAACGCACTCGTCGGAATTGGAAACGCTCAGAATGGCGTTCCGATAGGGAGCACGCCAAGCCAGACCGGAGCCGGAAACTCAACCCGATCGGCATTGCCGACAAACGCGGCGCCTCTGGGCGTCTTTACCAATCAGCCAATGCCCGATTGGCCGGTTCAGCCGTCGATTTTCAATACGCGATAGAATTGACCCATCTAGTCCGCACGCCGGTTCGACGTACGCGATGCGGCAATCATGCACACTCGTTGAAAGGGGACTGGAATGCCTGACGAAGGGCGCGATTTCATCGAACGCGCGCAATCGACCACCAGCAAGCTTAATGGCGAGCCGGCTTCCGTAGACCAGATCGCTGACAACTTCGCGCTTTACGGCCTGAAGAAGCGCGCCGCGGCGCTAGAGAATATCGATTCCGAGCTGCGCGGCGAGATCGGCTCGGGCGCGCATGCGCTGCGTCAGCACGCGCGGCTGATCGGCCTGCGCCAGAAGATGGGCGACGTGCACGAGGCTTTGCGCAAGGCCAGGCGATAAGACGCGAAAGCAACAAGAGAGCATTCGATTGACGAGCAACCCCGTGCTGGCGGCGCTCGCCCAGGCACGTCTGCGCGCGGCCCCCATGTTCGCCCGCTGGTGCGAGATCAATGGCGCGGTCTTCTGTCCGGCGGCGCCCGCAACGGTGGCCAAATTCGTGACCGATTGCGGCTCGCTCGGGATCGCGCGGCTCTGGTCGGCGGTGCAGGACGTCTCGAAGACGCATGTGACGCTCGGGCTCGCCGATCCTACGCTGGGCGGCATCGTCGCCGCTGCGATCAGCGAAGTCGCACGCCTCGCGGCACCGCGCGCCTGGCCGGACGATTTGAAGCAACGGTTCCAATCGCTGCCTTACGACGTGCAGCTCTTTGTCGTCGAACACGAAACGCGACGCGAGAAGGCGTTGCGGCGAGCGCAGAACGAAGCGGCCGTCCTTCGCCGAAAACTGGCCGCAGTCGAGCAACCACAATCCGAAACCGAGGCAGGAAGCGAAATCAATGAAGTCACGGGAAGCAAAACAGATAGCAAATCTCCCGCTTGAGGAGCGTATCAAGCAGCTTCGCGCCGAGATCGATGCGGTGATCGATGCCAAGACGGCGGCGGTGGCGCGGGAAAATCCCGGCGTCCCCGCAGGCGTTATCCGCAATCTTCTCACTGCACGCGCGCCCGCCTGCGCATGTTCGCAATATCTCGAGCTGGCGCGCGCCGAATAAACGCACGCATTTTCCAATCATTCATGTGCAGCGGACGGCGGTCGAACGAACCTCCGTTTTGCTTTTTGGGAGCTAAAGGAATGACACTTTACAAATGGTCGCAGACGGCTTCGGCGGACGCCAATGCCGATCCGACGATCAACTGGGCCGAAGGGCAGGCGCCCTCGAGCATCAACGATTCCGCGCGCGCCATGATGGCGGCGACCGCCAAATACCGCGACGATATCGCCGGCGCGATCGTGACATCAGGCACACCTACGGCCTACACGGTGTCGAGCTTTCAGGTGTTCGACACGCTCGGCGATCTCAGCGGTCAGATGATCGCGTTCACGCCGCATGCGACGAACGGCGCAACTGTGACGCTGAACGTGGATTCGCTCGGCGCGAAGCCGTTGCGCACGGCGCCGAACGTCGAGCTGCCCGCCGGCGTAATCATCCAGGGGACGCCCTACACGGCGACCTACAACAGCACGGATGGAGCGTTCTATCTGCAAGGCTTTTTCGGCAATCCCTATAATATTCCGATCGGGGCGGGGATCGACTTCTGGGGCACGGCGGCGCCGAACAGCTCGTTCGCGTTTCCGTATGGCCAGGCGATTTCGCGCACGGCCTACGCCGCCTTGTTCGCGATTCTCGGGACGACCTATGGCAGCGGCGACGGATCGACGACATTCAATCTACCCGACAAGCGCGGCCGAATTTCTGTGGCCCTGGACGCCATGGGCGGAACGGCCTCCGGCCGCGTCACAACAGCGAATTTCGCGCTGGATGGGACCACTATCGGCGCGACCGGCGGCGGTCCCTACACCATGGCGCAAAGCGACATGCCGAACATCAAGCCTGCCTTCACTGGCACGCTTGGGACCGTCAACGTCACAGGTCAAGCAGACACGATCAACGGCGGAAGCGTTGCGGGCGGCATCGCGTCGTCTAGCGGCGGCTTTGAGGCTAGCAACGGCTCGTTCGGCCTGTTGGCTTCGTCTGGCTCGTTCACGCCGCAAGGTTCTGTCGCCAGCATCAACGGCAACGTTACGCAAACGGCCATGAAGGCGCTGCCGCCGGCAATCGTCGTGCCGTATCTGCTGCGAATCATCTGATGCGGCGCCTCCGGAACGTTCACGCCACAAGGGACAGTACAGAACCTCAACGGCGGCGTTGTGCAAACCGTAATGAAAATGATGCCTCCCTCAATAGCGGTACCCTATCTGGTCCGTATAATTTGAGCGGCTCGCGCTTCAGCGTCGGACCGTAAAAGGTGGTTGCCGAATCTGATCATGGGGCGTTCAATCACGTAGTATGTCAGGGTTGCAATTGCAGTAGTTGCTATGGCGGTTCCGAAAAATAGCGTCGCAAATTCTGCGGTCGGCGTCATTTCTTTGACCAACGCACCGATCCAGGCGGCACACTTAAAGTGCAGCAGGTAAATAGAAAAGCTGCAACGACCGATGTGCTCAATGATGGGATTAAGTAGATAGCGACCTGCGCCGTTCGCCATGCACGCTACTCCGACGGCGAATAGTCCTCCAAACGCGGGATAATCCTCTGAGCGATGGAATGCGTACCAACCAACGCCCACGATGGCGGCTAACAAAATGCCCTCCAGAACGAGGCTCCGCAGGTTGGCGAATCGGCTTGCCACAAAGTAGCTGGCTATTCCGGCAGCGAAAATAGGGAGTTGGGTCGGTAGGGTGAACGCCATGAAGCTGCCGAGGTTAGGAGCGTTTGGGAAGATCCAAGCCATCGCCTCCAGACCAGCCGAACGCCAGAGTTTTGAAACAATTACCGATATAGCGACGAAATAGAGCGCGCGCGGTAGCGATGTGATGCGCGTGGCGAGCAGCGGAAACAGGCAGTAGAAACCGACCTCCGCACATACAGACCAACCACCCGGGACAAGGCCAAATATCCAATCGGGGCGCGTTGCCTGCAGGAAGAAGGCCGCCCCAATGGCCTGGCTAATATTATCGCCGGTTGAGAAGTAGAGCGGGATCGCCAGCCAAAACATCGGCACGATTCTGAAGGCTCGGCGAGTAAAGAAGGCAGCGGCGCCGTCCCGGCGATCGCGCCAACTCATAAACAGCGTAATCGCAGAAACAACGAAAAACAATTGGACGCCGCGCGCGCCAGCTGCCGATACTCCAGTTCCGAATTCGGTGTATTGGCCAGTGTGAACCAGTACGACGCCTAGCACAGCGTAGCCGCGCAGCGCATCTATATACGAAAATCGCTTATTCACTCCGCGAACCTTCGCTATCTAAAATTGTTCTGCAATCGCAGGGCTGTGCAAGTCCAAGGCGATCGGCCAGAATATTCCTGCCGGACCGCGATCGTGCGCCCCATCTGGCTAGGGCCGGTCGGTCGCAGATTTCCTTCTCGCGATCGCACACCAGAAGGGAACCTGATCGGAAAAGGAAATGCGATCGAATCCGGCGTCGTGAAGCATTTCCTGGATCTGAGCTTTTGTGAATCGCTTCTCCAGTGAGGTGCAGAAGCGATCGTAGGCATCCGTTCTCATCGTGTAGAAGCTTCGGTCTTTGTAGGCATCCAGCGGAACAGATTCCGTGGAAAGGCCGAGCCAACTCAAGATCGCACATAGCCGCGCGATAGGCCAATAAACGCCGACAGCTATCATCTGGCTGATGACGAGCCTCGCCCAACGAGGAAGGCTGGAGATCGCCAGGCGTGCCACGTCGGTTATTTTCCAGATCGCGCGAAACCAGCGCGGCCGATTGTCGAGAGCGTAGTACAGGTAGATCAGAAACGGTGCGTCCGGTTTGAGCTTGGAACAGATCTGTCTCAGCGCACCGACCGTATCAGGGACGTGATGAAGAACGCCGAGCGAATAGGCGAAGTCCAGCGAATTATCAGGAAGAGGAATGTCGCCGACACTGGCAAAATGAAAGGTGACATTCGTTGCGCCGGCAAGGTTGCCCTTCGCAGTCGCTAACGCTTCATGACTCGCATCGAGAAGGTGAAGGCTCCCGACGCGAGCCGCGACCTGCGTGGCCCATCGGCCGCTGCCACAACCGGCGTCGAGACCAACCGAGCCCGGCGGAAGGTCGGACCACGGGAAAAGCCGAAAATATTGATCAAACAGCCGCTCACGCTCGGCAACTTCGAGATCGTCGGCGCCTTGCGTAAATGTCGACCATTCGTGCCCAAACCCCGACGTTACAGTTGGATCTGCATTGCGCACTACCAGCCCCTCGTTTCCCGAGGGGAAGGTAGCCCGCCTATGCAATCCAAATCAACCGAGCAATTCTACGGAGACCGCGGACGCTGATGACGGCGGCGCACTAGCCGTACGCGAGACTCAAAGGCAATCGAGAATTCCCGGCCTCAAAATAGCGCTGCCGACAAAAGCTGGCGCAGGCTGCTCCCGACACTCCAACCACCCGCAACAGGTCCACCCATTCCCTCATCGTCTTTTGGCGAGGCATCGTCATGACTGATTTAGCTGCGCTCCAGCGCATCAATCTGCAGCGCTGGAGCCATGCCAAGCCGACGCGAAATTTCGCTTCCATCGCCAGGAGGCTTACCGCCTCGGACGCCCGGTCGCGCTATCAGGCGGTCGCCGCCAGGACTGGCGCGCCCTGGCCGATGATCGCCGTCGTCCACGAGCGGGAATGTTCGCAGGATTGGACGCGTTCGCTCGCGCAAGGCGATCCATGGGACCGCATTTCGGTCCATGTGCCGGCGGGCAGGGGACCCTTCAAGTCCTGGGAGGATGCGGCGATCGATGCCTTGAACAATTGCGCGCCTTACGCCGGCCGCAACAAGGATTGGTCAATCGGCGCGCTGCTGACCAAGCTCGAGGAGTACAACGGGCTCGGCTATGCCGCCCGCGGCGTGCCCTCGCCCTATGTGTGGGCCGGCACCGATCAATATCGATCCGGAAAGTATGTCCGCGACGGCGTCTACGATCCAAACGTGATCGACAGCCAGGCTGGTTGTGCCGGGCTCTTGATGGCGATGAAGGCGCTCGATCCCTCCATCGCTTTCGCCGGCGCCGCTCAGTCATCCAGTCATGCGAGCACATCCGAATCGACCGCGCCGAAGAAAGCCGCGCCTGCGCCGCCGCCAAAAACGCCGTCACTCAAATCCCCGGCGCCCGGCTCGATCGGCGCCTTCATCGCCTCAGTCCTCGTCGCGCTCGTTGCCGTTTTCAAACCGAAAGGAAAATAGATGTTTTACGCGCTCTCCATCGGACTTCTCCTGCTTACCGCACTCATGATCGGTTGGATCGTCTTCACCTTTGTCCATGCGTGGATCTCCGAGGCCGGATCGTTCTGGCAGCGCACATTGAAGGCTGGCAAGGATTCCGCGACCATCGTCTGGGC
>Ga0070735_10002169_pt1 | contig 17995 bp, 11 predicted proteins | sample Coa_R1_FD_66443 | JGI IMG/M metagenome (GOLD analysis project Ga0070735, IMG submission 66443) | Surface soil microbial communities from Centralia Pennsylvania, which are recovering from an underground coalmine fire - Coalmine... | ecosystem: Environmental > Terrestrial > Soil > Unclassified ... | reverse complement strand
ATTCATGGCACGACGCGCACGTCAGCGAGAGCATCCCCGTGCCGTCGGCCATCCGCGCCCGAACGAGCCCGCCCACGCCGCCTTGCGGGTGCACCCAGAGCCCGTAGCGCGCCGCGTCCGCCCGCGACGTCAGCCCGACGCCGAAGTACGGCGCGGCCTGCACCGGATACCGCGCGAACGCAGCGCGGCCGAGCGCGATCAGCGCCGGGTCGTCGATCGACGCGACCGCAGTCGGGAGCTCGAGCGGCGCCGCGGTGGGGGCGAGCGAAGTCGTCGAGGCTCCGCCCGGACCGTCGAGCTCCCCCGCGGCGACCGGATCCACGGGCGGGTTCCACTCCTCCAGGCGGTCCCAGTCGTTCGCGTCGCCGGTGGCGTAGTGCTCGAGCCGGAGCTGCGAGTACCCGTTGTTCGCGTTGACGAGCGAGAGCGAGAGCTCGGACCGCCGGAACGCCGCGTCGTCGAGGTAGCGCACGGGGTCCGTCCCCCCGCCCGCTTGCGACGCTCCGCACGACGTCAGCGCGAACGCCACGACCAGAGCAAGGACGGGGACCCTCACCACCGGTTGCATCCGCAGCAAGGGACGAGCCGACCCCCATGTACGCGGACGGGCGGGGAAAACGAGCTTCCCGCTGACGCGCCTTGTGCCACCCCCGCCGCCCGTGTCGCGATTCTTCCGCGCCCGCGCCCCGTGCTTGGTCCCTACGGCCCGATCATGTCGAGCTTGCCCGCGACCAGATCGGCGGTCCACTGGGCCAGCGTCGTCCCTCCGTCGCTCGTCAGGGCCTTGAAGAATTCGGCCCCCCGGAAGATGTGCTGGTGCAGCGTCGGGTCCGAATAGTTCGAGCTCATGCCGATGTAATACGTCGAGAACGCGCCCGTGCAGTCGTACTTGGTGCGGATCGCGTCGAGGTTCGCCGTGAACGCGGCGGTCGAGACCCCGCCGCCCGTCAGGGTGAGGGTGTTGGCGTCGTTGGTCTGGCAGTTGTTGTCGCCCGCGCCGTAAAAGAGGCGGATCACCTGGTCCTGCGTCGTCGACACCAGGCCAATCTTCGCGGTCGGGTACTTGCGGTGATAGTAGGTCACCAGGTTCTCGAGCCCGCTCCCGTCCGATTGAGTGCACTCGACGCAGTCCGACGGGAGAGACCCGGCGAACCCCCAGGTCGACCGCCAGGCCTTCTGCAGGCACGCGGGCCAGAGCGACGCCGGGTCCGACGGCGGACCCGAGTCGTCGAGCACCGTCACCGGGACGCCGGGGCCGAACGAGTCCTGCACGAGGCCGAGGTTGAGCGCCGCGCCGATCCCGCCCGCGCTCGCCCCGGTGAGCAGGATCTGGTTTACCCCGGGGAACGTCGGCACGAGGCGCGCGATGGACTTCTGCATGTTCTTGTAGCCGACGAAGTGCTGGTTCATCTTCACGTCGAGCGGGTCGTCGTTGATGGTGACGTTGTCGGCCGTCCCGAAGTGAACGTCCCCCGTGCAGTAAGGGACGTAGACCCCGCTCCAGTCCTTGACGGGGTTGGCGCTGTTGGTCGTATCGAAGAGGCCCGTCGTGTACGGCGCCTGCAGGCCCGCGACGCACGCCAGCGAGCCGGCGACGGTTTGCCCCTGCATCGCCTCGCCGCCCGGGAACACCTGGTTCATGTTGGCCGGGTTGTGATCGCAGAAGTGCGACTCGTTGCAGGCGCCTCCGCCCTCGAGATAGATGAAGAGCTTCGTCGTCGACGCGTAGTGCACGTAGATCCCGAAGGGCGACCCGTCGCGGCACATGGCGCCGTCGATGAGATAGAAATTCCAGCCCGAGGGGGGCGCTCCGCCGTCGCCGGGCGTCGGGTCGTTCTCGCTGTGGTCGAACGGCTTGCCCGGCGCCACCGCCTGGCTCGCGAACATCTTCTCCATGCCAGGGTCGTTGGCGGGGCAGTTCGACGAGCTTCCCGGCGCGTCTCCCGAGGGGGCGTCGGCCCCACCCGCGTCGCCCGGGGGCGGAGACCCGCCGTCGTCGCCGGTGCTGCTGGTCCCGCTCGACGGGGACCCCGACGACGATCCGCTCGCCGACCCCGAGCCGGACCCCGGGCCCATCGCGGCGCCGCTTTCCGCGCCGCTCGCGGAGCTACGGCCGCCGTCGGGGGAGTTGTTCGCGCTCGTGGTACAGCGCGCGAGCAGCAGGGCAAACCCCGCCGCGAACGCCACGACGATCGATCGATGCATGGACACCTTCATATACGTTCGACCGCGCAGGCCGAAGGACTGACATCCAACGATGTAAACGTCAAGGCGAGCGGCGTCTCGAACAGGTCGCGCTCAAACGAGCGTCACATCGGCGGCACGGAACCCTCCGTGGTCTCGCCGGTTCATCCCATCTGCGGTTCTCGCTCTACGCGCGGCGCCTGGGCTTCGCCGGAGCCGCGGGCTCAGCGAGCGCCAGTTCCCTCGCGAGTTGTCTCGTGGCGGCCAGGCGCATCGCGCGCGCCAGCTCCGCGTCCACCGCCGCCTGCGCGAGGGGCCGAAGGCGACGTACGATGTCCGCCGCTTCCGGCAAACGCTTCGACCTCGGGCCTGGGACGTAGCGGGCGCCGAGGCGCACGAACTGCTCGGCGACGGCCTCCATCGCCTGACGGAGCATCTTGAGGTGCGAGATGACGTCCATCAGGGGGACCCCCGCCTGGCGCAGCTGCGCTCCCACCATGAGCAGGCGGGGGCTGAGGACGCGGTACCCGCCGTCGACCTTCTCCAGCACTCCGAGCTCGACCCCGACGTCGTTCTTCGTCGCGTTCGGCAAGCGATACATCCGTACGAGCTCGTCCGACGTCATCACGGTCGGCTCCTCGTCGGACCAGGGGCCGGTCACCTCGTTGACGAGGCCGAGGACGCCGTTCGCCCGTTCGCCGCGCTGCTGCGCGTCGAGCAGGTCCTTGATGCTTGAGAGCGAATAGCCGCGCTTGAGCAGCTCGAGAATGAGCCGCATGCGGGCAAGGTGCATGTCGTCGTAGACCGCGTGGCGGCCCTTGCGGCCGGGGGGCGCGAGCAGCCCGCGGTCTTGATACGCGCGCACGTTGCGGACCGTGCTTCCGGTCCGGCTGGCGAGAGCCTCGATCGAGTACTGGGCCATGTTTTGTTCGCCGGACCCGACGAGAGGCCGGTCCGTCCCGCGCGCTACAGATTACCGCAACGCAAAGTGACACCCCAGCTCCTGGGGGGCTCAAGCCTTTCCGTAGTGGCGCTTGTACCGGTTGATGAGCGCATTCGTCGAAGCATCGTGCGAGGTCACGGTCCCTTTGGCCGCGAGCTCGGGCTCGATGGCCACTGCGAGCTGTTTCCCGAGCTCAACGCCCCACTGGTCGAAGCTGAAGATGGCCCAGACGGCGCCCTGCACGAAGATCTTGTGCTCGTACATGGCGATGAGCAGGCCGAGGGTCCGCGGGGTGAGCTTGTCGAACAGGATCGAGTTCGTCGGGCGGTTGCCCGGGAACGTCTTGTGCGGCACGAGGGCGCCGATCCTCTCGGCCGGCAGGCCCTTCGCTTCGAGCTCGGCGCGGGCCTCCTCTGCCGTCTTGCCCCGCATGAGGGCCTCGGTCTGGGCGAAATAGTTCGCGAGGAGCACCTCGTGGTGCCGGCTCATCGGGTTGTGCGTCTCGAGCGGCGCGAGGAAGTCGCACGGCACGACGCGCGTCCCCTGGTGGAGGAGCTGATAGAACGCGTGCTGCCCGTTGGTGCCGGGCTCCCCCCACACGATCGGCCCGGTCGTGTAGTCGTCGACGGTGCGGCCCTCGCGGTCGACCCGCTTGCCGTTGCTCTCCATATCGCCCTGCTGGAAGTACGCGGCGAAGCGGCTCAGGTACTGGTCGTACGGCAGGATGGCGTGCGTCGCCGCGCCGAAGAAGTTCGAGTACCAGACCCCCAGCATCCCCAGGATGACGGGGACGTTCGATTCGAGCGGCGCTGTCCGGAAGTGCTCGTCCATCGCGTGTCCGCCCGCGAGCATCTCCTCGAATCGATCCATGCCGATGGCGAGGGCGATGGGCAGTCCGATGGCGCTCCAGAGCGAGTATCGACCGCCGACCCAATCCCAGAAGACGAACATGTTGTCGGGGTCGATTCCGAACTTCTCGACCTCTTTCTTGGCCGTCGAGACCGCGACGAAGTGCTTGGGGACGGCGGCCTCGCTCCCGAGCTTCTCGACCAGCCAGGCGCGGGCGCTCCGGGCGTTCATGAGCGTCTCCTGCGTCGTGAAGGTCTTGCTCGCGACGACGAAGAGCGTCCGCTCCGGCGACAGCTCACGAACCGTCTCCGCGAGGTGCGTTCCGTCCACGTTCGAGACGAAGTGCGCCCGCAACCCCGGTTGCCAGTAGGGCTTGAGGGCAAGGCTCGCCATCGCCGGACCGAGGTCGCTGCCGCCGATGCCGATGTTGACCACGTCGGTGATGGTCTGGCCCGTGTGTCCCCGCCAGGCGCCGCCGCGAACCGCCTCCGTGAACCGGCGCATCTTCGCCAGGACGGCGTTGACCTCCGGCATCACGTCCTTGCCGTCGACCGCGATGGGGCGGTTCTGGCGGTTGCGCAGGGCGACGTGGAGCACGGCCCGGTCCTCGGTGCCGTTGATCCTGTCGCCGCGGAACATTCGGTCACGCCACTCGACCACGCGCGCCTGGCGGGCCAGGTCGATGAGGAGCTTCATCGTCTCGTCCGAGATGCGGTTCTTCGAGTAGTCGACCAGCATGCCCTCGACCTCGAGCGAGAACCGGTCGAAGCGCCGCGGATCGGCGCAGAAGAGGTCTCGCATGCGCACTTGCTGCGTCGCGTCGCGATGCTGCAGGAGCGCCTGCCATGCGGGGGATTCGGTCAATGAGCTCATGAGGCCTCCGATGGCGGACGAGGATAGGCCGGCGGCCGCCCGTTTTTCGCCTTCAACTGGCGTGTCGATCTAAAACTCGGACGACAAACGATGAAATGGCTTCGCGCTCTCGCGCCGGTCGCCGCCGCGTTCGTTCTGGTCTGGCTCATCGCCGGGATCCAAGCCCGGGCCGAGCGGCCCGCGCCGGGGCTGCTTCAGGTCCTCGAGATGACGCCGGGGGCGGTCGAGCCCGGCGACAGCATCGCGCTCCTGGGAGAAGGCTTTCCCCCCGGTAAGCCGGCGCGGGTCGTCTTTCGCGGCGTCCTGCGGCGGCCCGGGCAGCGCCCGGTCCCCGACGCGGAGGTGGTCCTGTCCGGCAGCGCGAGCTCCGACGAGCGGGTGGAGATCCCGTTCAACGACGCGGCGGCCACCCTCTTTGCGGGGGCGCCGGGCGGCCCCCTGCACACGACCTTCGAGGGCGACGTCGAGGTCGCCTTCGCCGCCGCGGCGCCGGGGGCGTCTCCGGTTGCGGGTGTGCTCTCCGGCGTGACCCTCGACGTCAACCCCGCCGAGGGCGCCGGCCGGGCGGAGCGCGACCGCGAGGGTGAGTGCCTGCTCTCGTTTTTGGGTATCCGCCCCGCGGCGGCCGAGTCGACGTCGGCCGGCCTCCGGGTCGAGGTCGTCGCCCCCGGGTCGCGCGCGGCGGCCGCGGGCCTGTCCGTGGGCGACGCGATCGTCGCGTTCGACGGGGTCCGCGTCGCGTCTGCGGGGGACGTCCTGCCGGCCCCGGGCGAGCGCGACGCCCTCGCCGTGGTGCGCCGGAAGGGCTCGGAGGGAGAAGTCGCGCGGACCGTGTCGGTCGAGGGCTTCCGCCGCGCGTCGCTCGCGAACGTCGTCGAGTCGGCGCTGGTCGTCCTGTCCGCTCTGGTGGCCGTGCTGCTCCTCGCGGCCCCCCTGGGTCGCACGGCCAGCGCGTCCGTGCAGCGCGGGATCCTTCGGTTGCGCCGGCGCCTGGGCGGCGCGGGGTCACGACGGCCGGGAAGGGCCGCGCTCTCGCGGCTTCTCGCGGCGGTGGCCGCTCGCGTCCTGCCGCCCTCCGGCGTCGGGGCGGTCGCGGACGCCTCGGCGTACGCGCTCCTGCTCGCGTTGCCGTTCGGGCAGTACCTGGTCGCCGCCCGACTCGACGTCGGCGTGCTCTTCGTCGGCGCGGCGACGGCGCTGGTCGTGGCCGCGCTCGTCTCGAGCGAGTCGCCGTGGGCGGGCCTTCGGGCCGCCCTCTCGGTGGCGCTGCAGCACGTTCCCGCCGCGGCGGCGGTGGCGGGGGTCGTCGTTGGAACCGGATCGCTTCGCGTGCAGGAGATCGAGCACGGGCAGGGCGGTTGGCCGTGGGAGTGGTTGGCCTTCGGCCACCCTGGGGCGCTCGTCGCGCTGGGCCTGCTCCTGGCGTGCGCAACGATCGAGCCGAGCCCGGCGCGCGCGCGTTCGAGGGGGCTCGCCGGTCTGATCGACGCGGCGGACGCGTCTCCCCTCGGCGAGGGCGGTTCTTGGGGGCTCCGCACGGCGTGCAGGGTCCAGCGCGTCGTGATCTGCGGTCTCGCGTGCATCCTCTTCCTCGGCGGTTGGCTCCTGCCCGGCCTGTCGCCGGCCCAGCAAGACGCTCACGCGTCGTTGCAGGTGGCTGGCGCCGCGTGGCTCCTTGCGAAGACTTGGGGTGTCGCGTTCCTGGTCGAAGGTATGACGTGGAGCGTCCTCCCCGCGGGCGGGTCGGCCCGCTCGGCGGCCCTCTGGCTCATGCCCTTGTCGATGGCGTCCTTCGCCGCGAGCGTCGCGTGGACGTGGTGCTCCCCGTCGCCCACGGCCCAGCTGCTCGTCAGCGCCTCCCTCCTGGCGCTGACCTGCGCCGCCGGCGCGTCGTCTTTCCTGTGGGCCCGTCACGGGCTCTTGGTCCGGTCCGCCGACGCGCGCGCCTGCGAGTTTCTGTGAGCGGATCCGCGGCAGCGAGTCGCGCGTTTGTCCATGGATGAGCTCATTTCGCGTAGCCTCGGGCCATGGGCTTCTTTAGGCCCACGCCCCCTCCCTACGACCCGCTCATCTGGGTCAAGAAGCCGTTCGCCGAACGCGCGCGGATGGTTTGCGACGCTTGGGCCATGCAGGGGTACGGCGCACCTCTCGGCGCGCTCCTTTTTTACGCGCTGAAGGTCGGCTTCTACGTCGGTGGCTGGCTGTTCTTCTGCAGCCTAAGCCCCGGCCTCGGCGGGCCTTCGTCGGTCGCGACGTGGTGGCTCCGGCCGCTCGCGTTCGAGAAGGCGATCGTCTGGAGCATGCTCTTCGAGTCGCTCGGGCTCGGGTGCGGGAGCGGACCTTTGACCGCGCGGTACTTGCCCCCGATCGGCGGCGCCCTCTACTTTTTGTGGCCGGGGACGACCAAGCTCCCGCTCGTGCCAGGGCTGCCGCTGCTCGGCGGTCGCCAGCGCGGCCCGGTCGACGTCGCGCTCTACCTCTCGGTCGTCGGGTTCGCAGTCCACGCGCTCGCGTCGCCCGAGCCCTCTTTCACCGACTTCGTGGGCCTCGCCGCGCTCGTCCCGCTCCTTGGCATCGCCGACAAGACCGTCTTTCTCGCCGCGCGCGCCGAGCACTACTGGGTGACAATCGTCTGCTTCGCGTTCGCCGGCAACTGGATCGCCGGCGCGAAGGCAGTAGAGCTGGCGCTGTGGTTCTGGGCGGGCTTCTCGAAGCTGAACCACCACTTTCCCACCGTCATCTGCGTGATGACGAGCAACGGGCCGTTCACCCGCTTCTCGTGGCTCCGCAGGCGCATGTACCGGAGCTACCCGGACGACCTGCGCCCCTCTCGCCTGGCGACGATCCTCGCCCACGCGGGCGCGAGTCTCGAGTTCGGCGTGCCGCTGGCCTTCGTCCTCACGCCCCTCGGCACGCCGCCGGTCGTAGCGGTCGTCCTCATGCTCCTCTTGCACGGGTACATCACGAGCAATGTCCCCATGGGCGTCCCGATCGAGTGGAACGTCATGGTCGTGTACGGGGGCATGGCCCTCTTCTGGGCGCACCCGGACGTATCGCTGACGGCGGTGGGGTCGGCGCCGGTCGCCCTCTTCCTCGTGGTCATGCTCGTGGCCCTGCCGCTCCTCGGAAACTTGTTCCCGAGTCGCCTGTCGTTTCTCATGGCGATGCGCTACTACGCAGGCAACTGGGCGTGCTCGGTGTGGCTCTTCCGCGGAGAGTCGTACCGAAAGCTCGACCGGCTGACGAAGGCGAGCCCATGGGTCCACGACCAGCTCGGCCGCTTCTACGACCGCTCGACGGCGGTGGGCCTGGTCGGCAAAGTGATGGGGTTTCGCATGATGCACCTGCATGGGCGCGCGTTCTCGGCGCTGGTCCCCAAGGCGGTCGCGCGCTTCGAGGACTACGAGTGGGTGGACGGGGAGCTCGTCGCCGGTATGGCGCTCGGATGGAACTTCGGTGAGGGACACTTGCACCACGAGCAGCTCCTGACGTCGATCCAAGCGCAGTGCGGCTTCGAAGAGGGGGAGCTGCGGTGCATCTTTCTCGAGGCGCAGCCGCTCGGGCGCTCCACGCTCGCCTATCGGATCGCCGACGCGAAGACCGGGGCCGTCGATCGGGGTGTCGTCGACGTCGCCGACCTGCGCGCGCGCCAACCTTGGGAAGTCCCGGCGTGACATCGGGCCCGACCGACGCCGTCGTCGTAGGTTCCGGCCCGAACGGCCTCTCGGCCGCGGTGGCCCTGGCGCGCGGGGGCGCGTCGGTCCTCGTCCTCGAGGGCGCCGACGAAATCGGGGGAGGAACGCGCACCGCCCCCCTGACCCTCCCGGGCTTCCTTCACGACGTTTGCTCGGGGTGCCACCCGATGGGGATCCTCTCGCCGTTCTTTCGCGAGCTGAACCTCGAGGCGCACGGTCTCGTGTGGTTGCGTCCGCGGGTCTCGGTCGCTCACCCGCTCGACGACCAACCCGCGGTGTTGCTCGAGCGTTCGCTCCGCGACACGGCCCTCGGCCTCGGACGGGACGCCGCGGCGTACGAGCGACTCTTCGGCCCCCTGCTCGCCGACCCGCACGGGCTCCTGCGCGACATCCTCGCGCCGCTCCGGATCCCCCGCCACCCCTTTCGCATGCTGCGCTTCGGCCTCACGGCGGTTCGCTCCGCCGTCGCGGTCGCGCGCGGCCGCTTCCGCGACGATCGCGCCCGGGCGCTCTTCGCGGGTTGCGCCGCGCACTCGATCCTCCCCCTCGAGCGCGCCCTCTCGGCCGCCGCAGGGCTGCTCTTCTGCCTCACCGGGCACGTCGAGGACTGGCCCGTCGCTCAAGGAGGCTCCGCGTCGATCGCCCGCGCGCTCGCGGCCCTCCTCGTCGAGATGGGAGGCCGCGTCGAAACGGGCCGCTGGGTGCGTTCTCTCTCCGACCTGCCGCCCGCCCGCGTGTACCTCTTCGACACGAGCCCGGCGCAGCTGGCGGCCATCGCGGAGCCGGTGCTCCCCCCGGGGTACGTCCGGCGGCTCTCCCGGTTCCGGTACGGTCCCGGCGTCTTCAAGCTCGACTGGGCGCTCGACGGTCCCATCCCGTGGAAGGATCCGGCGGTCGCCGACGCGTCGACCGTCCACCTGGGGGGAACGCTCGAGGAGATCGCGGTCTCGGAGGCCGCCGTGTGGCGCGGCGAGGTCCCCGACCGGCCCTTCGTCATGATCCTGCAGCAGAGCCACCTGGATCCGTCGAGGGCCCCCGAGGGCAAGCACACCGGGTACGCCTACTGTCACGTCCCCGCCGGGTCGCCGGTCGACGCGACCGCGGCGATCGAGGGTCAGGTGGAGCGGTACGCCCCCGGCTTTCGCGATCGCGTCCTCGCGCGCCGCGCGACGACCCCCGGGGCCCTCGAGGCGTACAACCCGTCCTGCGTCGGGGGCGCGATCGCCGGGGGGGTGACCGATCTGGCACAGCTCTTCACTCGGCCCGTAGCGCGTGCCAACCCGTACACGACGCCCCATCCGCGGGTGTATCTCTGTTCCGCGTCCACCCCTCCCGGCGCCGGTGTCCACGGCATGTGCGGTTACCACGCGGCGCAGGCCGCCCTTCGCCGACTCGGAGATATCGCTCCCGCGCCCCTCGTGCCCGGCGCGTGATCGAAACCTGTTACCGTGGTCCACCCGATGTCCCACGGCGCCGGCACGCTCGAGCGGGTTGTCCTCTCGCGGACCCTCTGGCTTATCGTGCTGGCGCCGCTGCTCGGGTGCGCGTGGCACCTCGTCGTCGCGCGCCGGCGCGCGACGAGCGCCTCGCCGGCTGCGGCATCGGGGCCGCGCGCGCTCCTCTGGTCGCAGCGGGTCGCGGTCGGGTGCGTGGCTTGCTCGGTGGAAGCGATGCTCGGTCATCTGCTCGTCCTCGCCCGGGACGCCGGGGGCCGGGGGGCGCTCGTCCAGTGGATCGGGGGCGGCGTACGGATGGGGGAGCTCGACCTCGCGTTCGCGTTCCGGTTCGATCGCGTCTCGGCGGTCGCGGTGGCGCTGGTCGAGGTGGCGGCGCTGGGAACCGTCGCAGCCGTCTCGCGCGGCCCTCAAGGGGAGGGGTCCTGGCGCGCCTGGGCATGGATCGAGCTGTCGCTCGCGGGGGCGCTCGTCGCGTTCCTGGGAGACGGGTTCGTCACCACGGCGCTCGGGTGGACCCTCGTCGCGGCGGCGCAGGGGTGGCTCGCCGGGTGGGGCGATGCGGCGCGCGGTGCGGTCGTCGCGACGCGCGGGTCCCTGTCCATCGGGGTCATGGCGCTCGGCGCCGCGGCCCTCTTCTGGGGGCTCGGAGGCGGGTGGGAGGGCGACGACTACGTTCGCGACCGGTCCCCGCGGTTCGCTGCCACGCAGCTGTCGGGCGGGGGCGCGCAGGGCGCGTCGCTCACGATGACCGACGAAGCCGGGGCCGTGGTCTCGGCGGACGACGTGCGCGCCACCGCCGTCACCGCCCCCTTCGTGCGCGCCTCCCTTGCGCCGGGGCGGCACATGCTGCGCGTCCATGCCGGTGAAGGGACCTCCGACACGGTCCTCGGGCCAATCGCGGTGTCGACGGGGGATGCCTTCTCCATCGAGCCTGTCGGGCCCACGCTCACGTACTCGGCGGCCATCGCGCAGCTCTCCCTCCGAGATCCCTCCGGGGGGCCGGCCCTCTCCGAGGTGCTGGCCGACCGCGCCGGACCCGTCGGATCGAGCGCGGTCGGCGCCGCGTTCCTTGCGATTCTGATGGCCAGCCTTGCGCTGAGCGCGCACCTGCCGCCGCCGGGGGCGCCCGTGTCGCTCGCGACGATGGCCTGGGCGGCGAGCGTCACGGCGGTCGGTCCCTTCCTCGTCGTTCGACTGGCGCCGTTCCTGAAGGACGCCCCCACACCCCTGCGCGCGTCCGTCGCCGTTTGGGGCGGCGTTGCCGGGGTCGTATGGCTGGCGGGCGCCGTCCGCCTGGTCGCCGCCGCGCGTCGCAAGAGTGTCGCCCTCCCGCCCGCGCCGAGCTTCGGGCTGCAGGAGTGGAGCCTCGAGGCGCTCCCGCACCGCCTGGGAGAGCTCCTGGTGACGTTCGAGCGCTGGGTGGTCGACGCGGCGGCGGGCGCGGCGGCCGCGCTCTTCGCGGTGAGCGTGTGGGTGGCTGCGCGCGTGGACGGAGCGGTCCTCGCGGCGCCCGGCGACGCGATGGCGACCCGAGCGTTGCGCGCACGACGGGCTCTCGACCCGGCCGTGGGCGGATCGATCGCGCGGCTGGTGTGGATCGTCCTGGGTCTCTTCGCGACGAGCGTGCTCGCGAGCGCACTCTGGTCCCGATGAGCGTCCCGATGAGCCGGCGGTATTCGTACGTGTTCGCGGTCCTCGCGGCCCTGGCCGCGTGGCTCTTCGCGTCGACGGCCGGTGCGGGGGCAGGCGCGGCCGGGCGCATCGTCGTGTCGCTTCCGGGCGGGGCCCTGGGACCGCTGGTGCTCACCCCCGGCCAGGGCGGCTGGGTCGGCGAGTTCACCGTGACCAACGTCGGCGCGGATCCCCTCACCGTTTCGCGCGTCGCGCTCCGGGGGGACGACGACGACGTCCGCTCGCCCGCGCGATTGTCGGTTCGTTTCGTGGACGGCGCCGCGACGAGCGCGGTCCTGCCACCGGGCGCTTCCAAGGGCGTCCTGGTGTCGTGGATGCCCGACCGGGACCCTCGGATGCGTCAGGCGTTCGGTCACGTCGTCGTGACCTCGACCGACGAGCAGGCCGGCGAGGTGGCGATGGGCTTCCGCGCCCAGATCCCGACCGGGCTGGGTTGGGTGGGCGAGCACGTGGTGTCGTTGCTCGTGCTCTGGCCCCTCGTGGTTCTGCCCGTCGCCGGCGTCTGGTGGTGGACGGGAAGGCGCGAGCGCTTGCTTCGGCGCATCGCCGTCGCGGTCGCCGTGGTCGAGGTCCTCCTCGGGCTGTGGGCGTACCGAAGCTTCGTTCCGGGGGTCGGACACGCGGACGGAAACGACGGGTTCCAGCTCGTCGACCGCTCCGTGTGGGTGCGGTCGCTGGGCTGCGAATGGTATCTGGGCGTCGACGGCTTCAGCCTGTCGCTCGTCTTGCTGACGGCGGTGGCGGCGCTCGTGGCGCTGCTCGTCGCCGACGGAGAGCGTCGCTCGGAGGGGTACTACGCCGCCCTCGCCCTCCTGACGTCGGGGATCATGGGATCGCTCGTCGCGCTCGACCTCTTCGTGCTGTTCGGCGCGTGGCAGGCGGCTCTCCTCGGACTGATCCTGCTCGCGGGCGGCTGGGGTGGGCGCCGCGGACCCCACGCGGCCGCGAAGCTCGTCGCCTACGGCGCCGTCGGATCGGGCGCGATGCTCCTCGCGTTCGTGGCGCTGTCGAGGGCGTCCGGTCGCGCGTTCCTCGTCGACGGCTTTTCCGTCGCCCACACGACGTCGATCCCGGAGCTGTCCCGGACCTCGTTCGCATCCAAGGCGCCCCTCGTCGGCCTTCCCTTCGTCGAGGTCGCGTGGAGCCTCCTCTTCGTCGCGGTCGCCTTCGCGACGCCCGTCGTGCCCCTCCACGCATGGCTTCCGGACTTGCTCGAGGAGGCGCCGCCGGGCGCCGGCATCGTCGCGGGCGCCGCGTTCGTCGCCCTGGGTCCGTACCTGCTCGTTCGGGTGGGACTCGGCGCGATGCCGGAGGGCGCGCGTTGGGCGGGGGCCTCGCTCGCGGCCATCGGCGCGCTCTGCGCCCTCTGGGGTGCTCTCTGCGCGATGGCGCAGCGCGATCTCCGGAGGTTCGCGGCCTACGCCACCGTGACCGCCGGCGGCGCTTGTCTCTACGGTATCGGCGCGCTGACCGCGCAGGGGATCGCCGGCGGCGCGGCCATCCTGTTCACGCACGGGCTGGCGACCACGCTGCTGCTCGGCGTGACGGCGTCGCTCTCGCAGCGCATGCGATCGGTGGACGCACAGCGGATCGGCGGCCTGATGGGAGAGGCGCCGGGGCTCGCCGTGTTCACGGGCGTCGCGCTCGGCGTCTCGATGGGCGCGCCCGGCCTCGCGGGCTCGTGGGGTCTGCTCCTGGCGGTGGTCGGGGGCTTCGTCCGTCACCCGGTCCTCGCGGCGCTCCTGGTGGTCGCGCTCGGGGCGTCGACCGCCGCGCACCTTCGCATCGCCCGTCACGTGCTTGCCGGCCAGGTCGATCCGTCCTGGCGCAAGAGCGCGCTCCTCGCGCCCTTCGGCGGTCGCATCCCGGACGCCATGGCGGTCGAGCTGGTCGCGCTCGTACCTCTGGTGTTGCTGTCGCTGCTCTTCGGCCTCTGGCCGGCGCCCCTGCTGTCTCCCGTGGCCGTGGCGGCGCGGGACACGAGCGCCGTGCTGGACCCAGACGGCCCCGATCCGACGATCGATCGCCGTTGAAGGAGGAGGTTCGTCTCTCGTCTTCGACCCCCGGCTCGACGCGGACGTCTCATTGACGTTCCGAAAGGGCCTAAACCCTCGGCCGATTGTGCCGTTCGATGGATGGCGAGGGTTCGCGCCTCCCAGCGGCTCGGTGCCGTTGCGGCTCGCGTCCTCGCCATGAGTATCGGCCGCCGCCAGGATCGGGGCGGCGCGAGGAGCGGTCATGAGGGCTCGCGGCGCGCAGAGTCTTGCTGCGCTTGTGTGTGCGACGATGACATCGGCCTTGGCCTGGTCGGCCGACGCCGGCGCATTCCAGATTAAACATGCGTCGAGTGGCGCAACCGTGCGCTGGAATGAGTCGCAGGTGTCCTACGTGATCGATCCGAGCGTTCACTCCGCCGTCTCGGGCGGCGCGGACGCGGTGGCGCAGGCCGTGTCGGCCTGGAGCGGGGTCTCGGGTGCGCCGGCGCTCTCGACGTCAGCCGGCACCAAGCCGGCGAAGGGACCGGCGGTGGACGGCAACAACGTCGTCCTCTTTGCCCCCAAGGGATACGCCCCCGCGGGCAACGCGCTGGCCATCACCATCTTGAGCTTCGACAGCCAGACTGGAGCGATCGTGGACGCGGACGTGGTGGTCAACGGGGCGCACAAGTTCGCCGCGCTGCCCGCCGGGGCCCTGGCCGCCCCGGGCGCCGTCGCGCTCTCGAACGAAGGGAGCGGCGATGACGACGGCCGCTCGAGCGGCGCCTTCGACCTGCAGCACGTGGTGGCGCACGAGATCGGCCACTCCCTCGGGCTCGGAGACCAGAACGACGTCCACGCGGCACTGATGTACGCGTACAGCAAGCCGGGGGACGCGACCCTGCGCGCGCCGACGACGGATGACGTCGACGGCCTCGACCAAGCCTACGGCGGCTCGCCGACCCACGCGGGTTGCGGCGCGAGCGTCGCCGGCACGAGGGCAGGCCTCGCCGACGGCTGGGCGGTGCTCGCCCTGGCCGGGATGGCGGGCGCCTGGCGCATGTCGCGGCGCAGAGCGCGCGTGTTCGTCCCCGCTTGTGCGGCGTTGGCGGTCCTCGTGGTGGCGCCCGTGCGCGCGCGGTCGGCCGTGAGTCAGTCGTTCGTCGTGGGAGACGCGACCGCCCGTGTCGTGGCGAGCACTGCGGTCGACGTGGACGGGGTCTTCCAAACGACGCTTGAGCTCGAGTCGGCATCGTGCCGTTCGACGGCATGCCCGCAGCACGCGGTCGCACGGGTCTGGGGCGGGACGCTGGGCAACATCACGCAACAGGTCGGGGACAATCCGGTGCCCCGCCCGGGCGAGGTCGTGGCGATCGCGTTCGCGGGCGATCGCCCCCAGGGCGAAGCGACCGACCACGTCGAGGCGACGATCCTCGCGGACCATGACTTCTAGGCCCAAGTCCGCAGGCTCGAGCGAAGCGAGAGTTCGGACGATGCACCCAAAGTCCGCAGGCTCGAGCGAAGCGAGAGTTCGGACGATGCACCCGGCCTGCGGCGAGTCGCCGAGCGGGGGGAGGGGGACGTGAAGCAAGAGTTTCCGAGCGCCTCGTCCGCGCGCAAGAAGGAAGAGTCGAGCCCCGAGATCCGGGTGGTGGGCAACGACGTCGCCCGGCTCATCGCGCACGACCTGAAGACGCCGCTCGCTGCGATTGCCATCAACCTCGACTTCGCGCTCTCCGAGCTCCATTCGGACGCGCCGTCCGTCCTGCGGGACGCGCTGACCGACTGTCGCGACGCGAACGCGCGGGCCGCCCGCACGGTGACCGACATGGCCGACGCCGTGCGGCTGGCCGCCGGCGAGTGTGCGACCACCGTCACCGAGGTCGACGCGGCGCAAATCATCGTGGACGTGATCGACGTGACGAGGCGGGAGGCGCAGGCCCGGGGTCTGACCGTGCGATCGCAAGCCGCGACACGAATCGTGCGCGCGAACGGGGACCTCCTCCGGCGCGCGCTGGAGCGGACGCTCGAGCGCTCGTTCCGGGACGCCCGCCCTGCCAGCACCATCGAGGTGTCGCTTCGGACGCGCAGCATCGCGGTCCGCGTCGACGCCGTCGCGTCGACCGACTCGTCGGCCCGAGGCCTCGCGGTCTACTTCGTCTCCGCGGCGATGCGGGCGCAGGGCGGCGGCTTCTGGACCGAGGTCGACGCGGACGGACTGCTCACGTACCGCCTGTCGTTCCCGCGCTAATCCGCGCTAATCTTTCAGCGCCTCGGCGCCGCCGATGATCTCCATCAGCTCCTTGGTGATCGCGGCCTGACGCGCGCGGTTGTACGCCAAGGTCAGCCGGGCAATCATGTCCTTCGCGTTGCGCGTGGCCGCGTCCATCGCGGTCATCTGGGCGCCGAAGAAGCTGGCCTGCCCCTCGAGCAGCGCTCGATACACGCTGATTTCGACGTACATCGGGACCAGTCGCTCGAGCAGCGCGCGCTGATTCGGCTCGAAGATGAACTCCGTGGTCAGGCTCTCGCCCGCCCCCGACTGGGCGCGCGGCGGTTCGGGCAGCGGCAAGAGCTGCTCCATCGTCACGCGTTGCGTGATCGCGCTCTTGAACTCGCTGAAGACCAGATGTACCGAGTCGTACTCGCCCTTCTCGAAGCGCGGCACCAGCCAGCGGGTCACGAGGCGCGCCTTGTCGACGTCGAGGCCGTCGAAGATGCGCGGGAAGTCCCTGACGATGACCGCCTTCCTCCGCTGCAGATACTCGCGCCCCTTGCGGCCCATCGTCACGAAGGCCACCTCGGCGCCGGCCGCTTCTTTCTCGCGCCACGCCCGCTCCGTCGTCTTGTTGACGTTCGTGTTGAGCGCGCCGCAGAGTCCGCGATCGGCCGACACGACGAGCACCAGGGCCTTCTTCTCGGGTCGCCGCGCCAGGAGAGGGTGCAGGGAATCGTCCTGCGTCTCGGCCGACGTTCCCATCGAGGCCGCCACCGACCGGAGCATCTCGGCGGTCTTCACCGCATAGGGGCGCATCGCCACGATGCGCTGCTGGGCACGCGTCAGGCGCGCCCCCGCGACCATCTTCATGGCGCGCGTGATCTTCTGCGTCGCCTTGGTGCTCGCGATCCTCTTGCGGATGGCCTTGAGCGACGGCATGGCTACTCGCCGCCCGCCTTCGCCGAGCCGAACGCGGTGCCGAACTCGTCGAGGGCCTGCTTGAGCTGCGCCTCCGTCGCGTCGTCGAGCACCTTCTTGGCGCGGAGTGACTCGTAGATGGTCGGATACTTCTTGGCGATGAAGTCGTAAAGACCGTGCTCGTACGCCGCGATCTGCGAGATCTCGAGCTTGTCGACGTAGCCCTTCGTGCCCGCGTAGATGATCACGACCTGCTTTTCGACCGACAGCGGGACGTACTGTCCTTGCTTGAGGATCTCGACGAGGCGCACGCCGCGCTCGAGCTGATCGCGCGTGACCTTGTCCAGATCGCTGGCGAACTGCGAGAAGGCCGCCATCTCGCGGTACTGCGCGAGCTCGAGCTTGATCCGCCCGGCCACTCCCTTCATGGCCTTGATCTGCGCGCTGCCGCCGACCCGGCTGACGCTGATGCCCACGTTGATCGCGGGGCGCACGCCCGAATAAAAGAGGTCGGTCTCGAGGAAGATCTGTCCGTCCGTGATCGAGATCACGTTGGTCGGGATGTATGCGCTCACGTCGCCCGCCTGCGTCTCGATGATGGGGAGGGCGGTGAGCGAACCGCCGGACCGCGGGTTCTTGAGGATCTGGTGGCCGTCCCCCTTGTCCTTGAGCTCCGACTCCGCGTGGTGGCGGCCCAGCTCCCCCTTGTGGATCTTGGCGTCGCCTCGCTTCTCCCAGTCGGTCACGTCCTTGCGGACGACGGCGAACTCCTCGGCCATCTTGGCCGCGCGCTCGAGCAGGCGCGAATGGATGTAGAAGACGTCGCCCGGGTACGCCTCGCGCCCCGGCGGGCGCCGCAGCAGCAGCGAAAGCTGGCGATACGCCACAGCTTGCTTGGAGAGGTCGTCATAGATGCACAGCGCGTGGCGGCCGCTGTCGCGAAAGTACTCGGCCATCGTCACGCCCGAATAGGGGGCGATGAACTGCAGCGGCGCCATCTCGCTGGCCCCCGCGACGATGATCGTCGTGTACTCCATCGCGCCGTGTTGGGTCAGCTTGTCGACCACGCTGGCGACCGTGGACTGCTTCTGCCCGATGGCGATGTAGAAGCAGTGAACGCCCTGCCCTTTCTGGTTGATGATCGTGTCGAGGGCGACGGCCGTCTTCCCGGTCTGGCGGTCGCCGATGAT
>Ga0070735_10002168_pt1 | contig 17996 bp, 15 predicted proteins | sample Coa_R1_FD_66443 | JGI IMG/M metagenome (GOLD analysis project Ga0070735, IMG submission 66443) | Surface soil microbial communities from Centralia Pennsylvania, which are recovering from an underground coalmine fire - Coalmine... | ecosystem: Environmental > Terrestrial > Soil > Unclassified ... | reverse complement strand
GCGAAAGCCCCGAAGCAATCCAGTGATGCCAATCGCCAAAGGTCTGGATCGCTTCGTCGCGTTCGCTCCTCGCGATGACAAATTGTTAAGGCAATGACGGGAAGCTCAATCCACCGAAACGCCGGCGAATTCGACCACCTTGCGCCATTTCTCGGTTTCGTTCGCGATCAGCCTGCCGAATTCGGCTGGCGTCATTGGTTTCGGAAGCCCGCCCATGTCGGTGAGGCGGGCCACGAGCTTGGGATCCTTCAGTGCCTCAGCGACCGCCTTGTTGAGCTTGTCCACGATTTCCGGCGGCGTGCCCTTGGGCGCGGAAATGCCGTAAAAGCCGACCGATTCAAATCCCGGCACGGTTTCGGCGATCGCGGGAATATCGGGTTCGCTGGGCCAGCGTTGCGGCGAGGTGACGCCGAGCGCGCGCAAATTGCCGGCGCGGGTCTGCTCCAGCGCCCCCGGCAGATTGTCGAAAATCAACTGCACCTTGTTGGACATGATGTCGGGATAGGCGATCGCAGATCCCCGATAGGGCACATGTACCATGTTGACGCCGCTCATCGCCTTGAACAATTCGCCCGACATATGCACCGAAGTGCCATAGCCCGACGACGCATAAGAGACCTTGCCGGGATTAGCCTTGCAATAGTCGATGAACTCTTGAACGGTCTTCACCGGCATGTCCTTGGAGATCACCAGCATGTTGGGATATTGCATGATGCTCGCCACCGGCACGGTGTCGCGGATGAAATCATAAGCTAGATGTTTGTAGAGCGAAGTCGAGATCGCGTTATTGGGCGCGACGAACAACAGCGTATAGCCGTCGGGCGGCGAGTTGATGGCGGCGGCGGCCGCGATATTGCCGCCCGAGCCCGCGCGGTTTTCGATCACGAATTGCTGGCCTAAATATTCCGACAGCCACTGGCTCATGATCCGCGCCACGACATCGACCGGCCCTCCCGGCGCAAAGCCGATCAGCCAGCGCACCGGGCGGTTCGGATAGTCGGCGGCGAGCGTGGGTGTCGCGGCCGCCGCAACGCTCAAAACGCCAATCAAGCCGATGATGGCCGCGCGCAAACATTTCATGACAGTCGCTCCGTTTCGCCCCAAGCCATGCTTTCATATAAAGCAGGACTTGCCTACATTGGTGGAGTGAATTTGACATTCGCTAAAGGGTTTTTGATGTTCATCAAAGATGCGATCGGTGCCGGTCTTCTGCTCGTGCTTGCGGGCGGCGTTTTCGCGCAGGAAGGAGACAAGCCTATTTCGAACAAGCCTGTTCCGAAAACCACCATCAGTCTAGGCACGGCGACGCCGGGCGGCGGCTTTCCGTTGTTTGGGAACAATTTCGCGGAAATCATGAATGGCGCCGACCCGATGCTTTCGATCGAGCCGCGCAACACCAAGGGTTCTTACGAGAATATTCCGCTCTTGGAGGCCGGCCAACTCGATCTGGCGCTGGTGGCCGGCGAGCCCGCTTACGAAGCCTTCAAGGGCATCGGGCGGGCGCCGACCCGGCTGAAGATTTTGAGCGCGATGTATTCGAGCCCGGGCATGTTCGTGGTGCGCGCGGACAGTCCCTATAAGACCATCCGCGACCTCGTCGGCCATCCGATCGCCTTTGGCGCCAAGGGTTCGGGCCTGCCCGTGATGTCGCGTTTCATGCTCGACGGGCTTGGCTTGAAGCAGGATGAGGACTTCCAGTCGGTTTATCTCGACCACGCCGGCGACGGGCCGGCGATGGTGCTTGACGGGCGGGTCGCCGCGCTTTGGGGCGCGGGCATCGGCTGGCCGGGATTTACCGCGCTTGCCTCAAGTCCCGGCGGGGCGCGGTTTATCGCGCCCGATGCGGCGGAAGTGGCGCAGATCAAAGCCAAGCACTCGTTTCTCAAAGCCATGACGGTGCCACCCCTCAGCTATCCGAACCAAAGCGCGCCGATCGCCTCGCTCGGGTCGTGGAGTTTTATTCTGGCGCGCGCCGATCTTCCCGACGACGTCGCTTATCATTTGGCGAAAACGCTGCATGGCGCCGAAGCCGCGCTGTGCCGCAAACTCGCGCAGGCCTGTGAAACCACCGCGGCGAATACGGTGATGGCGGCGCCCGAAACCGCGTTGATTCATCCCGGCGCGATGAAATATTTTCGCGAGATCGGTGTGGTGAAATAAGGCGACCATGATCAAAGCCCAGCGCCTGCCGGCTTCGCTCACCCCGCTCGATGCGGCGCTTGCGGCGGTGTTGCGCGAAGTTGCGCCGGTTACACCTTGCGAACTTCCGCTGGCACAGGCGCTCGATTGCGTGGCGGCGAACATGCCGCCATTTAAGCCTTATCCGGCGCGCGATATCGCGGCCCATGACGGCTGGGCCTTCCGCGCCAGCGATCTCATCGGCGCCTCGTCCTATTCGCCGCTGTCGCTCGCCACGCCTGCATTTTGGGCCGAAGCCGGCGCGATTCTGCCGGATCATTGCGACTGCGTCGTTGACGCCGATGCCGTGCAGGTGATGGGATCGGTCGTGCAGGTGGTCGCCGAGGCGGTTCCCGGGCAAGGCGTCCGCCGCGCCGGCAGCGATGTCGCGGGCGGAAGGCCCGCGATCGATGCCGGCCGGATCGTGACGCCGCGCGATGTTCTGGTCGCGCGAAGCGCCGGAGCGCCGCGGCTTCATGTCCGCCGCCCGCGCGTGCGTCTGGTCAATATTCCCGAACCTTCGGGGGAGGCCGTCACGGCGCAACTGATCGCGGAAATCGCGCGCGCAAGCGGCGCCGAAATTGTCCGCGCCGAGGCCAAGGGACGCGACGCGTCATCCGTTGCGACCGCGTTGGCGGCCGAGACATGCGATTTTTTGCTGACGATCGGCGGCACCGGTGTGGGCCGCACCGACGCCACGATTGCCGCGCTCGCCAAACAAGGCAAGGTGCTGGCTCATGGCATCGCATTGCAACCGGGACGAACCGCAGCGCTCGGTCGAATAGGCACAGTGCCGGTCGTGGCGTTGCCGGGCGCGCCGGATCAGGCACTCGGCGCCTTTTGGACGATCGCGCTCGCCGTCCTCGACCGTCTCGCCGCGCGCCGGCCGCGGTCGGCGCAAACCCTGCCGCTGCGTCGAAAAATCGCCTCCCAGGTCGGCATCGCCGAAATCGCGCTTTTGGAAAAATCCGATCATGGCTGGATGCCGATCGCGGTCGGCGATTGCTCGCTGGCCTCGATCGCCAGTGCCGATGCGTGGCTCGTGGTGCCGGGAATGTCGGAAGGGTTCGCGGCAGGCACGGCGGTCGATGCTTACCTGTTGCGGGACGGATAACGAGGCGCGCATGGACAAACTTTCCTCGCCAAATCGTGCCGGCACCGGTCAGGAACAATTTCTGACCATCCTGTCGCGTGACGATGCGCTGGCGCGTTTCGAGGCGGCGTTGTTTCCCCGCGCCATGGCCTCGGTGCGGCGGCCGCTGTCGGCGGCAATCGGTCTGGCGCTGGCGCAAGATGTCGTGGCGAGCATCGATGTGCCGCCCTTCGATCGCTCCAATGTCGATGGTTTTGCGGTGCGGTCGGCTGATCTGGCCGCGGCTTCCGAAGCGGTGCCGCTTCGTCTCGTCTTGAACGAAGAGGTGATTGCGTGCGGCACGGCGCCGTCGCGTTCCGTGTTGCCGGGCACCGCGACCACGATCGCGACCGGCGGCCCGCTGCCGCGCGGGGCCGACGCGGTCATGATGGTCGAGCATACCCAGCCCATCGACGGCCGCGCGATCGAGGTTCGCCGCGCCGCCGCTCCCGGACAATTTGTGGCCTATGCCGGTTCCGACATCGCGCGCGGCGAAGTGGTGTTGCGCGCGGGCGGCGTGGTCGGCTCGCGCGAGGTCGGCATGTGCGCCGCTTGCGGCGTCGCCGAGGTCTCGGTGGTACGAAAGCCGCGTGTGAGCGTGATTTCCACCGGCGATGAGCTGGTGCAGCCGGGAGAGCCGTTGCGGCCGGCCGCGATCTACGACACCAACGGTGCCATCGTCTGCGCGGCGATCGATGAAAATGGCGGCGAGGCGGTTTTCGCCGGCGCCATCGCCGACGACGAGGCTGAGCTTGAGGCCGCGATGCGCGCCGCGCTGATGGCCTCCGACATGCTGGTTCTTTCCGGCGGCACCTCGAAGGGCGCGGGCGATGTCTCCCACCGCATCATCGAGCGGCTCGGAAAGCCCGGTATCGTCGCGCATGGCGTCGCCTTAAAACCCGGCAAGCCGCTGTGCCTTGCGGTCTGCGATGGCAAGCCGGTGGTGATCCTGCCGGGATTTCCGACTTCGGCGATGTTCACCTTCCACGACATGATCGTGCCGGTGTTGCGGCGGATGGCGGGTCTGCCGCCGCGCGCGGATGCGAAGGTGACGGCGAAAATTCCGGTGCGGATTGCCTCCGAACTCGGCCGCGCCGAATTTGTCATGGTGTCGCTGGTCGAAGGTGCCGACGGCCTGATCGCTTATCCTTCGGGAAAGGGCAGCGGAGCCATTACCTCGTTCGCCCAGGCCGACGGCTTTCTCAAGATCGATGCGCTGGCCGATCAGATGCCATCCGGCGCGCAAGCCGAGGTGACGCTGTTCACGCCGCATGTGCGGGTGCCGGATCTGGTGATCGTCGGCAGCCATTGCACCGGACTTGATCTCGTCATCGCACCGCTCGCCGAGGCCGGGCTCCTCGTGCGCACGATCGCGGTCGGCAGTCTTGGCGGGTTGGCGGCGGCCAAACGGGGCGAGTGCGATCTCGCGCCGATCCATTTGTTCGACGAAGCCAGCGAAACCTACAATATGTCGTTTCTGGTCGAGGGCCTCGAACTGATCCCAGGCTGGCGGCGAATGCAGGGCATCGTGTTTCGGGCGGGCGATGCGCGGTTCGAGGGATTGAGCGCGCAAGCCGCGGTGCAATCGGCGCTCGCCGATCCCGCCTGCATTATGGTCAATCGCAATCAGGGCGCGGGCACGCGGATCCTGATCGACCGGCTGCTGGCGGGCGCGCGTCCCGACGGATATTGGAATCAGCCGCGCTCGCACAACGCGGTGGCCGCCGCGGTGGCGCAACGCCGCGCCGATTGGGGTATGACCATTGCGCCGGTCGCCCATGCGGCCGGCCTTGGTTTCATTTCATTCGCCGAAGAGCATTATGACTTCGCGCTGGTTGCCGCGCGCAAGCAGCGCCCGGCGGTGCGGGCGTTTCTCGATGCGCTGGCGTCAGATCGAAGCCGCGCGGCGTTGGAACGCGCGGGATTTAACAAGGTATAACCGCTGATGTCGGGGACAAAATCCTTATCGATTGCGATCGTCGGTGCCGGCATGGGCGGGCTTGCGGCCGCCGCCGCGCTGCGGCGCCTCGGCATCGACGTCACGGTGTACGAGCAGGCCTCGCAATTCGCCCGCATCGGCGCCGGCATTCAGATCGGCTGCAACGCGATGAAGGTTCTGCGCAAGCTTGGCCTGGAGCCGCGGTTGCGCGCGCAATCGTTTTATCCGCGCTCTTGGAACAACCGCGATTGGCGCACCGGCGAGGTCAAGTTCGACATGATTTTCGGCGAAAGCGCCGAAGCCAAATTCGGCGCGCCTTATTTGTTGGCCCATCGCGGCGATTTGCACGCCGCGCTCGCCAGCATCGTGCCGCCCGAATGTGTCCGGTTGGGCCACAAGCTCATCGGGTTTGAGGAGGCTCGCGGCGGCGTTCGGCTGAACTTTGCCAATGGCGCAACCACAATTGCCGACGCGGTGATCGGCGCCGACGGCGTGCATTCGCTGGTGCGCGACATTCTGTTCGGCGTCTCGCCGGTCAATTTCACCGGGCGCATCGCTTACCGCACGACCTATCCTGCGGCTTTGCTCAATGGATACAAGATCGAGGATTGCACCAAATGGTGGGGCGAGGATCGCCACATCGTCATTTATTACGTCAAGCCGGATCGCAGCGAGGTTTACTTCGTGACCAGCCAGCCGGAGCCGGAATTCAGGATCGAATCCTGGTCGGCCAAGGGCGATGTCAAGGAATTGCGCGCCGCCTTCGAAGGCTTCGATTCCCAAGTGACCCAAGTGCTCGATGCCTGTCCGGATGTGCATAAATGGGCGATTGTCGATCGTGATTCGCTTATTCGTTGGGCGGACCGGAACGTGACGCTGCTCGGCGATGCCTGCCATCCGATGACGCCCTATATGGCGCAAGGCGCGGCGATGGCGATCGAGGACGCCGCCGTGCTTTCGCGCTGTCTTGAAGGTGTCGATCGCGACGGGGTTACGGACGCGTTCCGCCGCTTCGAGGCGACGCGGCGCGAGCGCACGAGCTGTGTTCAGCAGACCTCGCGTACCAATACCTGGCTCAGGCAAAAAACCGACACCGATTGGGTCTATGCTTATGATGCCTGGACCACGCTGCTTGCGGCGTAGACTTTTCCGCCGGCACAATGCGAGCAATAATCTCAGACGTTTCCCGGACGCGGTGCAGCGTGCTCTTCACGGTGCACCGCAGAGCCGGGATCTGTCTCAGTCGAACGATGGGCTTCCGGATCAGCAGCGCACCGCAAAGTTGCGCTGCGCAGCATCCGGGGCACGCGTTCAACCCCCATCCAGCACGGCGAGCCGCTCGGCCTGCGCGATATCGTCGGTTGTGTTGGCGTTGAAAAACGGATCGAGCGGCGCAACGGGCCAGCTCACGGTGGCGAGCTTATAGCGCGCGGTCCAGCGGTCGATCTTCCTGACGTCCTCGACCACGAGCGCGTGACGAAGTTCTTCGCGCAATGCCACGCTCCATAGTCCGATCACCGGATGCGATTGTCCGCCGGAGGACGCCACCGCAAGCTCGGCGTTTTGTTCGACACGCGCGCGGTGAAGGCGCAAGACGAGGTCGCGCGGCAGAAACGGGCAATCCGCCGCCGCGCTCAAGACCCAGGTGATGTTTGGCCGGTGCGTGGCGGCCCAATCCAGCCCGGCGAGAATGCCGGCCAGCGGCCCGGGAAAATCCGCAACCGAATCGGCTATCACGGGCAGGCCATAGGCGGCAAAGCGTGCCGGATCGCCATTGGCATTGAGGACGAGGCCGTCGCATTGCGGCGCAAGGCGCGCGATCACGCGATCGAGGATGGTGCGGTCGCCAATGGTGCGCATCGGCTTGTCGCCGCCGCCCATCCGCCGGGCGAGACCGCCGGCGAGCAGGATGGCGGGTGTGGCGGGAAATTCAGTCGTCACGCGTCTCGCCCTTGCGTTTGTGCCGCGCGGATTCCTCTTCGACATAATCGAGATTCTGGTCGTAGACGATGCGTTCCTGGCCGGACAGGGCGATGAAGCGCTTTCCGCGCGCGCGGCCGACCAGCGTCAGCCCGACCTGCCGCGCCAGATCGACGCCCCAAGCGGTGAAGCCGGAACGCGAAACCAGTATAGGGATTCCCATGCGCACCGTCTTGATCACCATTTCCGAAGTCAGCCGTCCCGTGGTGTAAAGAATCTTGTCGGCGGGATCGACGCCATGGCGATAGATCCAGCCCGCGATCTTATCGACCGCGTTGTGCCGGCCGACATCTTCGGTGTAGCAGACCGGCTGTCCCTCCTTGCACAGCACGCAGCCGTGAATGGCGCCGGCTTCCAGGTAAAGCGAGGGCATGGTGTTGATGGTGTGCGTCAATTGATAAAGCCATGAGGTGCGGAGTTCCGCCTGAGGGAGCGCCACGCTTTCCACCGCCTCCAGCAGATCGCCGAACGCGGTGCCTTGCGCGCAGCCCGATGTCTGCGTGCGTTTTTTCAGCTTCTGCTCGAAATTGGTGTGGTGCTCGGTGCGCACCACCACCACCTGAAGGTCGTCGTGATATTCGACCTCGGTGACGCGGTCGTCATATTTCAGCATGTTCTGATTGAGCAGATAACCGAGCGCGAGATATTCCGGATAGTCGCCGATCGTCATCATCGTGACGATTTCCTGGGCGTTCAGATAAAGCGTGAGCGGACGCTCCACCGGCACCCGGATCTCGACAAAGGCGCCGCTCTGGTCGCTCCCTTTGACGCGCTCGGTCAGGCGCGGATCGTCCGGCCGGGGCACAATCAGGGGGGCAGGAGTTTTGTCGATCTTCATCATATCCGCAGCATAGCATGACAAGCCTGCCGACCCGATATATTGCTTCCCAAAGCATGTATCCATGGCGGTCATGGCAGGCATAACGGACGGCGGGCAGATGAATGTGATCGGACTTGCGGGATGGAGCGGCGCGGGGAAAACCACCCTGCTGACGCGCGTTATTCCGTATTTCATCAGCCAGGGGCTTCGCGTCTCGGTGATCAAGCACGCCCATCACAGTTTCGATGTCGATGTGCCGGGCAAGGACTCCTGGGTGCATCGGCAATCGGGCGCCGCGGAGGTGCTGGTGTCGTCGGTCAACCGTTGGGCCTTGATGCACGAATTGCGCGGCGGGGCGGAGCCGCATTTGCCGGAACTCTTGAAGAAGATGTCGCCGGTCGATCTCGTCGTGGTCGAAGGCTTCAAATCGGAGCCGCATCGCAAGATCGAGGTGCATCGCAAGGCCAATGGCAAGGCGCCGTTGTTTCCCGGCGACCCCGCCATTGCCGGCATTGCGACCGATGCGCCGGTTGAAACCACGCTTCCGACGGCCCATCTCGACGATATTCCCGCCATTGCCGCCATGATGCGGCAATACGCGATAGCGGTCGAAGACGTGCTGGCGGTGAGCGTGGCTTAAAGAGGCGGCATGGCGCAATTGTCCGACGATTGCTTTGCCTTCGGCGGGCCGATGATGTCGGTCGATGAAGCCGTCGCGCTGATTGCCGCGCGCGTGAGCGCAATCGGCGAGGTGGAAATCGTGCCGCTCGGCCAAGCCGATGGGAGAATTTTGGCTGCCGATCTTGCCGCGCCATTGCCGCTGCCGCCCTTCACTAATTCGGCGGTGGACGGCTATGCGGTACGAAACGACGACCTGCCGCTTCAAGCCGAGGCGGCGCTTCCCGTCTCGGGGCGTATTCAGGCCGGCGGTGCCGCGCGCGGTCCGATCGAACCGGGCCATGCGCTGCGCATATTCACCGGCGCGCCGATGCCGGAGGGCGCGGGCACGGTTTTCATGCAGGAAGACGCGCGGCTCGACGAGGCCGGCCGGGTCGTTCTGCCGGCGGGACTGCGCGCCGGCGCCAATGTGCGCCCAGTCGGCGAAGACATTCCGCTGAGCGCATTGGCGCTTGAAAGCGGCCGCCGCTTGCGGCCGCAGGACGTGGCGCTCGCCGCCGCGTTCGGCTTGACCGCGCTTGAAGTCCGCCGGCGCGTCAAGGTCGCGGTGTTCTCGACCGGCGATGAATTGGCCGCGCCCGGTGGTCCGCGTCGTCAGGGGCAATTATTCGATTCCAACCGCTTCATGTTGATGGCGATGCTGACGCGGCTCGGCTGTGAGGTCAGCGATCTCGGCATCTTGCGCGACGATCGCGCCGCCCTGGCGCGTGCCTTGAAAAAAGCGACAGGGGACCACGATCTTATTCTCACGACCGGCGGAGTTTCCACCGGCGAGGAAGATCACGTCAAGGGCGCGGTCGAAGATGTCGGCAAGCTCGTGCTGTGGCGAATGGCGATCAAGCCCGGGCGTCCGGTCGCGATGGGAATCATCGCGGGCACGCCGTTGATCGGCTTGCCGGGAAATCCGGTGGCGAGCTTCGTCACCTTTGTCCATGTGGTGCGGCCGACGGTACTGGCTTTGGCGGGCGCAAAGCCGCAGCCTTTGATACCGATGCCGGTCCGTGCGGCCTTCACCTATAAGAAGAAGCTCGGCCGCCGCGAATATGTCCGGGTCGCCTTGCGCGCAAGCGAAGCGGGGCTTGAGGTTGTGAAATTTCCGCGCGAGGGCGCCGGGCTGTTGTCGTCGCTGGTCGATACCGACGGGCTGGTCGAGCTTGGCGAGGAGGTAACTCAAGTCCACCTCGGGCAGCTCGTCGGGTTCCTCAATTATGCGAGCTTGATGTGAGCCGCATCCGCTTTTCACTAGGGATGGCCGATGTCTTTGACTAAGCTTGATCTCAGCGGCCTGAAATGCCCGTTGCCGGCATTGAAGACGCGAAAGGCGTTGAAGGCCCTCGCGCCCGGCGACCTGCTCGAGGTCCATTGCACCGATCCGCTGGCCGTCATCGATATCCCGAATCTGATTCGTGAAACCGGCGACAAGGTCGAGCTCGTCGAGCGCAGCGAACACCGAATCATCTTCATGATCGAAAAGACAAATAACCCGATTGGGGACGTTAATGTTTCCTCGTGAGGTGAGCAGTAGCCCGATCGCGGCCATCAAACGCCCGTTTTCTCGCTCGGGGACCTCGCATTCGAGCGACGCTCTGCCGCTACCTTTTACCTATCGACACCGGGGCGGGTTCTGTCCCAAATAGAAAGTCATGGGGAACCGCGTTTTGGGACATTGTGCAGGGCACAAATAGACCCGCGGCGTCGGTAGGTTGGTTTCTCAAGTCGTTACGAGAGCGGGGCCGGCGGCGGGTTCGGCGCCGCGATGGAGCACGAACTTCGAAAAAGTGGGCACTGGTGTCTTATTCCGAAATTCGTATTATCGAAAAGACGGCTTAGGGGAGGAATGGATGACGACCATTAGCAGCGCGGGGACCGCGCCGGGTGCGGGAGCGGGAATTCTCGATCGCGAGCATACGATCGCAAAACCCGGCTTCAACCGCTGGCTGGTGCCGCCGGCGGCGCTTTGCATTCATCTGTGCATCGGCATGGCTTATGGGTTTTCCGTATTCTGGTTGCCGCTGTCGCGCGCCATTGGCCTGACGGCGCCGAAGGCCTGCCCGGATATGACGCTGATGCAGGAGCTCTTCACCACCAGTTGCGACTGGAAAGTCGCGAGTCTTGGCTGGATGTACACCCTGTTCTTCGTGTTACTCGGCGTTTCGGCCGCGATCTGGGGCGGCTGGTTGGAGCGCGCAGGTCCCCGCAAGGCCGGCGTTGTGGCCGCGCTGTGCTGGGCTGGTGGTCTCTTGATCGGCGCCTTCGGGGTTTACGTGCATCAGCTCTGGATCATGTGGCTCGGTGCCGGCGTGATCGGCGGTGTTGGCCTCGGTCTCGGTTACATCTCGCCGGTGTCGACGCTCGTGAAATGGTTTCCGGACCGTCGCGGCATGGCAACCGGCATGGCCATTATGGGCTTTGGTGGCGGCGCCATGATCGGGGCTCCTCTGGCGAACCTGCTGATCAACTATTTCAAGACGCCGACCGATGTCGGCGTGTGGAAGACGTTTGCCGCCATGGGCGTAATCTATTTCGTGTTCATGATGATCGGCGCCTTTGCCTATCGCGTGTCTCCTGTTGGCTGGCAGCCCGAGGGCTGGACGCCGCCGGCGAAAGCCGATGCGATGATTTCAAAGAACCACGTCCATCTCGACAACGCGCACAGGACACCGCAATTCTGGCTGATCTGGTGGGTGCTCTGCTTGAACGTATCGGCTGGCATCGGCGTGATCGGCATGGCTTCGCCGATGTTGCAGGAGATTTTCGCCGGCAAGTTGATCGGATTGCCCGACCTCTCCTTCAACCAGCTCTCGGTCGAACAGAAGGCTGTAATCGCTGGTATCGCGGCGGGTTTTGCCGGCCTGTTGTCGTTGTTCAACATCGGTGGCCGTTTCTTCTGGGCGTCGCTGTCGGATTATATTGGGCGCAAGAACACTTATTACACGTTCTTCATTCTTGGCATCGTGCTCTATGCGCTTGCGCCGACCTTCGCCAATATCGGCTCCAAAACATTTTTCGTGCTCGGCTTCGGCATCATTCTGTCGATGTATGGCGGCGGCTTTGCCACGGTGCCTGCTTATCTGGCCGACATGTTCGGCACGCAATTTGTCGGCGCCATTCACGGACGGCTGCTCACGGCGTGGTCTACTGCCGGCATCATCGGGCCCGTGGTGGTGAACTATATCCGCGAATTCCAGCTCGCCGCCGGCGTTCCCCGCGACAAGCTCTATGACACCACGATGTATATTCTCTGCGCGATGCTGATCGGCGGATTGATCTGCAACTATCTGGTCAAGCCCGTCGATCCGAAGTGGCACATGAGCGCCGATGAAGTCGCCAAACTTCAGGCCGCGAACGCCAAGAATGCGAGCGCGGTGCCAAGTGGTTCGTTTGGTATCGGCAAAGGCGGGCTGGATTTGAGCGCGGCCCTGTTCTGGGCCTTTGTCGGCATTCCGCTGGCCTGGGGCGTGTACAAGACGCTGGAAAGCGCCGCCAAGATTTTCTGATCGCGGCCGCCGCTTGCCGGCGTTCGAGTGAAAAAAGGGGCATGCGGTAAACTGCGTGCCCCTTAAATGCTTATAAGAGCGGCGCAAATAGGTGGCACTAAAGCGCGATGAGATTTAGTCGAATCGTCATCGCGCTTTAATTTTTTGTTTGAGCATGATCTTTTCGGAAAACCGCTTCACACTTTTCCGGATCATGCTCTAGGCATTTGGTCCTCCGGTGATTAGATGACCCTCGTCGCCCGCAGAAATGAGAACGTCACATGAGCCATGACGTGCAGCAGGTCCGCCCCTTTGAACATCCGGGTGAAGGCCGCAAACGGGCCAAATCCACCCCCAAGGGCCGTCAGATCGATCCCATCGCCGCGCAGGAAGTCGAGGCGCTGCTGGGCGAGCGGCCGCGCCGGCGCGATCTGTTGATCGAGCATCTGCACCTGATCCAGGACAAATATCATCAGATTTCCGCCGCGCATCTGGCCGCGCTCGCCGACGAGATGAAGCTTTCTTTTGCGGAAGTATTCGAGACCGCCACCTTCTACGCCCATTTCGATGTGGTGAAGGAGGGGAAGCCCGATATCGCGCCGCTGACCATTCGCGTCTGCGACTCGCTCACCTGCGCCATGATGGGCGCGGAAAAATTGCTGCGCGACCTGCAAGATGCTGCGAGTCCCACCATTCGCGTGGTGCGCGCGCCGTGCGTCGGCCGTTGCGATACCGCTCCCGCGGCTGAGGTCGGCCACCATTTCGTTGATCGGGCCAGCGTGCAAAGCGTGCTCGCGGCGGCCAAGGGTGGCGATACCCACGCCGATGTGCCCAATTACATCGCTTACAATGCTTACCTGGCCGATGGCGGCTACCGGCTGCTCCATCGGTTGCGCGCGGGCGAATTGAAAATGGAAGATCTGCTCAAGGCGCTCGATGACGCCTCGTTGCGCGGCCTTGGCGGCGCCGGTTTTCCGACGGGGCGTAAATGGCGCGCGGTATTGGGAGAACCGGGCCCGCGGCTGATGGCGGTCAACGGCGATGAGGGCGAGCCCGGAACGTTCAAGGACCGCTATTATCTCGAAACCGACCCGCATCGCTTTCTCGAAGGCACGCTGATCGGCGCGCATATCGTCGAGGCGGCGGATGTTTACATCTATATCCGCGACGAATATCCGGCCGCGCGCGAAATTCTCGCGCGTGAGATTGCCAAACTGCCGCCGGGCGGACCACGCCTGCATTTAAGGCGCGGCGCCGGCGCCTATATTTGCGGTGAGGAATCCTCGCTTCTGGAAAGCATCGAAGGCAAGCGCGGCCTGCCGCGCCATAAGCCGCCATATCCGTTTCAGGTTGGGCTGTTCGGCCTGCCGACATTGATCAACAACATCGAGACGCTGTGGTGGGTGCGCGACATCGTGGAAAAAGGCGCGGAATGGTGGAAGGGCCAGGGCCGCAATGAGCGTCACGGCTTGCGCAGCTATTCGGTCTCGGGGCGGGTGAAAAACCCCGGCATGAAACTCGCGCCGGCCGGCGTCACCGTGCGCGAATTGATCGAGGAGTTCTGCGGCGGCATGGCGGACGGCCACACCTTCCACGCTTATCTGCCGGGCGGCGCGTCCGGTGGCATCCTGCCGGCGTCGATGGATGATATCCCGCTCGATTTCGGCACGCTGGAAAAATATGGCTGCTTCATCGGCTCGGCCGCAATCGTCATTTTGTCCGATCGGGACAGCGTGAAGGGGGCCGCGCTCAATTTGATGCGCTTTTTCGAAGACGAAAGCTGCGGCCAATGCACGCCCTGCCGCGTCGGCACGCAGAAGGCCGCGATCCTGATGGAAAAGCCGGTCTGGAACCGCGAATTGCTCGACGAATTGAGTCAGGCGATGCGCGACGCCTCGATCTGCGGTTTGGGTCAGGCGGCCTCGAATCCCCTCACTTCCGTCATTAAATATTTTCCCGATGAGTTCCTTCCCAAGGAAGCCGCGGAATGACCAAGATCCAGTTCGAACTCGACGGCCAACAGGTCGAAGCCAATGCCGGTGAAACCATCTGGCAGGTGGCCAAACGCCAGGGCAAGGAAATCCCGCATCTATGTTATTCGCCGCAGCCGGACTATCGGCCCGACGGCAATTGCCGCGCCTGCATGGTGGAGATCGAGGGCGAGCGCGTTCTGGCGGCGTCCTGTAAGCGCACGCCAAGCGTCGGCATGAAAGTGAAGTCGGCGAGCGCGCGCGCGGTCGCGGCGCAGAAGATGGTGATGGAGCTTCTGGTCGCCGATCAGCCGGCGCGCGCGACCTCGCACGATCCGGATTCGAAATTCTGGCATTGGGCCGAAAAAACCGGTGTGACCGAGAGCCGTTTCCCCGCGGCCGAGCGCTGGCAAGGCGATGCCAGCCATCCGGCGATGCGCGTCAATCTCGACGCCTGCATTCAGTGCGGCCTGTGCGTGCGGGCTTGCCGCGAGGTGCAGGTCAACGACGTCATCGGCATGGCCTATCGCAACCACGATTCCAAGATTGTGTTCGATTTCGACGATCCGATGGGGGAATCGACTTGCGTCGCCTGCGGCGAATGCGTGCAGGCCTGTCCGACCGGCGCGCTGATGCCGGCCGTGATGCTGGACGAGCATCAGAGCCGCGTCATCTATGCCGACCGCAAGGTCGATTCACTCTGCCCGTTCTGCGGCGTCGGTTGCCAGGTCACCTATCAGGTCAAGGACGAGAAGGTGATTTACGCCGAAGGGCGCGACGGCCCGGCCAATCACAACCGGCTCTGCGTCAAGGGCCGGTTTGGATTCGACTACATCCATCATCCCCACCGGCTGAAGAAGCCATTGGTGCGTCTGCCCAATGCGAAGAAGAACGCCAACGACCAGGTCGATCCGGCCAATCCCTTCACTCATTTCCGCGAGGCATCCTGGGACGAGGCGCTCGATATCGCCGCCAAGGGCCTTGTGAAGATTCGCGATGGCAAGGGCGTCAAGGCGCTTGCCGGCTTCGGCTCGGCCAAGGGCTCCAACGAAGAAGCCTATTTGTTCCAGAAGCTGGTGCGCACCGGCTTTGGCTCCAACAATGTCGATCACTGCACGCGGCTTTGCCACGCCTCATCGGTTGCCGCTTTGTTCGAGGGCTTAAGCTCGGGCGCGGTATCGGCGCCGTTTGCGGCGGCGATGGATGCCGAGGTGATCTGGGTGATCGGCGCCAATCCGACCGTCAACCATCCGGTCGCGGCGACCTATATCAAAAACGCGGCCAAGCGCGGCGCCAAGCTGATCGTGATGGACCCGCGCAAGCAAACGCTGTCGCGCCACGCTTATAAACATCTCGCCTTCAAGCCCGGCAGCGATGTCGCGATGCTCAATGCGATGATCAACACCATCATCACCGAAGGGCTCACCGACGAACAATATATCGCGGGTTATACCGAAGGTTATGACGAGCTGAAGGCCAAGATCACGGAATTCACGCCGGAGAAAATGGCGCCGATTTGCGGGATTGCGGCTGAAACCCTGCGCGAAGTGGCGCGAATGTATGCGCGCGCCAAATCCTCCATCATTTTCTGGGGCATGGGCATCAGCCAGCATGTGCACGGCACCGACAATGCGCGCTGCCTGATCGCGCTGGCGCTGATCACCGGCCAAGTCGGCCGTCCCGGCACGGGATTGCATCCGTTGCGGGGCCAGAACAACGTGCAAGGCGCTTCGGACGCGGGTCTGATTCCGATGTTCTTTCCTGACTACCAGCCGGTCGGCCGCGCCGACATGCGCGGGAATTTCGAGAAGCTGTGGAATCAAACGCTCGATCCCGAGCGGGGCCTCACGGTGGTTGAGATCATGAACGCGATCCACCGGGATGAAATCACCGGCATGTATATCGAGGGCGAAAATCCCGCGATGTCGGATCCCGATTTGCAGCACGCCCGCGAGGCGCTCGCTAAACTCGAACATCTCGTGGTGCAGGATTTGTTCGTCACCGAAACGGCCTTTCATGCCGACGTCATCCTGCCGGCGTCGGCGTTCGCGGAAAAATCCGGAACCTTCACTAACACCGATCGCCGCGTTCAACTCGCGCGCGAAGTGATCAAGCCGCCCGGCGAGGCGCGGCAGGACCTTTGGATCATTCAGGAGGTCGGCAAGCGCATGGGGCTACCCTGGGATTATTCCGGTCCCGCCGACGTCTTTGCCGAGATGACGCAGATCATGCCGTCGCTGAAGAACATCACCTGGGATCGTTTGGTGCGCGAGGGCGCGGTGACTTATCCGGTGGACGATCCGGACAAGCCCGGCAACGAGATCATCTTCACCACGGGTTTTCCGACCGAGAACGGCCGCGGCAAGATCGTGCCGGCGAAGGTCATTCCGCCGGACGAATTGCCCGATGCGGAATATCCGATGGTGTTGTCCACCGGGCGCGTGCTCGAACATTGGCACACCGGTTCGATGACGCGCCGCTCCCATGTGCTCGACGAGATCGAGCCGGAAGCCGTCGCCTTCATGTCGCCTGGGGATATGCGCGGCATGAAATTGCGGCCGGGGGATTTCATCCGCCTGCAAACGAGGCGCGGCGCGGTCGAGATCAAGGTGCGCTCCGACCGCGACGTGCCGGAGAACATGGTGTTCATGCCGTTCTGCTATGCGGAGGCGGCCGCGAACCTTTTGACCAATCCGGCGCTCGATCCGTTCGGGAAAATTCCCGAATTCAAGTTCTGCGCGGTCAAGGCCGAGCGCGTGGAGATGCGCACCGCCGCGGAATGATCAGCCCCATTGTGCGGGCGGGGAGAACGCGCAGATCAGGCTGCATAGCGCGGCATAGGCTGCGGTCTCATCCCAATGATTAAGCGCGAGATCGAACGGTTGGTCGCGATCGAAGGTCGCGAGCGCGGCGCTCAGAATGGCGGACATCCATAACAGCACGGCAAAGCTCTGCTGAAAGCCGATGTGCCCGAACGCGGCGAATAATACCAGAACCATCATGCGCAGAACGAAGCGGGCGATCACCTCGATCGATGTCGGCGTCGGTGACAGATGGCGGGCGGGACGAGCGACAAAGGGGGGCATTACGATTTCCAATGTGTCGTGCTGAAGGGGTTCAGCACGGTCGATTTTTATGCAAGGCGCGTGCCAGACGGGGCGGATATTGGATCCGCATCGACCCTCATGGGTCCGCGCCTTATTGACGCACAAGGCCGTTGGAAAACGAGATGTGGCGACGACCGGAAATATAAATTCTTCATATAAGGCGAGGGGGAATGGAACCCCGCCATCGCCTTCATCAGACGGCTGATCAAAAGAGAGGCGTTTTAAAAGGCGGCTCGGATCGGTTGCCGCGAGATCAGGTGCAAATCGCCGAAATGAGCCGGGTCGCAAAGCAGCCGAAAGGTTTGACCGCGCCGTGGCGGCGGGATTTGCCACGGCGTCCAATCCTGCACCGTCGCCGTGTAGGCATCGCCATGGGGCGGCGTGATCTCAAGCGTGGCCTTCACGAGCCACTGGCCCTCTGGCGCGAAGGGAAGCTCTTCGGAATGGAGCACCTTGGCGGTGCAGTTGAGCAATTGATCGCCACTCGATACGGGCACCTTTGAAGCGGCATTTGCACCGGTCGCGCTGATCGCCAATGCAGTTACGGTTACAAAGAATTTCATGATGGCTCTCGATGACGAATATCAAAATCCACGCCGCGATGGGGCGGGTGCCGGTAGATGAGATTGCGTGGGGCAGCCAACAAAATCAAGCGGCGCGAATGAAGATCGTCAGATTCCACCGCGGCCATGACGGGCGACGATCACGAAGGCCGC
>Ga0070735_10002167_pt1 | contig 17997 bp, 20 predicted proteins | sample Coa_R1_FD_66443 | JGI IMG/M metagenome (GOLD analysis project Ga0070735, IMG submission 66443) | Surface soil microbial communities from Centralia Pennsylvania, which are recovering from an underground coalmine fire - Coalmine... | ecosystem: Environmental > Terrestrial > Soil > Unclassified ... | reverse complement strand
AATCGTTCGTAATATCATGATTTAGGGAGAATCCGCATGCGCTGGTTCCCACTGGCCCTGTTCTTCAGCGCGTTATTCGCCACGGCGCAAAACACGCCAACATCCCCTTCCGCTGGCGCAGCCGGTGCCGATTCCGGGCAGAAAATCCGCGTGGAGGGAAGCGTTTTCAGCCTGAATGGCGATCTGATTCGCAAGGCCAACGTGCATCTGCAAGGCACCGGAGGAGGTCAGCCGGGCCAGCTACCGACCGGTTATAGCGATATCACGGACAACGCCGGCAAATTCGTCTTTGAAGACGTCGCGCCCGGCCGCTACACGTTGTCGGCTGACAAGCCCGGATTCGTAACGGCTCGCTACGGCGCCCGCTCGAATACGTCGGCTGCCACACAATTCAATCTCACCGCAGGAATGGAGATGAAGGATCTGGCTATCAAGATGACTCCTCAGGGAATCATCGCCGGAAAGGTAGTGGATCAGGATGGGGATCCGGTAGTTTCGGTGCAACTAATAGCGATGCGCCTCGGATATAACGGTGGACGAAGGCAGTTGCAGCCAACTAGCAGTGCGACGACCAACGACCTGGGTGAGTATCGCCTCATTAATCTTCCGCCTGGACACTATTACATCAGCGCGACGGATCGCCGCCCGGTTCAGAATTTCGCGCGGGAACGGCCCGGTCGCGCTGGCGCAGTGCAGGAAGGAACTATTACCACTTATTATCCGAATGGAGTGGATGTTTCCGGCGCCGTTGCGGTGGATGTTGTGGCCGGCAGCGAAATGCGGGGCATGGATATTCGCTTGCTTCAAGCGAAAGTTTATACTGTTCGCGGTAAAACCGTGGATCCTTCAGGAATTCTGCCAACGGCGGTCCTGACACTAAACCGCAAGGCAAGCGGCGAGAACCTGCCGCCCGTACTGAACGGAGTCAACACCAGTCAGTCGCGGCCGGATGGAACTTTCGAATTCCGTAGTGTCCTCCCGGGCACGTACGTCCTGCAGGTAATGCAAGTAAACTCGATCAACGGCAATCCGCCGGGCGACTTGACTGGCCGGATGGACGTGACGGTTGGCGACGCGAACATCGAGGACCTGGCCTTGCCGCTTGTCCCCCGTCCTGAAATTAAGGGGACGGCCCAGTTGGAAGACGGTGATATCGCAACTTTAGTCAAGCCGAAGCAAAATACGCCGGGAGTGGCCGTTGGCATTAATGCAGCGCGCCCGGGGCCGGGCCGCGTGGTCTTTATGCTCAGCCAAACTGAAAACGGTCCTGGCGCTGCATCTACCGCTCAAGTGAACGAAGACGGCACCTTTCGTTTCAGTGCGATCGGCCTTTCTAAGTACGCTGTGAACCTCTCTTCATTGCCGCCGGGAACTTATTTGAAGTCGGCTCGTTTTGGCGGGCAAGATGTATTGCACGCGCCCATCGACACGACCTCGGGTACAGGTGGGACCCTGGAACTGGTGCTTTCTTCCAAAGCGGCTACGGTATCAGGATCGGTCCAAAACGACAAAGGAGAGGCTGCGGCGGGCGTGATGGTGACGCTGTGGCCCAAGACTCCCGATCCGAGTCCTACGGGGGTAGTCCGCATCGCGTCCACGGATCAAAGTGGCGCGTTCAAACTCCAGAGTCTCGCGCCCGGCGACTACTATGTCGCCGCCTGGGAGGATGTCGAGCCAGGACTGGTCCAAAGCGCCGACTTCCTGAACCACTTCACCGGTGAGGCGAGCGCGATCACACTGGCCGAAGGCGGACAGGAGAGCCGGGACCTCAAGCCAGTCCCCGCCGACAAAGTCGCGGCCGAGCTCGCTAAGATCCAATAGCGAAGGCGGCACATTCATGGAGGTGTGATACCGTGCGGAGGTGAGCCCCGCCCAGGCCGCCGAACGCCGCGCATCGCACCAGCGCGTCTTCACCAACGCGGTCCTGGTAGGCGTCCTGGCCACCGCCGCCAAGCTGGCCGGAGCCGCCAAAGTTATCGTGACCGCGCGCTATTTCGGCGCCGGCGACCAACTGGACGCGTTCGTGATCGCGTTCCTCCTTCCCGCCTTCTTCACCGACATCGTCGCCGGATCCTTCGGCGCAAGTTTTGTCCCCGCGTTCATCCGGGTGCGGTCCGATCAGGGAGACGCGGCCGCGCGCATATTCGCGCGAACGGGACTGGCTCTGGTTCTGGGCGCGATGCTGGTGGTAGGCCTCTTGCTGGCGGCCGGCGGACCGTGGATCTTGCCGTTATTGGGCTCCAGCTTCTCACCGGAGAAACTGCGCATGACCACCAGCCTGTTCCTGGCTTTGATCCTGTGGCTGCCGATGAGCGCGTGCATCGCGGTGTGGCGCGCAGTGTTGAACGCGCACAATGCGTTTGCCCTGGCCGCCGCGGCGCCGCTGACCACGCCCCTGGCGACCATCGCCTTTCTATATGCGGGTGCGAATCGATGGAATGTGTACACGCTGTGTTGGGGAACGTTGGCGGGAGTCGCGGCCGAGACGATCATCCTGGGATGGGGCGTCCACCTGCGGGGAATTCCGATTCTTCCCGCCTGGCGCGGCTGGAACCCAGAGATGTCCGCGATCCGCGGCCAGTATATTCCGCTTCTGGCAGGCACCATGTTCGCGGCACTGTGCCCGCTGATCGATCAGGCGGTGGCTGGATCGCTGGGCTCGGGAAGCGTATCGGCGCTGGCTTACGGGACCAAGTTGGCTTCGGTTTTAGCGGCTATTAGCGCGACCGCGATCGCCACCGCGGTTCTGCCGGAGTTTTCGCGCCTGGCCGCGCACCGCGATTGGAGCCACCTTCGGCATACCGTCCGCGTGCATTCCGCCGTCATCACTGGGCTTGCCTTGCCGGCCGCGGCCGCGATGATCTGGCTCTCGGGCCCGATTGTGCGAACGTTTTACGAAGGCGGCGCATTCGACGCCTCGGCCACTCGGGTAGTGACCAGCGTACAGCAGTTCGCTCTGTTGCAAGTGCCATTCGCGATTCTGTTCGTGATTGCAGGACGTCTGGCGGTGGCGATTTCCGCAACAGCGGTCATGATTCGGGCGTCCCTGCTCACAGTGGTCGCAACGGCCGTGGGCGATCTGATTCTGTCACGCGCGATGGGCATTGCTGGAATCCCTTTGGCCGATGCGCTAGCGCACGCGGTGGCCCTGGCGAGCCTGGTCTACCTCCTCTACCGCCTTGAACCGCGGCTGTTCGCCTCAGATGTTCGGTGTTCGCTAGGCTAGGGCAGGGAGTCGGCGTGTCCAGCCCGGGTTCAATACCATCGGCATCTCAATCAGGCAAGACGCCTAAGGAATCGCGGCGCTGGCTGAAGCCGCGCGTACCGAAAGAACAGCTGTACCGTCTGTCCCCGCGCCGTCCTAAACCCAAGCGGCTGGGGCGCCTGGAGCGATGGGACAAAGTGCGCCGCGTGATCCGCACCTGGTGGATTTGGCTGGCCGTGGCGGTGGCCGCGCACCTCACAGGTCACTGGATTCTGGCCACCATTGCCGGAGCGTGGTCGTTCTTCTTCTACCAGACTACGCCGGAATCGCATCCCGCCGTCTATGCGCTCGAAACCGACCTGGACGTGGAATCCACCGAGTTCCCCATCACCATGGCCGGAATGACCGGCATGCCTCTGGTGCCGGGCAATCAGGTCGCTCTTTTCAATAACGGCGATGAGTTCTTTCCGGAGATGCTGGAGGCGATTGAATCGGCAGAGCACTCCGTCACCATGGAGCAATACATTTTTTGGGATGGGCAAGTTGGGCGACGTTTCGCCGAAGCTTTCGCCGAAAAAGCCCGAAGTGGAATCCCGGTGAAGCTGCTGCTGGACGCAGTCGGCTCCTCCACCCTGGGCGAATCCGTGCTTAAGATTCTGGAGGCGGGCGGATGCCAGCTCGCATGGTTCCGTCCGATCCATTGGTACACGATGAGCCGTGCGAACCACCGCGATCATCGCAAGTCGCTGATCGTGGACGGCAAGGTGGCTTTCACCGGAGGTGCGGGGTTGGCAGATCACTGGCTGGGGGACGCCCAGGATTCGAATTCCTGGCGTGACGTCATGATCCGCGTGGAAGGCCCCGCCGCGCTCGAACAGCAGAGCGGCTTCGCGCAGAACTGGCTACAATGCACGGGCGAGATTCTCACCGGCCACGATTACTTCCCGATCCCCAGCCCCGCCGGAAATGTCGATGTCCAGACCATCTTAAGTTCTCCGTTTGAAGGCGTCGGCGCGGCCGGCACCATGCATCTGATCGCGCTCCAGTGCGCGCGACGCCGCCTGTGTATCGCCAATCCTTATTTCATTCCCGACTCGCGCGTGATCGACATGCTGGCGCGGGCATGCAGCCGGGGCGTCGCGGTCAAGCTGATGGTCGCGGGCGAGCATAACGATACGTGGTGGGCGCGCCAGAACGGCCTGCGCCTCTATGGCAAGCTGCTCGAAGCCGGCGTCGAGATTTTCGAGTTTCTGCCCACGATGCTGCATCAGAAAACCATCATTGTGGACGACGCCTGGGCCTCCGTGGGCACCGCCAACTTCGATAACCGGTCGCTCGCGCTCAATGACGAGACCAGCGCTTGCTTCCACGACCGCGCGCTGGTCAATCGCCTGCACGACGTCTTTCTCGCTGACCTGAAGCGATGTAAGAAAGTTCAACTGGTCGATTGGAAGCGGCGGGGCTTCTGGCAGCGCGCGGGAGAACAGTTCGCATCGCTGATGGAAGATCAGATGTAGTCATGCATCGATTCCGAATCGCAACCTACAACATTCACAAGTGCCGCGGCGTGGACGGGCGTGTTCATCCGGAGCGCGTCGCTCGTGTCCTCGAAGAGGTGGGCGCCGATATCGTCTCGCTACAAGAAGTGGTGAGCCATCAAGGAGCCGCCTCCGCCTCGGATAATCAAGCCGATTATCTCGCTGGCCGACTGGGCCTGTTCGGTGCGATGGGCGAGACGCGCAAGCACCGCGGCGGCGCTTATGGAAACGTGACGCTCAGCCGCTGGGATTTCAAGCTGGTGCGCCCCATTGACATCACCATCGGGGCACGTGAGCAACGCGTGGCGCTTCGGACCGATATCCGCATGGGCGGCCACATCCTGCACGTGTTCAACCTGCACCTGGGCACGGCCGTGCGTGAGCGCCGCCAGCAGGCGATTCGCCTGGTCGATCGCGACTTGCTGCGGGCCATCGATATTTCCGGTCCTCGCATCGTAATGGGCGATTTCAACGAATGGGTGCGCGGAATGGTCACGAAAACTCTGGTAGCCGAGTTTCATCTCACGGACCTGCGCGCACACCTCACGCGTGCGCGGAGCTATCCGGCGTTGCTGCCCTTCCTGAATCTGGATCACATCTATTTCGATCATCACCTCCGGATCGAAAAGGCGTTTTTTCATCGCAGCCGCAGATCGCTGATCGCTTCCGATCATCTGCCGCTGGTCGCGGATCTGGTGTTCTCTGACTAACAGACTTATGCAAACGTTTCGCTTGACACTTGAATACGATGGCTCGCGTTTCTCCGGGTGGCAGGAGCAGATCAACGCCCGGACGGTGCAGGGCGAGCTGAAACAAGCGGTGCTGAACCTGTTCCGAATCGACGCGGAAGTGCAAGGAGCAGGCCGCACCGATGCCGGCGTGCACGCCGTGGGGCAAGTCGCGCATTTGAAACTCCGGGGTAAAGCGCCCGCGCTCACGGCCGCGGAGATTCTGCACGACCTGAATGACAAGCTGCCCGCCAGCATCGCTGTCCTGGATGTAACGGAGACTTCGCCACGGTTTCACGCGCGCCACGACGCCAAGTCGCGGGCTTACTTCTATCAAATTTCGACGCGCAAGGCGGCGCTGTCGAAACGCTTTGTCTGGTGGGTAAAGGAAGCGCTGGACATCGAGCGCATGCAGCAGGCCGCTTCGCTGATCGCCGGCCGGCACGATTTCTTGGCGTTCCGCGCGGCGGATCCTTCCAAACCCGGCGAGTCAACCATCGTAGTCGTGGAATCTGCCGAAATTTCCGTTGACGACAACCTGATCGTGTTCCGCATCGAGGCGTCACACTTCATCTGGAAAATGGTGAGGCGCTTGACCGGCACGCTGGTGAAAGTCGGAGGGGGCGAAGTTTCCGTGGACGAATTTCGCGAGTTGCTCAGCGGAAAGAAGAATCCCAAGCTCGATATCGCCGCGTGGACCGCTCCGGCGTCGGGGCTGTTCCTGGAAGGCGTCCGCTATTGATTGGATTCGCGGGCAATCCCGCGCTTGCTCGATCGGATGAACGCCACCAAGTGCCGTGTGTGCTCGGTAGGAACTTCCGTTTCAATCCGCTGGAGCGCAATTTCTAACTTCGATCCGGAACGATATAGTAGGCGATACGCCGTCTTCAGCGCCTTGATATCGGCTTCGTCGAGCCCGGCGCGCTTGAGACCCACTAGATTCAAACCGTGCGCCGCGACGTTGAAGTCGGTGTAGAGAAAATATGGCGGAAGATCGCTGTTGACGCGTGTGTTGCCGCCGATCATCGCCAGGCGCCCGATGCGCGAATATTGGTGGATCACCACTCCGCCGGAGATAAACGCCTGATCCTCCACGTCCACGTAGCCCGCCACCAAGGCGCAACTCGCGATCACCGTGCGGTTCGCGATGCGGCAATTATGCGCAATGTGGCCGGAGGTCATGATGTAATTCTCGTCGCCCACGACAGTCTCGGACTCGGGCGCCGTGCCGCGGGAAATGGTGTAGTGTTCGCGAATGACGTTTCCGTTCCCGATCTTTAAATAGCTGCGCGCGCCCGTGAAACCCTTATCCAGCGGATCTGTGCCGAGCACTGTGCCGGCCGAAATCTGGTTGCGCTCACCTAACGTGGTCCAGCGTTTGACGTAGGTGTACGGCTCCAGCCGCGAGCCCGCGCCGATCACGACATCGTTCTCGACTATCGTGAACTCGCCAATGACGACTCCCGGACCGATTACAGCATCCGGATGCACACGAGCCGTGGGGGCCACCTGCGCGGAGGGATCAATCGGCATGCTTTGGATACATGAGGCGTCAGGCAGTCAGGAGAATGACGAACAATGCGATCCACAGCGCTCCCAGAAAGTGCCAGTAGAAAGCTACGGCATCTACGGTTTCACGGCGGGTCCGGCCCAGCACCACGATGAACAGCGCGATCAGTCCGCCAATCAGGTGCGCGGCATGAAGACCGGTGAACATGTAGAAAAACGAGCTGTAGGGATTCTGCGCCAAATAGTACCCGCGGTGAACCAGGTTCAGCCACGCCGATAGCTGGGATGCCAGAAATGCCGCGCCCAGGCAGGCCGTCACCACCAGCAGTCGCGCCGCGATCCGGTGGAGGCCGCGGCGATAGGTCCGGCGGGCGGCCTCGAAGGTCACGCTGCTCACCAGGATAATCGCAGTCGAAAGCCACAGGGTGCGGGGTAATGTGACCGGGGACCAAAACGGCGGCGTGCTCGCCCGCCAGTAGAAGGCGACCACCAGAGCCACGAAAAACGCGAGGATGGAACCGCAAGCAATCAGCAGGCCCAGCCGGTACATGCCGGGCGGCGACTTGGAGGGGTCTTCGAGCGAGGCGGGAAGTACAACCACGCGGGAAGTTTTCCCGGCCCGATCGCTCAACAGTGCCATAACCCCATTTTACGCCCTACCATGAAGCTTGAGGCACATGGTCCGAACGGTGATCGGCGTCGCCCTTCTAATCCTGGGCGCGATTGGCAGCTTGTTGCCGATCCTGCCCGGATTCGTATTCTTCGCGGCGGGAATCGCGGTGCTCGGCACGGACCACGCGATCGTGCGCCGCGTGATGCCCTACGTCCACCGCGTGCGGGCTTGGCTGGAGCGGCGACGCATACTGAAAGCGCATCGCAAGGGCTAGCTGTTTTTCGGTTGTTTGTAGCGCCGCGACGCCCGAATGGATGTTGATCGCATCAACCCGCTCGGCAGCATCTTCATGATCCGCACTAGCAGCTTGTAACGCCACCCGGGAACCACGAACAGACTGCGGCGGTCGAAACCGAGCAGGCTTTGCTCCACTACGAAATCCGCGGGCATCCATAGCGAAGCGGGAATCGCTGAGCGCTTCATTCCCATGGTGTCCTGAAACTCCGTCAGGGTGAAACCCGGACAGAGCGCCTGCACTATCACCGGGGACGCTTTCGCTCCCAGCTCAATCGCCAGGCCCTCCGTGAAGCGGTTCATCCACGTCTTGGTGGCGCAGTAACTGACATTCTGCGGCGAAGCGCCATAAGCTGCCACGGAAGAAACGTTGATGATCCCGGTTCCGGCAATCGCGCGCGGGACCAGGTTCGCCAGGGCCGCGTGCGACAACCGCATCGTTGCGATTACGTGCAAGCGGTGCATTTGCTCCTGGCCGTGGGGGTCGGCTTCGAAGAAGTAGCCCAGTGTTCCGAACCCCGCATTGTTGACCAGCAAGCCCAGATCGGTCGCGTCGCAGATGCGCGCGGCGACCACGGCGAGCGCACCATCATTCGTCAAATCGGCCACCAAGGTTTCCGTTTGCACGTGATACCGTTCGCCGATCTCGCGGGCGATCGCTTTCAGCCGGTCTTCCCGACGGGCAACCAATAGCAGATCGTAACCCCGAGCGGCCAGCTTTCGTGCAAACGCCGCGCCTAGACCGCTGGAGGCTCCTGTAATAACTACTAGCATCTGGCGATTTTCACCCTTCGAACATTCTTACCTTTCGATCTTTACTTCGTCCTGGCGGTGACCTCTGGCGGCCCACTCCGCTCCCGCCAGCACCAGCATCGTCGCCAAAAAGCTCAGGAAAAGAATGGTCGCCGAGTAGCGAAATACTCCGTACTCCCGCTGAATGCGGGCGTCCACGTGGGGCCAAATGAGAACGTTCAGGTACTTTAGCACTTCGAGCAGCAGTCCCGTGCCGATCGCGGCAGCGATCACGCGAGGAAGCGGCGGCCGTCCATTGGGCAGATAGAGGTAGATCAGAAATAGAATCAGCGAGGTCAGCGGCACGGCGGCCAGTTTGAAAAATAGTATCGAGGTCCACAGTTCAATCCGCAAGCCGGTCGATGATCCGACCCGCAGTTCGGTGACGCCGAGCGAAAGAAGCGCTAGAGTACCGCATGCGAAAATCAGCGCCAGACTGACCACTTGGTTGTGCAGATAACTGCGGTTCTTGCGGATGCCCCAGATCTTGTTGAGCGCCACCTCCAGAGGCTCGAAAATCCCGTTCGATGAAAACAACAGGAGCACGATCGCCACCCAATCAGTCACGGGCCGCGCCGGGAGGTTGCTGCTGAGGAAGGAGCCGGGCGCATCGGGAAAATAGTCCCGCAGCGCGAAATCGATGGCCGCCACGGTAGTATGCGTGCTGAAAAATATCCGCGAAATCGACACGCTCACGATGAGGAACGGAAAGAATCCCAGCAGAACGTTAGCGGCGACGGAGAAGGCGAGCGCGTGCACTTCTGTTTCGGTCCAGTAGCGCAGAGTGGGCGCGATCGCGTCCCAGATCGATCTCGGAAATCCCCGGCGCTGCGGCACAGTCTTTATAGGTTAGCGATTACACTGGTGTCATGAATACTTCCGTTTTCCGACGCCTCGTGGCGCCCATTCTGGCGTTCACTCTCCTGATCGGCATGGCAGCAGCCCAGACCAAGGATGCGGCCAAAACTGCCACCAGCAAAAACACTGCGAAGGCTGGTGCGCTGCTCGACATCAACTCCGCCACCGCCGACCAGCTCAAGGCTCTGCCGGGTATCGGCGATGCATATTCCGCGAAGATCATCGCTGGCAGGCCGTATGCGAAGAAGGACCAACTGGTGTCGAAGAGCATTGTCCCGCAGGCCACCTACGACAAGATCAAAGACTCAATTATCGCCAAGCAGGGTGCGGCGAAGAAAAAGTGAACGTTGTTTTAATTTCGACATATGAGTTAGGTCACCAGCCGTTCGGGCTAAGCTCGCCCACGGCCTGGCTGGTGCGCGAAGGCCATAACGTCGTGGGCATGGATCTCGACGTCGGTCCGCTCCAGGAAGCCGCGGTTAAGAGCGCGGACCTGGTGGCCTTCTATCTGCCGATGCACACCGCGACACGCCTGGCGATGCCGGTAATCGAGCATGTGAAGCAAGTGAACCCCCGCGCGCGTCTGGTCTGCTACGGTCTGTACGCCCCTCTGAATGCCGACCGGCTGCGCGGGTTGGGCATCGAAACGGTGATCGGTGGGGAGTTTGAAGCGGCGCTGGTGCAGCTCGCGAACGGCGAGGAAATCTCCACCGGAAATATCGACCGGCTCACCTTCATAACCCCCGATCGGCGAGGTCTCCCGGGTCTGGAATCATACTCCCACTTGAGGCAGAACGGGACTAAAACCACGGCCGGGTACACCGAGGCCAGCCGTGGCTGCAAGCATTTGTGCCGGCATTGCCCGGTGGTTCCCGTATACGAAGGACAGTTTCGCGTAGTGCAGCGCGAGGTGGTGCTCGAAGATATCCGGCAGCAAGTCGCCGCCGGTGCACGGCACATCACTTTCGGCGATCCCGATTTCTTCAATGGCCCAACCCACGCCATGCGCATCGTGGAAGCGTTCCATATCGAGTTTCCCGAAATTACCTACGACGCTACCATTAAGATCGAACACCTCAAGCAGCACCGCGAGCTGCTCCCGGCGCTGAAAGAAACCGGCTGCCTGTTTGTCACCAGTGCGGTCGAATCCATTGACGATTCTGTTCTGACTGTGCTGGACAAGGGTCACACCCGTCAGGATTTCTACCAGGTTGCCTCGTCGTTGCGTGACATCGGACTGGCGCTCCAACCGACCTTCATCGCTTTCATGCCCTGGACCACGATCGAAGGCTACGGCGCTTTATTGAGAGTGCTAGCGGATCTGGAACTTGTCGAGAACACCGCCCCGGTGCAGCTCGCCTTACGCCTGCTGATCACGCAAAAGTCGCGGCTGCTGGACTTGCCCGATATTCAGGCCGTGATTGGACCCTTTGATCAAAAGGCGCTGGTCTATCCGTGGAAGCATGCCGACCCGGATGTCGACACCTTGGCAAATCTGGTGTTTCAACTTGTCAGCCGCCGCCAGGCGGAGAATAGAACACGCTCCGAGGTCTTCGGTGAAATTTGGGAGCTGGTTCTGCGCACGCCGGCTCGGACCCTCCGGACGCAGCCCCCGGCTCTTCATCCCGATGGTTTTCCTCATATGGATGAACCTTGGTATTGCTGCGCCGAACCAGCGCCGCAAGTTTAGGATCTGACTCCATATGAGGCGTGTACTCTTGGTCGCCGCGACCACGGGATATCAGGTCCGCGAGTTTGCTGAGGCCGCTCGCGCACTCGACGTCGAGCTGATTTTCGCCACGGATCGCTGCCACATTCTGGAAAATCCCTGGGGAGACGATGCCGCGCCGGTGCGTTTCGAGGATCCCAAACCTGGGATCGACGCTCTGGCGGCACGCGGGCCGTTTGACGGCATTCTAGCGGTGGGCGACCAGCCCGCATGCGTAGCCGCGCAGGCTGCGGAACACCTTGGGAACCTGCGCTTTCATCCTGCCGAAGCGGCTCGCGCCGCGGCGAATAAGCTGCTATCGCGCGAACGTTTTCGCGCGGCCGGAATGTTGGTCCCGGAGTTTCGACGAATTTCGTTGACCGCCGCTCACTTTGCCAATGTGCGATATCCCTGCGTTTTGAAGCCTTTAGACTCATCCGCCAGTCGCGGCGTTATCCGCGCTGATAACGCGCAAGAATTCGCCGAAGCCGCTGCCCGAATAGCCCGCATGCAAGACGGCGATTTGCTTGTTGAAGATTACATTCCGGGCTGTGAGTTCGCGCTCGAAGGCGTGGTCACGGCCGGTAGGCTCCAGACCCTGGCGCTGTTCGACAAACCCGACCCCCTGGAAGGCCCGTACTTCGAAGAAACCATTTACCTCACGCCCTCGCGACTGGCTGAACCAGTCCAGCTGCAAATCCGCAAAACGGCCCAGGACGCGGTGACCGCCCTAGGCTTGACCGACGGCCCGGTCCATGCGGAAATGCGTGTAAATGAGCAGGGGGTATGGATTCTTGAGACTGCTGCGCGGCCGATTGGCGGCTTGTGCGCACGCGTGCTCCGGTTTGGCGCCCCCCATTTCACCCTGGAACAATTATTATTGCGGCATGCCCTCGGCTACGACGTTTCGGGCGCAGCTCTGGCGCCGGGAGGCCACGGAGTCATGATGATCCCCATCCCGCGCGCCGGAGTCTACCGGGGTGTCCAGGGGCTGGAAGATGCCCGCCGGGTCCCTGGGCTGGAGGATATCGTCATCACCGCCAAGGAAGGCCAGGAACTGCTCCCCTTGCCCGAAGGCTCCACTTATTTGGGCTTTCTGTTCTTTCGCGATAGCTCGGCCGGTCTAGTACTCGATGGTCTGCGGCAAGTACATGAGCGGTTAAAGTTTGTTTTCTCCGCAGTCCTTCCAGTCGTAAAATAGGAGATCTATGAACGTTACGATCCTTGGAACAGGCTATGTCGGATTGACCACCGGGGCCTGCCTCGCTTACTTAGGTCATGAAGTCACCTGCGTTGACCCGGATGCGAGCAAGATCGGCGCCCTCCAGCGTGGGGAAGTGCCCTTTCACGAGCCGCATTTAGAGGATTTATTGGTGGCGGCTCGGCCGAACCTAAAGTTCACCATGGACTACTCGGACGCCATCCCGAACGCCCAAGTTGTCTTTATCGCGGTCGGGACGCCCCCTGGTGTGGGAGGCGCGCCGGACCTGCGCTATCTGCAAGCCGCCGCCGAAGGCGTGGGCGAACGGCTGGGCCATCATTTCACCGTGATCGTGAACAAATCCACGGTACCCATTGGCAGTGGCAATTGGGTCGGCGCGATTATCCGCGACGCGGCCGAGCGGCGGGGACGCGGCAAAGATTGTTTCGCGGTAGCTTCGAATCCCGAGTTTCTCCGCGAAGGCAGTGCGCTTCTCGACAGCCTATACCCGGATCGCGTGGTGATCGGCGCCGATGATCCCCGCACCGCCGAGGTGCTCTACACGCTTTACCGGCCCATACTGGACCAGACCTTTCAGGCGCCTTCATTTCTACCCAGGCCGGACCGCGTGGGCGGCGTGCCGCTGATCTCCACCGATCTCGCTTCGGCTGAGCTGATTAAGTACGCGGCTAACGCCTTCCTGGCGCTCAAGATCAGCTACATCAACGAAATTGGACAACTGGCCGAAAAAGTGGGCGCGGATATCTCTCAAGTTGCGCGCGGCATCGGCTTGGATGCCCGCATCGGTACACGTTTTTTGCAAGCCGGTATCGGCTGGGGCGGATCGTGTTTCGGCAAGGACACTGCCGCGCTGATATCCACAGCGTCCGAATACGGGCTGGATATGTCTATAGTGAAGGCCGCCCGCCATGTCAACCAGCACCAGCGGGAACGCGTAGTGGAAAAACTACTCGGGGAACTGAAGCTTCTCAAAGGCCGTACCGTCGGTCTGCTGGGCTTGGCGTTCAAGCCTCACACTGACGATCTGCGGGAAGCTCCGGCGTTGGATGTCGCCAAGCATCTTCTGGAACGTGGTGCCCGTGTGAAGGTCCACGATCCCGTCGCCATGAGCCGGTTCAAAAAGGAATACCCAGCGCTGGATGTTACTCTGGCCAGCGACGCGCATGAAGTAGCTCGCGACGCGGATGCAGTGGTCCTGGTCACGGAATGGGCGCAGTATCTGGAACTGGATTGGGAATCTCTGGCATCTGTGATGCGAACCCCCATCCTGTTGGACACGCGGCACGCACTGGATCGCGGGCGCATCACGCGCGCTGGATTCCGGTACCTGACATTAGCCGGTTGATACGACAGCTGGCTAAGACCACCGGCTTACAATAGGGGCAGGTGAGCCATCTGCACTATCTGCAACAGGTCCTGGCGGAGGAAAGTTCCAAGATCCGCATGGACCGGGCGGCGCTGGATCTGGCCAGCATCCATTTCCCGAATCTCGAGCCGGAGCCGTTCCTGGACCGGCTGAACGATCTCGCTTCGTCGCTGGGGGACCGGCTTCGCAACTTTAACGACGGACGCGATTTCGTGGAAAAAGCGAGCAGTTACCTGTTCGGCGAGCTGGGCTTCCACGGGAACCAAACCGATTTCTTCGATCCTCTGAACAGTTGTCTGAACCAGGTGCTGGAGCGCCGGACTGGCATCCCGATCACGCTGGCTGTGATGTACATGGAAATCGCGCGGCGTCTACATATGCCGGTATTCGGGATCGGTCTGCCGCGCCATTTTGTGCTCGAATTCAATGATGGGAATTTCGCCACTTATGTGGACCCGTTCCATGGCGGCCGCACCATAACCGCTCAGGAATGCTTCGCGTTGGCCGGAGCCAAGGTGGCCGATCCGATCCTTTTGCAGCGGGCGACGCCCAAACAGATCGCGATGCGGATGCTCCAAAATCTTCACGGGGTATACCTGCGGGCAGGCGACCACGAGAAGGCCGTTACCACGCTGGATTTGCTGCTTTTGGGCGCACCCGAGATAGGGGCTTGGTACAAGCGGCGCGGGGTGCTCGCACTCGAATTAAAACATTATCACGCCGCGCGGAGGGATTTGCTGAAATATCTGGAGTTGGAGCCACAGGCCACAGATCGCGACGAGATCCAAAAGCAGCTCCAGGCGATTCATATGTGGCTGGCCCAGGTGAGTTAAGCACCCGCCCTGTGCTAACATTGCCATCAAACTCCTAGTACCCATGCACGATTCTCTACCCGATAGCGACGCGGTACTTGCCCAGTTCAACCGGCTGATTCAGGAACTGTTGCGCGGCAGCATGAACCGCAACACCTTCCGTCCGTGGGAGGTCGAGCTGCTGTTGGATATCGAGGCCTGCAACCTGCGCGATTCCTCGCGGCGGGAGACCCTGCGCCGGTACCAACGGGCCGTGCAGCGCCACATGGAAAAAGGCGCACGCTTGCCCTTGAAGTTGTCCGAATACCTGGACGCGGTGAAGGCCAAGAAGGCCAAGCCCGGGGCGGAAGCTTAAATAGGCTGCTGACAACGTGGACAGACCACTCTGTCCCTCGCGTAACCATAATGACTTCGCGCACGAGCTAGGACTGGACAGAGCTGTCTGCCCTCGTTTTTCAGCAGTCCCTTAAAGGCCGCGCTATCCTGAAGTCGAGAGGAACCACAAATGGGCTGCGGTACAGGCGGGCGAGGGCCAAGCGTCGAAGAGACCAATAGAAGCGGGCGCAAAGTGATGTGCGTCAAGTTTCAGCGCGAGATGCCAGGCTTGGACGAGGCACCTTTCGACAATCCTCTGGGCGAGCGCATCTTCGAGAACGTGTCGAAAGAAGCCTGGAAGATGTGGATCGAGCAGATGAAGATGATCATGAACGAGTACCGACTCAACCTGGGCACCCAGGAGGCGCAGGAGTTCCTGCTCAAGCAGATGGAAGATTACTTCTTCGGAGAAGGCGCGGCCCTGCCGCCCGGCTTTGTTCCGCCGCAAGCTAAGAAATAGTCCGAAAACTAGTCGAGCACCCCGCTGAACGATGGCTCGTGGTGGGGCTTGTACGCCACGCAGTCGATCTCCACCAGCATTTCCGCCTGATGAAATTTTGACTCGATGGTGGTTCTTGCGGGTTTGTGTTCCCCGAAAAACTCCGCATAAACACGGTTCATTTTGGTGAAATCCGCGATGTCGCGCAGGAACACCGAGCACTTGACGACGTCGGTGATCCCCACGCCGGCAGCTTCCAGAATCCGCTGGATGTTCTGCAGCGTCAGGCGAGTCTGAAATTCGACGTCGCCCTCCGCCAGCTTGTCTGTCGCCGGATCGATGGGGCCCTGGCCGCTTACATAGACGAAATCTCCGGCATGTACGGCTGGGGAGTAGTGTCCCCGGGGCGATGCTCCGCCCGCGGGGACAATCCGTTCCATGATCACGCCTGACCAGGGTTTATCCATTGTTTATCCAATGTGCCGATTATCCGTTGCCGGGCTTCTTGCGGCCACGCGGACGGCGACCTGCGCCCCCGCTGCCAGGTCCCGCTGGTTTCGGAGTGCGCCGGCGCACGGAGGGCGCTCTCTTGGGTTTGGCCGGCGGCGGATTTGGCTCGAAAATGGTCGGCTGGCCTTCCACGTAAGGCTGTGGCTCCTCTTCCTCTTCTTCGACTTCCGCGACAGCCTGCGGCTCAGGAGCGGGCGGCTCGGCAGGCGGATAGAACTCCGCGCCCAGATACACCATCATCACGCCCTGCTCCTCGTGCGGCTCCAAGCGAACTACGGTCTTGTCCTGCGCGTAGTTTAGAAATTCGCTGAATTGTTGGAATCCGTAAGCCGTGGTATCAAGGCTGGGATGTTCCTCTTTGAACCACTGCGCGAGATCTTCTACCGGGACTCCATTTTCGATCTCGAGGCGATGGTTTTCGGCCACATCGCGCAGCGCAGGCAGCAGGTCCTCGGGCTTGAGGGTGGCCCGCTCGGGCTGCGACGAGCCCTTGCGCTCGATGACATAGCGCCCGCCGGTTCCGCTCACATTCACCAGATCTTCGCGCTTAAGCTTTTCCACGAAGTCCGAAAAGCTCGATCCGCCATAGGCGCGCTCATTGAACGCCGGATCCAGCTGGAGCATGGTGGACTTGAGCAATCCGAGCTGCGGCTGCACTCCACGGCGTTCGAGCACCTGCAGCGCGCGTTCCACCAAAGGCATAGCTTGCGCCAACTCTAGGGGAGCTGGCCGTTGACGGCGGTCGCCGCCACGATCGGGACCACGGTCGGGACGCTCTGTGCGTTCGGGCCGGTCGCCCATGGGACGATCGCTTCCCATCCGATCACCACGGGCCCGCGCGGCCCGGGTTTCACCCGGCAGGATGACGCTGGCGGGCAAATCCGATAACAGCGATTCGAAGCTGATGAACTCGTGGCAATTCTGCTGAAGGATGGTGGAGGTGAATGCCTTGCCGCCCACCACGAACACCGTCTTGCCGTACTCTTTCAATTTGTTGACCAGCGGAATGAAATCGCTGTCGCCGCTAACGATGGCGAAAGCGTTCACATGCGTATGGGTAAACGCCATCTCCAGCGCATCCAGCGCGAGATTGATATCCGCTCCGTTCTTATCGCCGCGCGGCGAAGGGATCCGCTGCACCATTTGAACGGCGTTTTCCGCCATCTGGCGCGTGGCTCCGTCCTGGCGTCCCCAGTTGGCATAAGCGAACTTGGCGACCAGGTCCCCGCGCTCCTTGAGCGCGTCCAGCGCGAGCGACACGTCGAACTCGCGACGCAACGTCGACTTGAGTCCAATCTCGATGTTGTCGTAATCGACGAACACCGCGATGTTTAACTTATCTTGCATTGTCAGTTTCTTCTCCAATCCGCACGCGCCAACGGCGCTATGCGTTGCGCTCTGGTCAAACTGTCTGTTTGATTGAGCTTCGGATGAATTCCACAATTTCCTGGAGGGAGGCTCCGGGTTGAAACACCGCGGCCACTCCCAGCCGTTTTAATTGCGCGGCATCTTCGTCCGGTACGATGCCGCCTAGGATGACCAATACATCGGTCATCTTTTGTTCCTTAAGTAGCTCCATCACGCGAGGCACGATGGCGTTATGCGCTCCGGAAAGAATGGACAGGCCGATAACCTGCACGTCCTCCTGTAGCGCGGTATTGACGATCATTTCCGGGGTTTGCCGGAGACCGGTATAGATCACTTCCATACCCGCATCCCGCAAAGCGCGCGCGATTACTTTCGCGCCCCGGTCGTGTCCGTCGAGGCCGGGTTTGGCGACCAAGACCCGGATTCTATGATCCATAAAAGACTGCGATTGAGACCCAATTAAGACTTTGGATACGCCCCTGTTGCCTCCCGGCATCAGCGGTGCATCCTCGACTTGAGGATATCACGGAAGGTGGGGATAGGTAGCTAGCCCGCAAAGGGCGCATGGACACCCTCACTCCAGTCAGGTAAGCGGCCCGCGCGCTGCCACCGTGGCGCGATTCCCGGACCCGCTTGAACGCCCTTTGAACGGGCTCCGTA
>Ga0070735_10002165_pt1 | contig 18000 bp, 14 predicted proteins | sample Coa_R1_FD_66443 | JGI IMG/M metagenome (GOLD analysis project Ga0070735, IMG submission 66443) | Surface soil microbial communities from Centralia Pennsylvania, which are recovering from an underground coalmine fire - Coalmine... | ecosystem: Environmental > Terrestrial > Soil > Unclassified ... | reverse complement strand
TCTGTATATCGCACACAATTGAACATGTCAAGATAAATATTCAAACAACATGACTACATCTTGGCTCTCGAACTCCCCTAACTCGCGCCGACACAATAACTTCCCCTCATTACTGCGGGGAAGATCCGTCCGAGTGTCAGGAAGCTCATCAAATACATGGCTAATCGCGGAGCAAGCGCCACGAGCGCGCGCCAAAGATCATGCTCGCTGTGAATTGCTGACGCCACGGGCAGGTGGAGGTCCAGAACCAGCAGGGTCATGGCCACGGCAAAAATTCCGTCGGTTAACGCCGCAAGCCGCTCCACGTTTTGACCGGCGATCCGGTTATAGGATGTTTTCATGGCAAACCGGCCTTATCACGCGGGGTAAGCCGTATGGCGATTGCCGCCCCTCCCTTGCTCCCAACGGAGAGATGGCGGAAGGACCAAGTAGCCTGTTAGCGATTATATTTGGGGGTGATGCCGCGCAGGCGTTTCCAGACAGCATCGCAACGCGCAAGCGTCGCTTCGTCGAGCCGCAAACCTTCGCAGGCCCGCAGATTTTCTTGAAGCTGCTCCATGCGCGACGCACCAAGGATGACAGAATCGACCTGCGATTGGCTGAGGAGCCATTGGAAGGAAAGCTCAACCAGGGTCTTCCCGGCGTCCCGCGCGATGGTAGTGAGTTCATCCACAGCCGCGAAGTAGTCTTCATGCCAGTAGCGGCCCTGATACAGGGCGTTGTTATTGAATCGCCCTCCGGCTTTGGGGTTGCGATCCTGATTGTATTTTCCGGTCAGCAGGCCGCCAGCCAGCGGATTGTAAGGCACCACAGCCACCTCGAAACGCCTGCAGAAAGGAAGGTATTCCTCCTCGATGCGCGCGAGCGAGCAGATTATACATGGGTTGCGAGATGCGAGGCGGTTGATAACCTCTTTTTTCGGAAATGCAGAAAATTTCCGCCACCTGCCATGCCGCATAATTTGAGACGGCAAGATAACGCACCTTCCCGGAGCGCACCAGCTCGTCCATCGCCTCGAGTGTTTCTTCAATGGGCACGTCATAGTCGGGCTGATGAAGATAATAAAGGTCCACATAGTCCGTTCCCAGCCGCTGAAGGCTGGCGTCGATGGCTTTATGAATCGCAGCCCTTGAAAGGCCGCTTTCGTCCGGCCCGTCGCCCATCTTGCCGCGAACTTTCGTGGCCAGCACAACCTTCTCGCGCCTGCCCGCAAGCGCCTGGCCGAGGATGCTTTCAGCCTTCCCCTTGTTATAGACATTGGCAGTATCGAAAAAATTGATCCCGGCATCCAGGCAGCGGTGAACCATGCGCTGGGCTGTGGCTTCATCCGTCTGCGAGCCAAACGTCATGGTCCCAAAAGAAATACGGGAGACTTGGAGATCAGTGTGCTTCAGCTTGCGGTATTCCATCGTCACCTCCGAATCATCGTGGCAGTAGTGAGTGAAAAATGAACCGTGACGACAACCGCCAAACCGTCGGAAGCGATTCTTTCCTCGTCACTCTTCCCAGACAACTTGTCGTTTTCATTCCGATTCTTTCACCTCACTTCGTTCGGCCTGAGAATAACAGGCGCTGAAATTTTTTCGTCAATGGTGTTAGGCGCTGCCCGATGGCTGTTCCTTAGGAGCCAGCGTCTGATTGGGATTCACAATCAGCCAGGCCAGGGCGCCGAGAACGCAGAAACCGGCAGCCACAAGAAATGATGCTGTCCATCCCAGACGAACTGCAATCACCGGTGTCAGTACCGCTGTGATCGCGCTGCCGCACTGCGCTCCCATATTCATCATGCCCGAAAGCGAACCCGAAGAGCTTCCACCCAGGTCTGCCGACACCGACCAGTAAGAACTTTGGGAGATATAGAGCGCTCCTGCGCCACCGGCCAGAATGATGCTTGCCGTTGAAGCGCTGTGCGCCAGGGAACCCAAGGCGACGAAGACCGAAGCCGCGCCGAGACCCAGCACGCCCACTCCGCACCGCCCCCAGCGGCGTCCCAGGCGGCGGCTGACCGCATCGCTCAGAAGGCCGCCCAGCGCCGAGCATACGGACATGGCGATGAATGGCAGCATCGTATAGTAGGAACCCGTCTTCAGATTGAGCCCTCGCACGGTCGTGAGGTAAATGAAGAACCATGTAAAGAAAATGTATGCGGTGTAGCCGTAACAGAAGTAGCTGAACGTCAGCCCCCATACGTCCTTGCTGCCAAACAATGCCGACCAGGGCAGGGGCCGAGCATTTGAGACACTGCGATTTTCAATTCCTGTTGCAATGAAATCGATTTCAGCCTGGTTCACCCAGGGATGCTGATCCGGACGATTCCGCGCCAGCAGCAACCAGATGATTCCCCCAAGGATTCCGAGCAGTGCGCAAACATGAAAAGAGGCACGCCAACCGTAGTGCACCATGATGGTGGCGATAATCGGAGGCGTAAAAGCCGCACCGGCACCGACACCGGCGAAGATAATGCCGTTCGCAAGCCCGCGTTCTGCGGTAGGAATCCAGTTGGCCAGCCAGCGATTGGAACTGGGGTACATCACGGATTCCCCGACACCCAGTAAGAATCTTACTGACCAGAAGGCGACGAGCGCTGCGGCGATTCCTTCCGGCACGGACGCCGTAAGACTGGTAAACACCGCCCACCAGATGGCACCCAGCGTCAGCACCTTGCGCGGGCCGTAGCGGTCCGCAAACCACCCGCCCGGTATCTGGAAAAGCATGTAACCGATGGTGAAGGCGCTGAAAACCAGTCCCAATTGCGGGTTGCTCAGATGAAATTCCCGGGTAATGGTATGGCCGGCAATCGAAATGTTGACGCGGTCCAGATAGCTGATCGCGCCGATCACTGCGATCCAGAAAACCAACACCCAACGAAAATGGCTTGGAGCGGTGGTTTTGTAGTCCATAAAGCTAATTCCCCACAGGCCTCTCTCCCGAAGCCCTCAAAAAGCAAAACACCGCCACTATACACGAAACTGCGCCATCGCCGAAGTTATTCCCGCTCATCGTTGAGGACCGCAGGGGCAAGAAGGGTTCTCAACGACAAAGGGTGAATCTTTGCGAGTCTTCTCCGCGCGCTCCATGAACTCCCTGGTAGATAGCCAACGAGATTCGGCCACAGCGTAGCGTTATGGCTTTGGGTCGCCTTTGAAGACGCCTTCCGTACTCCCCTCTTTGATCCATTCTTCAGGGAAGGCCATGTACTTGATGGTCTCCCGCCGGAAAGTAAAGGTCATCTGAATCATTCCATCGGGCGATTGAATGATCGAGGGATAACTGTATTCTGAATGTTCGCCAGGGCGAAACGGCGGCGGCTCGTCTCCTGCCTGTACATCCCGCACCCAGGGCCAGGTCTTGCCGTCATCCACAGAAAGCGCCACAGACAGAATGTTACGGGGAGCGGTCCGTGGCCTGCCGCGCGTGGTTGTGGCTTGGGCATTGTTAAAGGCCATCACCAGGTGGCCATCCTTGAGCCGCGCGACTTGAATTGAAGCATTGTTGTTGGGCAACTGGGTCGGCCGGGGAGGAGCCCAATGGCATCCATCGGTTGAAGAGCTTTTGTAAATCCAATCCGCGTAGCGGCTGCGGAAAAAGGCAATGAGATTTTCAGGCGAAAGCCGCACAATGTCCATCTGCACTAGCCCGTCTGAACCGGGCACTTCACAGTCGATCCATGTCTTTCCCTCGTCCCTTGAAATCTTCACAATGGAACGGTCATTTTGTGCATTTCCCGTAATGCCCTTGCTCGCTGAAAGGTATGTCGGGAAGAGCCACTCGTGATGGAAAACCACCAAGTGCTGACGGTCGAAAGACCCAGGAGTGGTGAACAGCAGCCTGGGTTGTGTCCAGGTACGTCCCTCATCGTCAGATGTGAGATCGTAGATCACAGCCGTGGTTTGCCCCTGCTTTGCCTTCTGTGAAGTGTGAAAAAGCCAGAGCTGCCCGTCCGGAGATTGGAACGGCACTGGGTTCTGGTCCGACCAGCCAGGATGATGGGATAGAACCACGGGCAAGGTCCATTGGTTTGATCCATGATCCAATCGCGACATGACAATGGAAACGTCCGAGTTGCCTTCCCACGTGCCAGCGAACCAGAAGCAGAGAAGATCGCCGTTGGGCAAGGCGAGCAGGTTCGACGCATGATTGCTCGGCAGGATGATGGGAAGATACGCCTCCCTGGCTTCTTTCAAAGACGAGGGTCGAACAATCCCGTCAGCCAGTTGGTAGACCGTTTTGTTTGAGCTTCCCGCTGATACAGCCACAGGTACCAGTAGCGGAATTGCAATAGCAGCCTTAAGGACAATTAATTTTCCAATCATTTTTCCTCCATTTTTCTGTCGTTATCGATAATCGTTACGCTTTTTATTTCATATATTACATATTACGAAAGTAAACTGTTTCAATTTTAAAATATTTATATTAATATAGATACGCACTTGCTAAAACTCTAATCCTTCAGGAGGGATGGTTTTATGACGAGGAAGCTGAATAGATACCTGATGGGTTCGATCACGCTGTTTCTCATAGCAACGAACGTTACACTGGGTCAGATTAATACGGGGACGATTACCGGAATCGTTGAAGACCCGAGTGGAGCAGGCATCCCTCATGCTCAGCTTGAGGCAACCAACGAGCTCACGGGACAGACTCGGACCGCTGCATCCAATGATGTAGGCTATTATGCCTTTACCCTTTTGCCGATTGGCCGGTATAACATCACGGCGACAGCCAAAGGGTTTAAGGCGACGGTGCGCAAAGGTCTCGCCCTGTCAGCAGGTCAAACTCTTTCTCTGGACATTAAGCTCGAGGTTGGAGCGACAACGGAAAAGGTGACGGTTTCCGGCGCACCTTCGCGGCTGAATTACACCAGCCCGGAGCAGATTGAAACGCTGGGCAGCGCCGCGGTTCATCAATTGCCGCTGGCCAACCAGGATTGGTCGCAACTGCTGAAGCTGGGAACCGGCATTGCCAACGCGCAAGGCGCGGTGACCATGAACGGCCTTCCCCCTGCCGCGATGAATCTCACTGTGGATGGAACGAATGCGGAGCAGGACCCCGAGGTCCCCACCCTAGGTTTCTATGGCGGCTTTAACACCATCAACAATGTCAATACGGATGCCATCTCTGAAATCACTATTACCAAAGGCATTGCGCCGGCCTCGACCGGCGCCAGCATGTCCGGCAACATTAATATCATCACGAAGAGCGGGACAAACGAATTTCACGGCAGTGCATTTGAGTACAATGACAACAGTTCACTCGACGCTCGGAATCAGTTCGTAACTCGCAAGCCGCGCAATACGTTTAATGAGTTTGGCGGCTCGCTTGGCGGACCGATCTTGAAGAATCGCCTTTTCTTTTTTGGAGACTACGAAGGAGTCCGGCACAGCACCTTCTCTCTGGTGAGCGATGACGTGCCGACGCCGGAGTTTGTGAAGAGTACGCTGGCTGTGGCACCGGAATATGCTCCTATCTTTAAGGCTTTTCCGGCTCCAAACCAGCCTTATAGCCCGGGAGCGGTGACAGGGCTTTATGAAGCGGCGGCTTCGAGCATCCATAATGACAGCAATGCGGATGCTCGGGTTGATTATTACGTCAATCCCAGTAACCAAATCACTCTGCGCGTGACGCGTGCGCGCCCCTTCGAGTTCAGTCCCAGGGTGATCGCAATCGACGGCAGGGACTATGCCGGCCACAATGACGGTTACAATGCTCAGTTCACCCATTCCTCCGGGAATTGGACCGCGGCCACCCGCTTCGGCTATAACCGGGTAACTGAAAATCGGCTGGATCAGGGTTTTGGAGTCGGTCTGGATCAGGTCATCTTCGGAGGGTTCGATTCAGTAGGGGCGGAGAATTTCAACATTCTGGGCGGAATCGACACCTGGCAGGAAGACGTGGCGATCACTCGTGGAAAGCACACCCTCGAGTTTGGCGGCATCGTGCAACGCAACGTCACGGGCCGCATCGACGATACCACAACCACCTTCAGCTATTCGAGTCTGAACGATTTCCTATCGGACGTCCCGAGCCAGGTTCAGGTTAACTTCCCTCTCACTCAGTTCCAGCTTCACATGTTCCAATTCGGCGGTTACGTGCAAGATGGCTACCGCATAACCTCAAATTTTGTGTTACACCTCGGTATGCGCTATGACTACTTCACGGTTCCTAAAGAACGCGATGGCAGGATCTTCACGCGCGATGCAAGCCCCCTGGGCCCTGGAACAGGCCCGCTTCGCCCACCGTCCGAAATGTACCAGTCCTATTGGCCCAATTTTTCGCCTCGCGTTGGTTTTGCCTGGAGCTTGGGCCAGGATCGCAAGACCGTTGTGCGGGGCGGGTTCGGCATGTTTTTCAGCCCTCACACCATTCGCGGCGGGCCCATCGACGACGTTCTGGACAGCCCCTACGTTCCTTTCCGGTTGACGCTCAACCGCAGCCAGGCCCTGGCGATGGGACTGAAGTATCCTGTCAACAAAGACGCTTTGGAAAAACAATTAATCGCAGCGGAAGCTCCGGTTGCAACTACTGCCTTCGATAATTACTTCCCCAATCCCTATAGCATGCAATGGACCCTGGATGTGCAGCGCAGTCTTGGGCGCGGATTCGTCCTGGATACCGGTTACGTCGGAACGCGCGGTCTACACCTTAACCTCAACGAGCAGGCAAACCTGCCGAACCGGTTAACCGGAATAACTCCTGATCCTGCTTTCGGTCAGTTTCGCTACTATCAGGCTGCCGATCAGAGCAGCTACAATGGATGGCAGACTTCTCTCGAGAGGCGCTTCAGCAACGGTCTGGAGTTGGGTGTGAACTATACCTGGTCGCGCAGCTTCGCTTACAGCGACGGCAATCTCGACTTGCAGACGCAGCCACAGGATAACAACAATGTCCGGGCCGATCATTCACCCACCACCTTTGATGTTCCCAATTATTTCAGCGCCGATGCGGTTTACATCCTGCCCTTCGACCGATGGGCGGGCACTAGCGGCCGTGGCGCCAAGCTGCTAGTCGGCGGCTGGCAGATCTCCACCATCTTCACGGCGGGAAGCGGACTCGTGGCGAATGTCACGAATGGCAACTCATCCTACCCAGCCGACCGTCCGGATCTCGTGAATGGAGCCAATGCCTATTTCTCGAATTACGCGAGCACTCTTGATTATGCAAATCCGGCCGCCTTTGCCCTGGTGCCGATCGTCAAAGCCAGCGGAGCGCAGTCTAGGCCCGGCGACCTCAGTCGCGATTTCCTTCGTAGCCCCGGCAGCTGGGATGTTGATCTCTCGGCCGCCAAAAACTTTGCTTTCACCGAGCGGTTGAATTTTCAATTGCGCGCTGATTTGTTTAACGCCTTCAATCATACCAACCTCTCTGGCTTGGTTGCCCGTATCGACAGGTCCAGCTTCGGCCGGCTCACCTCAGCCACTGCCCGTACCATTCAGGTGGGCGCGAGGTTAACATTCTGATAAGGGCTGCAAAGGATTTCGACACCATTTTTTTCATAGCGCCGCCCGAAAGCCCAGCGGAAAGATGCCCGCCGCAGACCGGCGCCATAGGAGGAATGATTCATGAAAGAAACCTTGCCGACACTCTCGTGGATTCAATCTCTGCGGGATGTCGACACGCCAACAATTTCAAATGCCATCGAATTGCTGAAGCTTCGCCCCAAGGAAGAAGGTTTTGCGCCGTTGGAAATTCGCTGCCTCTATCCGGAATTAGGTCGCATGTGTGGGTACGCCGTCACCGCGCAGGTGGAAACAGTCAGCCGAACTGGCAGGAAACAAGAAGAAACCTTCATCGAGCTTTTTGAGGCCACATTCCGCTCTCCAAAGCCAGCCGTCATCGTGCTCCAGGAGATTGGAGAACGCTCGAACTTTGCCGCGCACAGCGGCGAAGTGATGGCCACGATCTTCAAGCAGCTGGGTGGAATCGGGCTGGTCAGCGACTCGGGCGTGCGTGATCTGCCGGAAGTCAAGGCGCTGGGATTCCACTATTTCGCCCGTGGTGCTGTCGCCAGCCATGCGAATTACCGTATCGTGCGGGTTGGTATCCCGGTTCAGATTCTCGGATTTCCGGTTCAGCCCGGTGACCTGTTGCATGGGGATGAAAACGGGTTGCTTCAAATTCCTCACGATGCCTGTGAGGGCTTATGGGAAGCGATTGCCTCTGTGCGATCCAGAGAACGAGCCCTGATGAATTTTGTGCGAACTCCCGGCTTCGAACCCGGCCATTTGAAGGGCCGATTTCTGCACTAATGTCGTCTAATAGAATATTTCTCTCGGAGCCTCTAGGTGTTGATGTCTATCCACTACTCATTCAGGTTTCTTCTTCTGTCGTTGTAAATGACCGCGAAAATTCTCTGCATTCCAGCTCAGAGTGACGGACCTTTGACCAGGAGCAACCCTTGCGAAACAACACAACCTTGGAACGAATCCGAAAGGGAGAAACTGTCCTTGGCTGCGCGTTGCAGCATTACCGCTCCCCCGAAATTGCGCGCGTCTTTGCTGCGGCTGGTTTCGATTATTTTTTTATTGATGCCGAACACGGCGGCTTTGATGTGGAGACGATCCAGGACATGATCTCGGCCGGTGCGCATGCGGGCATCACCCCGCTGGTGCGAGTAGGCGAGTTGCACTATTCACTGGTGGCGCGCTTTCTGGATGTGGGTGCGCAGGGCGTGATTCTGCCCCGCGTCGAATCCCCAACTCTCTTGCAGGAAGCGATCAGTTGGGCCCGTTTCCCGCCCGAGGGAAAGCGTGGATTTGGGGTGATGGCCCCCATGATCGACTATGAATATCGAAGCTTTGCTGAGATTATGGCCCATCTCAACAACAACACTCTGATGGTGGTTCAGTTTGAAACGCGCTCAGCAATGGAACATGCAGATGAGCTTCTCTCGATTCCGGGCGTGGACGTGGCCATGGTGGGGCCTTCAGATCTTTCGGTTTCCCTGGGCATTCCCGGGGAGTTTGACCATCCCAAGCTGGTGGGTTGCGTTCTTGAATTTATGAGAGCCTGCAATGCGCACCATGTTGTTCCCGGAATTCACTGCCGCAATGACGTTCTGGCGGCACAATGGATCGAGCGCGGCATGCGATTTGTGGGAGCGGGCAGCGAGCACAACCTGCTTTTTGAAAAGGCGCGGCAAACAGCGACCCAACTTCGCGCAAAGGCACAAAGCTCGTCAGCGCAGAAATAGTCCGGCAGCAACTTCTTCCTGGGGAGAGCGCAAATCACGCCGTGAGTCTGGGCCGCCTTTGAAGGAAACCTCATCACGGGTCAAAATAACAGAAAAGGTTCCTATGAACGAGACGACCAGCAGGCCGCAGCGACGCCGGCGGCCCAAGACCGGGATCGCCGGATTGAAGGGAGAAGCGGACCTCGCCGAACAGTACTATTCCAAGTCGATTGGTCGCGCCCTGGACGTGCTCGAGTGTTTCTCGGATGAAAGGCCGTTCCTGAGCCTGAAGGAAATCGGGCGCCTGGTTCGTTTGCCTGAACCTTCGCTTTTCCGCATCCTGCTGACGCTTGAATCGCGCGGCTACCTCAATAGAAACGCCGATGGCTCATACGGTCTCTCTCGGAAACTGCTTTTTGGAAAGCTTCTCGAACGAGCTGAACGCCTGATGCGCTTGGTACGGCCCGAACTGCAGAAGCTTGCCAGCCGGTTCAACGAAACAGCCAGCCTCGCCTATCTTTTCGAGGATCGGATTCAGGCACTCGATACGGTGGAAACATTTCATGAAGTTCGCGTTTCGAATAAGCCCGGCCGGGTTATCCCCCCGCACTGTAGCGCCCTAGGCAAGGCCATTACGGCCTTTCAGGACCAGGCTCTCATGGACAGGATTCTCGAAGTTTACGGCCTTACGCGTCGCACGGAAAATACGATCGTGGACCGACAGGCATTGCTCGCCGAGTTTGAAAGCATTCGCGTCCGGGGATACTCGACGGACCGCGAAGAGTCGGTGGCCGGTGGCATCTGCATCGGCGCTCCGATCCGCGTGGGGGATGGCCGCGTGGTGGCGGCCCTGAGCGTTTCCACTCCCAAAGTTCGCATGACTCCAGACAGAGAGCAGGAAGTGATTCAAGCGGTCATGGAATCCGCTCGTCAGATTGAGGAGACGATTCGGGCCTCCAAACAACCATCGTCGAGTTCCCACGAGGCTGGCAAACATCGAGAGGGCGCAGATGCAACCCCAGCCCGATCGTAATACCGCTTGTCGTGTATTCGAAAGAGTGGAAATGACAACAGTGGGGCGTAATATCCAACCGGGACGGATGCTGGTCCTTGCCGATGATATGACCGGAGCGTTGGAAGCAGGTGCCAAGTTGGCGGGCCAGGGAATCCGGAGTCTCGTGGCAGTGGACGATGGAAAGCTGACTCTTGGACTCCCCCCGGATATTTCCGCGCTGGTACTGGACACTGAAACCCGTCATATCGCCTCCGACGAAGCGGAACGCCGGGTTTATGAACTGGCCAAGAAAGCCCCACTCAGCGGATTCAGCACCATTTACAAGAAAGTGGACTCGACCCTTCGGGGGAATATTGCGAGCGAACTCGCGGGATTACTGAAAGCATGCCCGGGATCAGGCCTGCTTTATTCGCCAGCCTATCCGAAAATGGGACGAACGGTAAGGCAGGGCGTCCTGTACGTCGATGGACAACCGGTAAGCGCGACCGAGTTTGGCTTCGACGCTCTAAATCCAGTCACTGAGAGTTCCATTCCCAGGCTGCTGGCCCCTCGAATCCCCTTGTCGATTGTATCCAGCAATGAAGAACAGCTTCAATGCACCAGCGGAGAAGCTGTTTATGTTTGCGATGCGGAGTCAGAAGAGCAAGTTCAGAGGCTGGCGCGCTTCTTTGTGCAATCGAGCGCATTTCGTCTGGCGGCTGGGCCGGCTGCATTTTTGCACTATCTCGCCCGGGAAATAGAACTTCCCCGATGCCCGCCCGTACCTTTGCCGCGAATCGAAAAGGCCCTGATCATCAGCAGCAGCCGTCATAAGACCTCGATCGATCAAATCCATTATGCTGAAGAAAGAGGCTTCCCTGTGATGGATGTTGCTCCAGCGCTGAATCCGAGAAGCGGCAGAGATTGGTGGATTCTGAGAGATAACTCCCAGGCGGCCGAGGCGCTGGACAAAGTTGCCAACCGATTGGCGGGTAAGGCCGTGAGCATTCTGAACCGAATAGATCTGGATGCGCTCGTGGTGTTCGGCGGCGACACAGCCTTTGCGGTGCTTCAGGCGTTGGGAAAACCTGTGGCGCATCCCATTGGTGAAGTTTTGGAGGGAATTGCCGTTTCCAAAGTTAAGATCGGGATGCAACAATTTTCCTCGGATGGCAGGGGATTCGATCGTGATTTGGTCCTGATCACCAAAGCGGGCGGGTTTGGCCCTCCCAACGTTCTGCCGGCAATTCGCAAAATTCTCACGGCGGGGTAGGCGCTGATGGAAAAGCCTTACGGCATCACGATGGGCGACGCAAGCGGCATCGGTCCCGAAATCCTGTTGAAGGCATGGCGTCAAGGTGAAATCCGATTTCCGGTCGTGGTCTACGGCGACTTGGAAGCACTGAACTTTTACAACGACCTGCTTGGCTACGGCATCCGTTTTCGAAGTATTACGTCTTCATCGGAGTATTCGTCAGACGGTCTGAACGTGATCGATCTCGGCATTCTCCGGCGTGCAGAGGTGACGCCCGGCCAACTGAATGCCAAATCCGGCCATGCCGCGCGGGAATATGTCGTGGCCGCAACTCGGGCAGCCATGGCGGGCACGCTGAACGCCATTGTAACCTTACCGATGAACAAGGAGGCCACGGAGTTGACGGACCCGCGATTTACCGGGCATACGGAACTTGTGGCCGAAGTCTGCGGCGTGGAGGACGTCACCATTATGCTCGTCTCTGACCGGCTGATTGTCACCCATGTGAGCACGCACGTTTCCCTGGCTGAGGCCATCCGCCGGGTGAAAAGGGAGCGTATTTTGAAGATTATCCAGCTCACCTGCGAACGGGTGGAGCAACTGAAAGGCAGAGCGCGAGTCGCTGTGGCAGGGCTCAACCCTCATGCCGGTGAAAACGGATTGTTTGGTGACGAGGAAATCCGAGAGATTCGCCCCGCCGTTGAAGAAGCGCGCAGCCACGGTTTGCACGTGGAGGGTCCCTTTCCGCCTGATACACTTTTCCATAAGACCGTCAACAAACAGGAATTTGACGCCGTCGTTTGCATGTACCATGACCAGGGGCACATTCCCGTAAAGCTCTTGGATTTTGAAGGTGGCGTCAACGTGACCCTGGGTCTGCCGATTATTCGCACTTCCGTAGACCACGGCACGGCTTTCGACATTGCCGGCCAGGGCGTGGCCTCAATCTTCAGCTTCATCCGCGCCCTGAAACTGGCAGCGCAGCTTGCGAATCTGAGCGCTATACTTTAATGCGACGATTATTTTTTAGAAGTTATTTCAAAATCCTCCGTAAAACGATCCTGAGGCAAGCGATATGAAAGAAGGTTTGATAAATCGTTAGGCCATCGCTCGTAGCGCACCACCAAGCGGCGGGAAGTTGCCGGGCCACAGGGTTGTACGTTCCACCGTCCAGCGCCGTTGGTAGCGCCGCAGAGCTCGAGGGGCACTGCACAGTTGTGATTTCTCAGAAGGATGTACACTCAACACCCGATGCGAGGGAGTGGGTATTCGGGCGGTTGAACGCCGCAAACGAGAAGGCGCTTGCAAGCCTGCCCGGAGAGCAAAAACGACCCGGAGGCTACAACAATTCCTACTACAGTCGGTGAAGGCGGGGCGGAAGCTAACGATCGAGCCCTTTAAAATTAAAGTGCGGGGGTGGCGGAACTGGTAGACGCAAGGGACTTAAAATCCGTTCTTCGTGTTTTCGCATGATGTTCATAATTGGTCTTTACGATGCAATAAAAAGACTTAGTAGATTTTTTATAGTAACTAGTATTATATAATAGCAAGCCGTAGGCAGCGATAGTCCCTGCCATTTTCCCTGCAGTAGAACGTCTACATATATGCCCTATTTGTGTGCAATCCGGGTCAGGGCCGGGCGGTATTTTGCCGGTGAGTGTCCGGCTTGCAGAGGGCTGGCTCACCCGGTTATCGGATGGAAGCCAGACGGGATGATCGGGCTGGTCCGCGTGCCAATTATCAGACTTGCCTCAAGCTTGACCCTCAACCACCCGATGTTATCTTTGTAGCCTTCGGCAAGCGGGCTAATTAGCCGCAGAAACAGCAAGGGAGCCGAAAATGCGCAAAGCGATTCTTCTGATGGTACCGATGATTCTGACAACGGCGCTGGCATTGGCACAGCAGGGTCCGCCTCCCGGTTATCCCAGCGGTGCGCCGTGGCCTCCGGTCTTGCCTTGTGGATCACAAGGCGTACCGGATAACGTCGCTTGTGTTGACCACGGCAAAATTGTCAACACTAAGTCGCCATCTTTCACTCCACATCAAGATTGGACACCAGAACAAAAGGCGATATGGAACGGCACGTATCCTCAGCCAACGCCGGTCAAAATTCCGAAATTTAAGCCCACTCCGCTGCCCCCGATCCAGAAGACTGAAATTCACTTCCCTAGCTCGCCGACGCCGCAGCAGGGTGAAGAAGAATCCGAGCAGCATATAATCGAGACGCCTCCCGCTCCGTCCTCGAACACAGATGTCTATGCCGAGCAGCAGCGAGAGTATTATGAATCCGGTCAAGCTATTGGTGCTGCTTTGGGCCGCATGATCTATGCAGCCCGCTTACGACATGCCATTAACAAGGCTTGCTTCGACCAGGGAGCGGAAGGCTGGAAGTTCGAGGACGGCCACACGATAGCGTGCTCGGATCGGAAAGTCACACATCCGCGACACGCGCGGGGCATACCGCCCGATCTAACTCCGATGCGCGCAAGCAAAATCAATCAGTTCTGCTCACAGCACCGGCACCACCGCTACACTACGACGGACGGCTACAGCTATTCGTGCAAGGACTGGAGAACGCACGAGACGACGGCAGTCAATACAGGTGCCGAAGGCGAGGGGATTATTAGTCCAAGCGCGCCCGATGCTTCCAGTTCCGATTTCTCTCTGGTGATAATGGCAGGTGCCAGAAAGGATATACGTCTCCATCCCTACAATATCGAAGCCAAATCAGATTGGGTGTCGGCACAAGAGACATATTGTCAACAGCATCCCGATGCAACGTATACCGACCTTGATGGGAAGAAACAATCCTGCAAGGCGGGGAATTAGGGCGTTCAGAACCCGGCTTCCAACCGTCGGCTACGGCTTGAATTAACGGATGCGCGTCTCCCGCATCGTTCGGGCGCACGCCTCACTACACGTTGTCGAGTCCAACCGCCGTCAACACCTCTTGCGGCTAAGAGGTCGCGCGATGAATTCCGCCTCGCGCCGGTCCTGGGAGTGTCGGCTCCGCTGCGGGCGAGTGCCCTCCGGTCGCCCAACCTTGATCACGAACATCTCGGGCCGGACGGTGTGCGGCTTGTGAATCTCGATTGCGTTTTTGGGGTTTGAAAGCTGCCTTGGTTTTTTCATAGTTCCTCGTTTCGACCAGGGCGAACACCTCGCTGCCACGGGTTGCCCGTCGCCAGCCGTTTGCGTCTCGGCAATGCATTCTGCGACCGAAATGCGCCGCATTACTGCGTGGGCCGCGTCACATCGCGGTTGCCGCCACGAATTGGAATTCGCTTTGGCACGTGGCCGCATTTTGGCCTTGCGAAGGCCATCTGGAAAGCCGCGTCGCTGTCGTCCCTCGCACGGCGGCTGCGTACTGCGAAACTCAAGGAACGCGGCGTCATCGAAGACATCAACTATCAACACCCACGCCAGCTCGATCGCAAGCTGATGCGATCGTTGGTGACCAGCGAGTGGGTGCGGCAACACCACAACATCTTTATAGGACCCACAGGGATTGGGAAGTCATGGTTGTCTTGTGCGCTGGCGCACAAAGCGTGGCGCGACGGCTTCACGGTGTTGCACAAGCGCACCTCCGAACTGTTCCGCGATCTAGCCGTAGCCCACGCCGACAGCAGTTCTTGGGCGTATACTGCTGAAGCTCTCGCGCATCGACATTCTGCTGTTGGACGACTTTGCGATTGCGCCGTTTAAACCCGAATTCGTAGATTGTGAGGCACTGTTCCGAGCGTAATCCGTTAGATTGAAGTTGATTAGACAAAATCTGCGGAGGCACAGAACGGTGCAAAGAAAAGTTAGCTCACCTCGGGGCAGAAAGAAAGTGATTTTGCGCCAGACGCCGCGGGCGGTGACACCGTCCGGGGGGCTGAGCGTCTTCATCGAGTTTTTGAAACCGATCGGTTTTCCGGAGCAAGTGCGTCGGGATCTGCCGTTTTGTTTGAGCTCACCGAATGCCATTCCGGCCGAAGAGACCTTCACGGCGTTTGTGATCTCGGTGGTGGCGGGGGCGCGGCGCTTGGCGCACAGTTCGATGTTGCGGGCCGACCGCGCGCTGGGGGCTCTGTTGGGGATCAAGCGTTTTCCAACCGACGGAACGATTCGCAACCTGTTCAAGCGTTTCACGCAAGGGATGGTGGTGCGGATGTACGAGCCGCTGTGGGCCTGGCAGGTGGCAAGGTTGCCGAAGCGCGAAGAGGGTTACAGCCTGGACCTGGACTCAACGGTATTCGAGCGTTACGGGAAGCAGGAAGGCGCGCGCAAGGGCTACAACCCTCGGAAACATGGGCGGGCATCGCACCATCCGTGGCTGGCGGTGTTGGGCGAAGCGCATTTCATCCTGCACGGCTGGTTGCGGAGCGGGAATACGACGGCGGGGCGCGGGGCGGTGGAGTTTCTGAAAGAGGCGCTGGCCAAGCTGCCCAGCCTCGGATGGATTCGGGTGGTGCGGGCCGACGCCGGATTTTCGTGACCCATCGAGCCGATCCGCCGGAGAAGATCTGGCGCGACTACACTCAGTGGGCTTCGATCGAGCAACACATTAGAGTTGAAATCGGACCGGGCGGCGGATGATTTCTGCCTGAAACAGTTCTATGCCACCGAGGCGGCCTTCCTGAGCATTCTGATGATGTTCAACCTGCTGGCGGAATTCCAGCGCGCGGCGGGCCTGAGCGGCTATCGCCAGCCAGCCAGCTGGCGGGTGCAGGTCTTCCTGTGTGGGGCGATTCCGGGCCGGGCTGGACATCGCACCGTGCTCCATCTTTCCTCCGCTTGGGGCGGTCTCTAAAAGCGCAACCCGTTGTTTGACAAACTCTTACACTATGAAATTCCAACTTCGCGCAAGTTGGACCTTCAACCCAAAACCGCAGGCTGACCGGAGACTCTCATGATCCAATTCCTCCCCCCGAAAATGCACTTCAACTTACGAATTTGGGTTAATCCCAACTGCTGCTTCCGCTGCCGCACAGATTCCCGCACCGTCGATTCCCCCCTCGCATCCCAGCAACTCGGCTCGAATCCGCCGATAAATCCGCCGTGCCGTGTGCCGTTGCTTGCGCGACGCCCGCCGGTCTCCTTCCAGAACCGCGACGATCATCGGCAGGGCGGCCGAAAGCTTGGCCCTCTTTTTCTCCGGCTTCTTCCGGCGTGCGGACAGGGCGTACGCGAGCCGGTTCCATTTGGACAGGACCTCCGCCATCGCCAATTCCGGCTCCACAACATTTTGCACTTGATGGAAAACTCGCGCCACTCGCTTCGCTGCACTCCCTTCGGCCAGTTCGTACCCCCAGGGGAAATATCCCGCCCGAGGCGAATCAATCTTTGCGTCAGCAAGGCGACGAACAGCTTGCCGTAGAGCCACGCCCGCAAACTCCGCTCGTCGTATTTCGGCGGGTGTCCCACCTGCACCAAGCTCTTCAGCCGCTTGAACACCAGGTCCACTTGCCAGCGTACTCGGTACCAATCCAGAATCCGTTCGGTTGGCGAGGTTTCCTCCGTGGTGAAGACCGCTACATATTTGGCGTATTCCCAAGTCTCCGGCTTGGTCTGGCTCTGTTTCTTGCTGGTCCGCTGCTCACGGCGGGGGTGGGCTCGGCGAATCGCCAGCTCGCTCTTCCGCACCGCGCAGACCCTGCCGCTCACCGCCGTGTCGGCTATCCTCACCGGCCATTCCCTGATCCGCTCGGCCTCCTTCAGCGCCTGTAATTTGCGCAGCAGAGAGAAGCTTCTACCCCGGCGGTCCTCGAGAACGAGGGCCTGCGGATTGATGCGCACCAGCACATCACCCTGGCGTGCGACCACCGATTCAATCCCGAAGGCGAGGCAATACCCGGCATCGCCCAGCAACAGATCTCCTGCCCCCACCGGCACGCGAGCGAAAGATTCTCCCTTCCCTTCACCCACCGTCGGCGTGAGGTCAAAGAAATCGCAACACAATTCCGGAAGCCGAACACTATAAAGAATCCTCCACTGGCTGCCTGTTTTGCCGGGCTCTTTCACGATCGTTCCGTCCACGATCCGCACGCTCCCTCGCCCAGCGTTCGGCCGGCATCCGAACGCCATTCTCGGCCCGCAACTCCATGCATAAGCGGCGGAGCCAGAGCTCCGAGCGCCGCAACCGCTTCAGCAACCCCACGTCGGAGATGGCGGCCAACCCCGCCTCCTGGGCCCGGACGGTGGTCTCCAGTAGCGAGTAACCCCTGGCGACATGCAGCAAGAAGGTTCGCAGCAAGGTCGCAGGATCGGTAATCCCCCGCTGCACCCCGATGGCGCGGGTTCTTCCGGCTTGCTCCCCTCAGTCAACTGGAAATAGGGATACCCACACTTGCCAATTCTCGTCAGCCGCGTTGTCCATGCCCAAAGCATAGCCAGCAACAGCCCCGAAGTTAACAATGAGGTTAGCGCTTATGAGGAGAGCCACCGGGCGGATAGAAATCGCGTCCAAAGAACCTCCCGCCTGGAATGGGCATATCATTGAAAGCGTCTCAGAGAACACCGTATTTTTGGTAAACCTCGCGAAGCGTCTTTCGCGCCAGCAGCTCCTTGCGGGACATATTTTCTTTGCTGACCTTCTCG
>Ga0070735_10002164_pt1 | contig 18002 bp, 13 predicted proteins | sample Coa_R1_FD_66443 | JGI IMG/M metagenome (GOLD analysis project Ga0070735, IMG submission 66443) | Surface soil microbial communities from Centralia Pennsylvania, which are recovering from an underground coalmine fire - Coalmine... | ecosystem: Environmental > Terrestrial > Soil > Unclassified ... | reverse complement strand
GCACCAGCGGCAACACGCAAGGCGACAGGATCGACAGGATCCCGGCGGCGAACGCCAGCGCGATCGTCGTCACCGACGACTACAGGCTCTTGTCCAGGAGGGCCGAGATCGAGGCTTCCTTGGAATCACCGACCGAACGGCCTTGCTCGGCGGCGCCCTTGAACACGATCAGCGTCGATTGCATCTGCGCGCCGAATTGTTTGACGACCGGCTTCATGGAATCGAAATCAACACGGAAAATCTTCAGATCCTTGAACTTCGGCGCCGCGGTCAATTTATCGAGAATCGGGCTCTGCGCCTTGCACACCGGGCACCAATCGGCATGGATTTCCACCAGGATCGGACTGCCCGATGCCTGGGCCGCCTTGAACGCCTCGGCCGAAAACGGCGTGGCTTGATTGGCCGCCCAAGAAGGCGTGAGGGATCCGGTCGCAAGCGATCCGGTCACCACCAAAGCGCCAGTCATCATTGCCCCAGCAAAAAACCTGCGTGTGAATATCATCATGAGCTCCCTATGTGGTGTGCCCTCAATTACGCCGGGCCACCGGCGAACGTTACCTCACCACACCCGAGGTGAAGCCCGGCTTTCGCCTCGGCGGCTTGATTTCCTTCTTCAAAAAACAGTGAGCGTCCCGGCCGACATATCCCGCCCGCGCGAAGGTCCAGGCGCGGCATTTATTGTCGCCGGTGCATGCCGCTTTACAGACATCATCCTTCTCGCCCCGCTTGAGCTCGAAACTGCGATAATCGCCGCCGTAACGGTCGATCGAGGTCTCAATAGCGCCGTTGCGCGGCTCGACCACGCCCGCGCCACGCACCCCCGATATGCAGCAATCGTTCACCATGCGCGCCGGCACGCTGTTCTTCAGCCAGCACAGCGCCGCGTGAGAGATGTCGTTCGGATAATTGAAACTCCAAGCGCGGCAACGCCGGTCCCGCTCGCAGACAAGCGCGCAATCGGCCGGATCGCCCGAGAGCACCGGCGCGCTCATGTAATCGCCGCCGGGGCGATCGAAATTGGCTTGGGCAAAAGCGGGGCGACTGGCAGCCACCACCACGAAGAAGGCAAGCGTCCCCCAACACGCCAGCAGCAGGCGGCCTCTCCACATTCGCGACGCTCTCAACCGGTTGAATTTACCCGCACTTTAACGACGCCATCTGATCGCCATGAACCTGTATGGTACATGAACGATCTGGCGGATCTTCCGGCGAGCCGGCTCGCCGGTTTAAAAGGCATATTCCTCATAGGCGGGCTCCACCGAGCCGCGCCAGGCGCCATTGAACTTCGCCAGCATTTCCTCCGCCGGGGTCTGTCCGGCATCGATGATTCGGTCGAGCGGCTCCAGATAGCGCGTCTCGTCGCGCCCAAAGTGATCGACATGGCCGCGCCGGCGCAATCCCTCATGCGCCAAGGTCACGCATTCCCTGGCGACCTCGAAGACGTAGCGGTCTTTGATCCTGGCTTTGAAACCAAGACGCGGCACGTCATCGCGCAACGACTGTCTTTCGTTAGCATTCCAGGATTTGACGATGTCCCAGGCCGCATCGAGGCTGGTGTCGTCATACAACAAGCCGACCCAGAACGCCGGCAGCGCGGGCAATCGTCCCCACGGCACACCGTCGGCGCCGCGCATTTCCAGATAACGCTTGAGCCTGACTTCAGGAAAAATGGTCGAGAGATGGTTGGCCCAATCCGACAGAATGGGGCGCTCGCCGGGGAATGCCGGATTTTTTCCCGCGAAGAAATCGCGGAATGAGGAGCCCGCGACGTCGATATAGTCGTCGCCGCGTTTGACGAAATACATCGGAACGTCCAGCGCATAATCGACCCAGCGTTCGAATCCCATGCCGTCTTCGAACGCGAAGGGAATCATGCCGGAGCGCGCATTGTCGGTGTCCCGCCAGATTTCGGAGCGGAACGAAAGAAAGCCATTCGGCTTTCCTTCCGTGAAGGGCGAGTTGGCGAACAAAGCGGTCGCGATCGGCTGCAACGCCAACGAGACCCGCAGCTTCTTGACCATGTCGGCTTCGGAGGAGAAATCGAGATTGGTCTGCACCGTGCAGGTTCGGTACATCATGTCGAGGCCGTAACGGCCGACCTTCGGCATGTAGTTGGTCATGATGTTGTAACGCCCCTTGGGCATCCGCGGAATCTGTTCCCGCGACCAGGAAGGCGTCATGCCGAGCCCGAGAAAGCCTATTTCCAGCGGTGTTGCGATCTCGCGCACCTGCGCCAAATGCGCCATCAGCTCGCTTTGGGTTTGATGCACGGTCTCGACCGGCGCACCGGACAGCTCAAACTGTCCACCCGGCTCCAGCGAAATCGCGCCGCCGCCGGTGACGTCGTAAAGCCCGATGATATTGCCCCGCTCCATGATCGGCTCCCAGCCAAGCAGGAGCTTCATGCCTTCCAGAAGCGCGCCGATGCCGCGCGCGCCTTCATAGGGCACCGCTTCATGGCCGCTCAGGGTAAACGGCGTTTTCTCGTGCTCGGTGCCGATCCGGAATTCGGAAGGAGGCTTTACGCCGGCTTCGAGCCAGGCGAGGAGTTCCTCGCGCGACTGAAGCGGCGTCATATCGATTTGGTCACGCGCCATGCGATTTCCGGAGGTGAAGCGCTACGACCGAACGCGCGCGGGAGCGAGAGAAATGAACGATATCATCGGGCAGACGCGCTGTCTTTGGCGGCGAGCGAGGGCGCCTCTCCACAGGAACAGCCGAGCCGGTCCAGCAGGCCGCAAAGCTTGACGGCATCCGCGTCCGAAAGCTTCGAGCCGACATATTTTTCGATTCCGGCGGAATAGGCACCCCACATTTTCTTTTGCAATTCGCGCCCGGCTTCCGTGATCTCGACGAACTGGCCGCGCTTGTCGATCTCGCATTCGCGGCGCGCCGCGAGCCCCTCATCGACCAGCCGGTCGATCAGCCGCGAGGTCGAATATTGCGGAAGCAGCATCTGCTTTTCGAGCTCCACGGGACGAAGTTCGCCCGAAGGCGCGCGCGACAATTCGAGCAGCGCGTCATACCAGGCCAGCGGCGGGAATCCAGTCTTCTTCAAATCCTGCTCGACGGCATCCAGCACCCGGCTCTGGACCCGCATCAAGCGAATCCAGGCGGCGGTGGCTTCCGTCGACGGTTTGCGTTTCATGACCGAGCCCACAACATAACTAAACCACTTTAGCGCATTAAATGCATATGCATCAATGTCGGTTATTCCATGCAGGTGCATTTAGTCGCTTCCTCCCCTCTTTGCCATAACAAGGGGCCGGAAATTCCAATGAAAGGCGCTCAACGCCCGGGGAGATTATTACGCCGCGGCCTGCTTTTTCGGCGGGAAACGGCCGTAGAAGGTCTCGCCCTTGGCGGCCATTTCGATCAGAAGCTTCGGCGGGGTGAAGCGCGAGCCGTATTTGACCTCGAGCTTGCGGCACAGTTCGACGAATTTCCGGGTCCCCATGAAGTCGATATAAGACAGTGTGCCGCCGGTGAAGGGCGCGAAACCAAAGCCGAGAATCGAGCCGACGTCGGCCTCGCGCATGTCGGTAATAACGTGATCTTCGACGGTGCGCGCAGCCTCCACCGCCTGTACGACGAGAAAACGCTGTTTCAGTTCCTCGACATCCAGCGTATCGGGATCGAGATGTTTCGGCTGAAGCGTGCCCAGCCCCGCCCATAGGCTCTTCGAGCCTTTGCCCTTTTCCGGATAATCGTAAAAACCTTTGCCGTTCTTGCGGCCAAAGCGGCCTTGCTTTTCGACCATTTCGACCAGGAGCTTTTTCTGCGCCTGATCGATCGCATTCGCCCCGAGATCGGCTTCGGTGGCCTTCATGATCTTGAGCACGAGGTCGAGCGCCACTTCATCCGACAACGACAACGGCCCGACCGGCATGCCGGCCATCTTCGCCGTGTTTTCGATCATCGCGGGCGGGATGCCCTCCATCAGCATTTCCAGGCCTTCGGCGGTGAAGCGCAGCACGCAACGATTGGCGAAGAAGCCGCGTGAATCATTGACCACGATCGGGGTCTTGCCGATTTGGCGCACATAATCGAGCGCGGTCGCAAGCGCGACATCGCCGGTGTTCTTGCCGACGATGATTTCCACCAGCATCATCTTTTCGACCGGCGAGAAGAAATGAATGCCGATGAACCTGCTTTGATCCCTGAATTCCTCGGCCAGTGAATTGATCGGCAGCGTCGAGGTGTTGGAAGCAAAGATCGCATCGCCTTTGAGAAGCGGCTGCGCCTTGGCATAAGTTTCGGCCTTCACTTTCCGATCCTCAAAGACCGCCTCGATAACGAGATCGCACTCCTTCAAGGCGTTATAATCGGCGCTCGCGGTGATCTTCGACAAAACCGCGTCGCGGTCGCTTTCCTTGGCGCGGCCCTTCTTGATCAGATCGTCGATCACCGATCGCGCATGCGCCTTGCCCTTGTCGGCGCTGGCCTGATCGCGGTCGATCAACACCACCTCGATTCCCGCGCGCGCCGAGACATAACCGACGCTCGCGCCCATGAAGCCCGCGCCGATCACCGCGAGCTTCTTGACCGTAGCCGGCGGTACATTTGGCGGACGCCGCGCGCCCTTGTTCAATTCCTGCATCGACAGGAACAGCGAGCGGATCATCGCGGCCGCTTCCTTCGACCGCAGAACTTGCGCGAAATAACGCGATTCGACGCGCAACGCCGCGTCGATCGGCAATTGCAGCCCTTCATAGACGCATTGCATGATGGCGCGCGCCGCCGGATAATTATCGAAGGTCTCGCGGCGGAAGATCGCGTTGCCGGCCGGAAACATCATCATGCCGGCCTTGGAATAGACCGAGCCGCCCGGAAGTTTGAAGGCCTTGTCGTCCCAAGGCGCGGCCGCCTTGCCGCCGCCCTTGATCCAATCCTTCGCCGCCTTGACCAGATCGGATGCCGGCACCACCGCATCGACCAATTTCAACGCCTTGGCCTTGTCGAGAGTGACGGCCTCGCCCTTGAGCAGCAATTGCATCGCATCCTGCGGCGGCACGATGCGCGGCACGCGCTGGGTACCGCCGGCGCCGGGAAAGAGCCCGACCTTCACCTCCGGCAGTCCGAGACGGGTTTTTGGATTTAGCGCGGCGAGGCGATAATGGCAGGCAAGCGTCAATTCGAACGCGCCGCCGAGCGCGAGCCCGTTGATGGCGGCGACCCAGGGCTTGCCGGAAGTTTCGATGGCGCGAAACACCAGCGAGGATTTGCGGCTCTCGTCGAACAGCATCTGATTGGCGGCCACTTCGCCCTTGGCCTTGAGCAGATCCATGTAGCGGCGGTTCATGCCCTCGAGCATCGATAGATCAGCGCCGGCCGAAAACGCTTCCTTGCCTGAGGTGATGACGACACCCTTGACCGCGGCATCGATGGAGGTCTGCTGCACGATTTCCTCAAGCTCGGCGATCGTACTCTCATCAAGCACGTTCATCGAACGCCCCGGAATATCCCAGGTTACGAGCGCAATGCCGTCGGCGTCGGTCTCAACCCTGAAATTCTTGAACGCCATTGCCTGCTCCCCTTACACGCGCTCGATGATCGTGGCGGTGCCCATGCCGCCGCCGATGCAGAGCGTAACCAAGGCTGTGGATTTGTTGCTGCGCTCGAGTTCGTCGAGCACGGTGCCGAGGATCATCGCACCGGTGGCGCCCAAGGGATGGCCGAGCGCGATCGCCCCGCCATTGACGTTGATCCTGGCGTTGTCGATGTCGAAGGCCTGGATGTAACGCAGCACCACTGACGCAAATGCCTCGTTCAATTCGAACAGGTCGATGTCGGATTGCTTCATCCCCGACCGTTCAAACAGCTTTTCGGTGACATCGACCGGGCCGGTCAGCATCATCGCGGGCTCCGAGCCGATATTGGCAAAGGCGCGGATCTTGGCGCGCGGCTTCAAGCCATGCTTGCTGCCCGCTTCCTTGCTGCCGAGCAGGACCGCGCCGGCGCCATCGACGATACCGGACGAATTGCCGGCGTGATGCACATAATTGACCCGCTCGATCTCCGGATGCGACTGGACCGCCACCGCATCAAAGCCGCCCATCGCGGCCACATCGGCAAATGACGGCTTAAGCTGGGCGAGCGACTGCATGGTCGTCGAAGGACGCATATGCTCGTCCTTGGCGAGAATGGTCAGCCCGTTGACGTCCTTCACCGGCACCACGGAATTGTCGAAGCGGCCCTCCTCCCAAGCCTTGGCGGCGCGCTGTTGGCTTTGCACCGCATAGGCATCGACATCGTCGCGCGAGAAGCCGTATTTGGTGGCGATCAAATCGGCCGAAATGCCTTGCGGCATGAAATAGGCCGGCACCGCCATCGAAGGGTCCATCGGCCAGGCGCCGCCGGAAGCGCCAATGCCGACGCGGCTCATGGATTCCGCGCCGCCGCCAATGACAAGCTCGTGCTGTCCGCTCATGATTTGCGCCGCGGCGAAATTCACCGCATCGAGGCCCGAGGCGCAGAAGCGGCTGATCTGAACACCGGGCACGGTTTGGCCGAGCCCGGCCTTCAGTGCCGCAAATCGCGCGATATCGGAGCCGGCTTCGCCCACCGGATCGACCACGCCGAGCACGACGTCGTCGACGACATCTTCCTTGAGGTTGTTGCGCTCTCTCAGCGCCTTCAGCGGCACGGTCGCGAGCGCCAGCGCCGTCACCTCATGCAACGCGCCGTCGGCCTTGCCGCGGCCGCGCGGGGTGCGAACGTGATCGTAGATATAAGCCTCTGGCATGACCGGCTCCGTGGAATGATAATCGTCATAAGTGATAACAGACCGAATGCAATGGAGATATCTCAATCAGAACGCGTCAACCGCCAATTCCATGATGGTCGCGCTTCCGTTTTGAATGCGCGCCAGATGCACCGAGGTTTCCGGCAGCACCCGTTCCATGAAGAAGCGGCCCGTCACGAGCTTGGTGGTCAGATAAGGCGTCGGGCCGCCGCCCGCAATCTTGTCATGGGCGACTTTGGCCATCTTCGCCCACATATAGCCGAGCGCGACCAGGCCGAACAAATGCATGTAATCGGTGGCGGCGGCTCCCGCATTGTCGGGCTTCGTCATGGCGTTCTGCATCAGCCAGGCGGTGGCCTGCTGAAGATGGCCAAGGGCGGTGGAAAGCGGCCCGACGAAAGGCTTCATCGCCTCAACGGCGCCGTTTTCCTTGGCGAAAGCGCCGAGCTCGCCGAAGAAAGTCATCACGGCGCGGCCGCCATCGCGCGGCAATTTGCGCCCGACCAGATCGAGCGCCTGAATACCGTTGGCACCCTCATAGATCATGGCAATTCGCGCATCACGCACGAACTGCTCCATGCCTTGCTCGGCGATATAGCCGTGACCGCCATAGATCTGCTGGGCCTGAACCGTGTTGGCAAAGCCGACCTCGGTGAGAAAGCCCTTCAGGACCGGCGTCATCAGTCCCATGTGATCGTCGGCGGCTTGGCGTTCCCTGGGGTTGCTGGAAAGATGGGCGACATCGCTCTTGAGCGCGGTCCACATCACCAGCGCGCGCGCCGCTTCGTTGAAGCTACGAATCGCCAGAAGCGTGCGGCGCACGTCTGGATGCACGATGATGGGATCGGCAGGCTTATCCGGCGCCTTCGCCCCCGACAGCGCGCGGCCCTGCAAGCGCTCGCGTGCATAGGCGAGCGCGTTCTGATAGGCGACCTCGGACTGCGCCAACCCCTGCACCGCCACGCCGAGCCGCGCCTCGTTCATCATCACGAACATGCCCTGCATGCCCTTATTTTCCTCGCCGATCAGCCAGCCGGTCGCGCCGTCGTAATTCATCACGCAGGTGGAATTGCCGTGAATGCCCATTTTGTGCTCGATCGATCCGCAAGCCACGCCGTTGCGCGCGCCGAGCGACCCATCGGCATTGACGAAGATTTTCGGGACCACGAACAATGATACGCCCTTGATGCCGGCGGGCGCGCCCTCGATTCGGGCGAGCACCAGATGGATGATGTTTTCCGACAGGTCGTGCTCGCCAGCCGAGATGAAAATCTTGGTGCCGGTGATCCTGTAGCTGCCGTCGGGTTGTGGTGCGGCCTTGGTACGAAGCAGGCCGAGATCCGTGCCGCATTGCGGCTCGGTGAGATTCATGGTGCCGGTCCATTGCCCGGCGACCATTTTGGGCACGAACATCTGCTTCTGCTCGGGCTTGCCATGCACGATCAGCGCGGCGGTCGCGCCGATGGTCAGCCCGCCATACATCGAGAACGCCATGTTCGCCGAACACTGAAATTCGGTGACCGTCTGACTCAGCGTGATCGGCAGTCCCTGTCCGCCATACTCCGCCGGCACCGACAGCCCGAGCCAGCCGCCTTCGGCGACCTGTTTAAAGGCTTCTTTAAATCCCTTTGGCGTGGTGACGCGGCCATCATCATGGCGGGTGCAGCCTTCGAGATCACCGACGCGGTTGAGCGGCTGCAAAACCTCTTCGCTGAGTTTGGCCGCCTCGCCGAGAATCGCCTGGCGGATGTCGGCCGAGGCATCGCTAAATCCCGGCAAATTGTCGTAATGGTCGATCTGAAAAACGTCGTTGAGCAGGAAATTCACGTCTTCGAGCGGAGCTTTGTAGATCGGCATGACGTTCTCCCGGCCAAGTCTCGGCGGCTTCTTGAGCACGAATGGTTTACAGACTTTAACCATTTCCGTGAGTCGGGGGCAGCGCCTAATCGCCACCGTCTTGCAGCCTCGCGCGGGTTTTGGCCTCACCGGCTTCTCCCCCAACCAGGCGATGCGCGGGCCTTAAAGAGATGTAGCGCAAACTTTACGGCGCCATGAGGCCAGTCCTTAACCCGTTATTTACCGTGACGGGAAAAAGTCGTTTCCCAGAGGCAGACGACCCGCGCCAAATTCGATTGTCTTTTCTTTGGGACGCGCGGGAGACCGAAAGGCGCCAGATGGGGTGCCGGAGCGGAACCGGACATCAGCATGAATTCGCGCGTATCGTGGAGTAACGACGGCATCGATCCTTCCGTCCGGGACAGGGCCGAGGCCGCCGCGCGCCGCGCCGGCATGTCGCTCAATGACTGGCTCAATTTTACGGCGGGCGAAACCGCCGCCGCGAACTTTCATTCCCCCTACGATCCGCGGCCGGCGATGCCCGCCCAGGAAAGCCGCGACGTCGCCGACATCCATCAACGGCTCGATTCGATCACCCGCCAGATCGAGCGGATTTCGCAAGGGACGCCGCGCGGCGAGACCGCCCGCAACGAAGCCCCGGTCGCGCGGCAATTGAACGATGCGATCGCGCGCCTGGACGCGCGGCTATCGCAGATTTCAAATCCCACCCCGCCGCGCCCGCATCACATGCCGGACAAGCCGCATCAGGCCGATATGGCCGCGCGCGCGGCCGCCCAACCCTATCGTCCTTCGCCCGCGCTCAGCCCGGTCTCGCTTGATTCCGCGATCGCCGAAATCGCCGCGCGACAAAACGAGCTTGACGCCGCGCCGCCGCCGCGCACCGTCCCGCCCGCGCCGGCCTATGCGCCGCCATTGGCGCCCACGGGCCCGGATTTTTCCTCGCTGGAACGGCATCTCGTCAAGATCACGAGCCAGATCGAGGCGTTGCGAAGGCCCGACCAGCTCGATCAATCGATCTCGGCGTTCCGCAGCGAGCTCGCCGAAATTCGCCAAGCCATTACCGAGGCGATGCCGCGCCGGGCCATCGAATCGATCGAGAGCGAAGTGCGCTCCTTGGCGCGCCGCATCGATGAGACCCGCCAGAGCGGCACCGATAGCCAGGCGCTTGGCGGTATCGAGCGGGCTCTGGGCGAAATTCGCGAAGTCCTGCGCTCGCTGACCCCCGCCGAGCAGCTCGCCGGGTATGACGAGGCGATCCGCAATCTTACCGCCAAGCTCGATCAGATCCTGCGGGCCAACAGCGATCCCTCCACGATCCACCAGCTCGAAGGCGCGATTGCGGCCCTGCGCGCGATCGTCTCCAATGTCGCCTCCAACGAGGCGTTGGCGCGGCTTTCAGACGACGTCCACGCTCTGTCGGCCAAGGTCGATCAGCTTGCGCGCGCCGATCATCGCTCCGAATCGCTGGCGGCGCTGGAACAGCGCATCGCCGTCTTGACGTCGTCGCTTGAAAGCCGCGAACCGCGAAGCGTCCCGCACGAAGGCTCGGGGCAGATCGAAAATGCGTTGCGGGCCTTGTCGGACCGGCTCGACCGCATGCCGGTCGGCAGCGACCATGCTTCGGCCTTCGCGCATCTGGAGCAGCGCGTAGCCTATTTGCTCGAAAGGCTGGAGGCTTCCGCCGATCGTCCTGGCAATCTCGGCCAGGTTGAGACAGGCCTGCAGGAAATTCTGCGCCATCTCGAGCGCCAGCAAGCCAGCATCGCAGCCTTTGCCGCCAATGGCCGGGGCGAGCCCGCGGGGCTCGACAGCGGATTTGCCGACACCCTCAAGCGCGAATTGACCGATATCCGTTTCAACCAGGCGGAAACCAATCGGCACACGCAAGATTCTCTCGAAGCCGTTCACAGCACGCTCGGCCATGTGGTCGACCGGCTGGCGATGATCGATGGAGATTTGCGCACCGTGCGCGCGCAAGCCCCTTCGGCGCAGCCGGCGGCTTCGGAAAAAGTCGATGACACACCGGCATCCGCCCCACAGCGCGCTTTTTCTTCCGTTCCCTCGCAACCGAAAGCACCCGATCCCGCCGTAACGCAGGAGCCGTTCGCCACAGCACCTCGGGATTTCCATTCGGCTCCGGCGGCGCAACCACCGGCCGTTCCACCGAAAGCGATCAGCGATATCCTGGAATCGCATGCATCCCCGCAGCGCTTGACGATCGAACCCGGCCTGCCGCCGGATCACCCGCTCGAACCGGGCACGCGGCCTTCTGGGCGCAACACTTCGCCGTCGGAGCGCATCGCCGCGTCCGAGAACGCCATCAGCGAAATCCCCGCGTCGCGCGAACCTGTCAGCACATCAAGCTTCATCGCCGCCGCGCGCCGCGCCGCGCAAGCCGCCGCGGCCGCGCAGGCGGTTGACAAAGCGGGACGTCCCTCGAAAGCGCCGGCAAGCGGTCAGGCCAAGGCGTCATCGACCATTCCCTCGAAGATCCGTTCCCTGTTGGTCGGCGCCAGCGTGGTCGTGATCGTGCTCGGCACGTTCAAAATGGCGATGAGCTTGCTCGATAGCGGCAATCCGCTCGCGATCGAAAATTCGAACGAGCCGCCGTCCCAGGCCCGCCCCGCCGATGACAACGCGCCGGTGCAAGCGCCGCCCTCCATAACCTCGCCCGCGCCGATCGGACGGCAATCGTTCAACAAATCCGCGCCCGGCAATTTGGACAGCGGCGCATCGGTCGCCATTCCGCAAAATAATATCGTCCCCATAGCGCGGCCCACAAGCGAGGTGACCGGTACGATCTCGGCACTGCCACCGGCGCCGGCGAACGGCAAATACGCCGTGATCTCGATCCCGCCGAGCGAAAGGCTGCCGGATGCGATCGGCGGCCCCCTGCTGCGCGCCGCCGTTCTGAAGGGCGATGCCGCCGCGGCCTATGAGGTCGGGCTGCGCTTTGCCGAAGGCAAAGGTGTCGCACCCAATTTCGACGACGCGGCGAAATGGCTTGATCGCGCGGCGCGGGCCGGCGTGATTCCCGCGACCTTCCGGCTCGGGACCCTCTACGAAAAGGGCCTCGGCGTAAAGAAGGATGCCGATATCGCCCGCCACTATTACATGCAGGCCGCCGACCGCGGCAACGCCAAGGCGATGCATAATCTCGCGGTGCTGGACGCCGACGGCGGCGGCAAGGGCGCCAACTATAAGAGCGCGGCGCAATGGTTCCGCAAAGCGGCCGAGCGCGGCATTGCCGACAGCCAGTATAATCTCGGCATTCTCTATGCCCGCGGCATCGGCGTCGAACAGAACCTCGCCGAATCCTTCAAATGGTTCAGCCTGGCCGCGGCTCAAGGCGATACCGATGCCGGCCAAAAGCGTGACGACATCGCCAAACGGCTCGATACCCAATCGCTGGCCGCCGCAAGGCTCGCGATCCAGACCTTTACCGCTGAACCCCAACCCGACGATGCCGCCAAAGTGGCGGCGCCCGCGGGCGGGTGGGATTTGGCGTCCGCACAGGCTGGCAGCGTCAAGCCCGCCGTCAAGCCGGTTGCAAGCAAGCGCATCGCGACCGTGCATTAGCGCGCCCGCGACAAAAAAGCCGCTGGTACCGGATTCTTTTAGTCCCTCCCATGGGCGATTTCGGCTATGCAGGGGCGCGGGGCTTCGTGCCGTCAAGGGGCCCCGCACAATCAACAGAAACCCAGCCCTGAGCGGTTCCGCCCGGCCTCGCGGCTTATTTCCGAAGCAACGCGCGTGCAGCTTTATCTTCCGATCGCCGACATCCCGGTCAATGTGTTTCTGCTGCTGGCAATGGGCGCGGCGGTCGGCTTCGTGTCGGGAATGTTCGGCATCGGCGGCGGATTTCTGATGACGCCGCTGTTGATCTTCATCGGCATCGCGCCCGCGGTCGCGGTCGCCTCCGTCGCCAGCCACATCGCCGCTTCGTCGTTTTCCGGCGCGATATCCTATTGGCGCCGCCGCGCCATCGATCCGGCGCTGGCTTTGGTGCTTTTGAGCGGCGGCACGATCGGCACCGCGCTCGGGGTGTGGACCTTCACGTTGTTGCGCTCGCTCGGCCAGCTCGACCTGATCATCGCGCTGTCCTATGTCGTGCTGTTGACGACGGTCGGCGGGCTGATGTTCTGGGAGGGCTTGCACGCGATCCTGCGCGTTCGGCGCGGCATCGTGGTGCCGCTGCGGCGCTCCGGCAGCCATGGCTGGATCCACGGCCTGCCGCTGAAAATGCGCTTCAAGCGATCCAAGATCTATCTCTCTGTCATTCCGGTGATCGCGGTCGGCCTGATCATCGGCTTCCTCGGCGCCGTGATGGGGATCGGCGGCGGCTTCATCCTGATCCCGATCATGATCTATCTTTTGCGGGTGCCGACCTCCACCGTGATCGGAACCTCGATGGTGCTGACGCTCGTGACCATGGTGTTCGCTACCCTGCTGCACGCGCTCACCAACCACCTCGTCGATGCCGTGCTGGCGCTGATCCTGATGATCGGCGGGGTGACCGGCGCGCAATTCGGCGCGCGCGCGGGCCAGAAGATTCGCGGCGAGCATCTGCGGCTGTTGCTCGGGCTTTTGATTCTCGCGGTCGGCATTCGCTTCGCGATCGAGCTTGTGATCCGCCCCGACGATCTCTTCACCATCCGCGAAATCGGAGGCGCCGCATGATCCGGCCTCTCCTGCATGCCATGACCGTGCTCGCCATCGTCGCGGTCACCTCGCCCGCGCAAGCCGAGCGGCTGATCGTCTCGGTTTCCAATCATCGCGTCACGGTGACCCCGAGCTATTCCGGGGAAGAGCTGGTGTTGTTCGGCTCGGTGGAAAAGGATGCCGCGACGCCTTCGGTCCGCGCAAATTACGATCTCGTCGTCACCGTGAGCGGCCCGCGCGCGGACATGGTGACGCGCCGCAAGGAGCGCAAATTCGGCATCTGGATCAACACCGACTATCGCGAATTTCTCCAAGTGCCGACCTATCTGGCGGTGTTTTCCAACCGGCCGTTCGACGCGATTGCGCCGCCGGACGTGGAGCGGCGGCAAATGCTTGGCCTCAACAACATTCTTTTGACCCAGCGCGTCGGCACGGATTACGCCGACGTGGTGCCGAACGATGCGTTCCGCAGCGCCTTTGTGCGGCTGCGCACCGAGCAGGGGCTTTATCGCGAGGAAACGTCCGCGGTGACCTTCCTGACCCCGACGCTGTTTCGCACCGGCATTCCGCTGCCGGCCGCAGTGCCGATCGGCACCTATGAGGTCGAAATCAAACTGTTTGCCGACGGCGCGATCGTCACCCACACCGAAACCGCCTTCGATGTCGTCAAGGTCGGCTTCGAGCAATTCGTCGCCACCACCGCGCGACAGAACGGCCTCGCCTATGGCATGGTCACCGCGTTCATGGCGCTGATGACCGGCTGGATGGCCTCGATCGTCTTCCGCAAGGATTAGCGCAAAGCCCGGCCACGCTGCGACTTCTGATTCGATTTCAAACAGCCACGAATGCTCAACCCCGTCATTGCGAGGAGTGAATTGGCGTCATTGCGAGCGGAGCGAAGCAATCCAGACCTTATCGCGTCCAAAGTCTGGATTGCTTCGTCGCTTTCAGCTCCTCGCAATGACGTAGGGACACACCTTCGCCTTCCCGCGGCGCGAAGCGCGCCCGAGTGATGCACGAACATCGTCCCTCGAAATAAGAGGGCACAGGGAAAGCCGGGCGTCTGATGCACCCGCAGCCTCGTATGTAAAAATGGAAAACATACGAGTAAATCCACCACAGGTTCACCGGATCGATCCGGCCTTCCCTGCGCAATGGTTTTAACGGCTTCCTTCGCGCTCTCCTTGGTGAACCGGGCTTTTTTGTCACCATCATCGACGGAAGATTCCGCCAACTTGACGCCAGCGTCGGGGCGTCAGGACCACACGACTTCGCCGTCCGCTTCACGCGCCATTCGTCAAAGGCGCGCCCGCGTCCACCGCATCCCGCGCCCAACGTTCGTGACGATCGGCCAAACGTCCCTCTGGTGAGGGCGGGACGGCAATTCCTCTATTGCTGTTTCTACCTATTCGCGAAGCGAAATATTTTTCGCTGGAGGGCTGGACAGAGTTTTCGAAAAACGGCCTGTCGGGCAAATCACTCCGTTATTCCGGGGCGCGAGTGTAACGAACGAACCATGGTGCGCAATTGCGCCATAGTTCGCATCTACGATGCGCCCCGGAATGACGATGGTTGGGTCGGCACCACGCTGCTGTCGCAGCGCATTGCGCAGCATCCGGGGAACGCATGCCCTACCACCGTCATCGCGAGCGAACGCGACGCGATCCAGAGTCGTGAAGAAAGAGCTGGATCGCTTCGTCGCTTTCAGCTCCTCGCGATGACGATCCCCTCCATATCCGTGTCATCGTTATTCCGGGGCGGGAGTGTAACGAGCGAACCCGGCGGCCATTGACTCGTTCTGTACGGTACTGTACGGTTATTCCGGAGACAGGCATGGCGAACCTCATCTTGAGTAAAGGCGCGGAAGAAGCTCGCAATCAGCTCCCGGATCTTCTCGATGCGGCCGGGAAGGGCCGTTCGACGATCATCACCAGACATGGCCGTCCGGTTGCCGCGTTGGTGCCGATCGAGGCGTATAGCGCGGCCATTCGCCAGCAGCCGCTGATTTCCGTCGCGGGATCCGGCCGGGGGTTATGGGGAAAGAACAGCACCCGTGCGCTTCGAAAGCTGCGTGACGAATGGAGCCGTTAGATTTTCGGGGTCTGCCGGAGGATTCGCTGGTTCTGATCGATTCGGCACCCATCATCTATTTTCTCGAAGGTCACCCGAAATTTGGGCCGCGCTTCAAGCCGCTGTTCGAAGCCCATCGAACCGGGCACATGCGCTTCGCCGTCACGACCATCACCATCGCCGAAGTGCTGACCGGGCCCCTCCAGGCAGGCGATGACGCGCTCGCGCAGCGTTACCGGGCAATCCTGGAATCGTGGCAGCCGATCGCGCTTGATGCCGACATTGCGGAAAGCGCTGCGCGACTGCGGGCGTCGCTCCGCCTCAAGCTTGCCGACGCCGTTCAAGCGGCCAGCGCCTTGGCGGTCAACGCGGCGGCCCTGGTGACTCATGATCGTGATTTCTCACGCATGCGTTCGCTGCGTATAATTTCTTGAAGACGCGGCACATCAACGTAACGATCGTTCACGAAACGCCGTGCGGGGCGCGGAGTCAGACTGGAAGACATCGAGCAGGAATATTGACGGCGCCAATTTGAGCGCAACATTACAGCGCCGTGACGGAAACAGCCACGATTGCTCAACCCCGTCATTGCGAGGAGCGAAAGTGACGAAGCAATCCATTCTTTCTTTATGCGGCCCGATGGATTGCTTCGCTTCGCTCGCAATGACGGAGTGCTACGGATTGCTTCGCGGAGCCTGTCATCGGGCGCGCATTCGCGCGACCCGTTGGCTCGCAATGACGACCGTAAAATCGGTTATGACACAGCAAGACGAAGCCGGTCCAACCGGGGGTGGCGTGGAAGCCTTCACGGCTTTGTCGCGACGACGACCAATCCCGGCACGGGAACATTGTCCTCATTTCGAGCCGACAGCTCGTCAATATGCGACAAAACAAGGCCCGCCGAGATAAGCGAAGCGCGGACATAAGCCGCGCCATGGGCGTAACGAAGCCCTTCGCCGATCACGACATCCTCACCCGCATGGGTCTCCACCGTGAACGCCACGACGCCGCCTGTTGCGAGCACGCGGTTCGCCTCCTTCAATACGGGAACGAGATCGGCCACATAGACCATGGCATCGGCGGCGAGGATGAGATCGGCGCTGGCGTCCAACCTCGCGCGCAACCCCTCCAGCATGTCGTTGACTTCCAATTCGGCATAAAGCCCGCTTGAGCGGGCTTTCTCGATCATCCGCGGCGACAGATCGATGCCGGTGAAGCGATCGACCTCCTTGGCGAAGGCCGCCGCCGCCAAACCCGTGCCGCAGCCAAGATCGATCGCGTGCTTGAAGAAAGCCGGCTTTCGCATCACCCGCCGCGCCGCCAACACCGCCTTGAACAACAGCGAAGGCCCGCGATAGCCGAGATCGCCGATCAACGCGGTTTCGAATCGCGGCGCATATTGATCGAACAGCGTGCGCACATAGGCCTTCGGCATGCCTGCGAGTTCTTCGGCGCCAAGCCGCATCAAATGAAGGCTCGCGCCATGCGGATCGCCGGCATCGGATTCGCGCGCTTTCCGAAAGGCCGCGATCGCCGCATCCCGCTCGCCCAATTGCCGGCGGATTTCGCCAAGCGAAAACCAGGCGGTGGCAAAGGCGGGGGCGAGTTCGATGGCCTGTTGCAGGAGATCGGCGGCGGCCACGAGATCGCCCTTGAGCCAAAGATCGCGCGCGAATTCATAGCGGCGGTCGGCGACCAGATCGCCGGAAGACAAAAATAGGCGCGCGGGCATCAGCTCCACAATCGTTATTGGCGGACTTGGAATGACAACGAATTTCTTTCGTCATTGCGAGGAGCCCGCGACAAAATTGCGGAGCAATTTTGCGCTAGAGCAACGAAGCAATCCATTCTTTCTTTACGTGGTACGATGGATTGCTTCGCGGAGCCTGTCATCGGGCGGGCATTCGCCCGACCCGTTGGCTCGCAATGACGATCCGCAGGGTGGGCAAAGGCGCCTCTCGCGCCATGCCCACCAGGCCGCGAAAAATTATCGCGCCACATTATAAACTACAATACTGACTGGAAATTCAGGTAAGTGGAAGACGCTATACTGCCGTCATTGCCTGCGACAAACGCAAAGCGTTTGCGCAAGGGAGCGTGAGCTCCGAAGTGCCGTCATTGCGAGGAGCGAATGCGACGAAGCAATCCATTCTTCGCACTCGCGGGCGCCGATAGATGGATTGCTTCGCTTCGCTCGCAATGACGACCTTCGCAATGACGGAGAGCTACGGATTGCTTCGCGGAGCCCCTCAACGGGCCGCGCTTCGCGCGACCCGTCGGCTCGCCATGACGACCCGATGTGGCGTATAGTCCCATATGTAGTGGTGTTTAGTCCAAGCCAGACGGTTCCATGACGGTTATGATAGAAAGGCTGAGGTTAATTTCACCGAACGGGGGCGGGCATTGAGCGGTTATGGCGAACGTCTAGTGCCCGGCTTGTGGCGCAGGGACTTCGGATCGGCGATACTCGTGACAAGCGCCGCAGACATGATTCCGTGAGCTCTCCATCCGCCCACCCGCACCCCTTGCGGTTTTCGTCCGAGACGCTGCCGCCGCGGGATCGCATCGCCATGTGGCGGGAGGTCTATGGGCAGCATGTCCTTCGCCTCGATATCGAACCCATCCGCGACGTTCCGTTTCACGCCGACCTCAAACTGCGCGCGCTGCC